>JAESGM010000365.1_pt1 | contig 49737 bp, 50 predicted proteins | sample 9269721 | NCBI WGS metagenome assembly JAESGM01 (sample SAMN15720920, study PRJNA650825) | algae metagenome | isolation source: Komarekiella atlantica HA4396-MV6 and co-occurring heterotrophs from... | place: USA: Theobald House, Kauai, HI | collected 2009-07-29
GGTCGGCCGCCAGGCGATCATGGCCGACCCGGAATGGCGCGGCGGCCGCTACCTGAACGAGGACACCAATCCGCGCCGCGGGCTCGCGGTCGCGCGCATGGGCGCGCACATCACCTACCTGTCCGACGTCGCCCTGCACCGCAAGTTCGGCCGCAACTTCCAGGACCGCGAGAATCCCACATTCTCCTTCGACGCGGATTTCCAGGTCGAAAGCTATCTGCGTCACCAGGGCATTTCGTTCGTCGAGCGCTTCGACGCCAATTCGTATCTGTATCTGACGCGCGCGATGGACTATTTCGATCTCGCCGCCGATTACGGCGGCGTGCTCGCCAACGCCTTCAAGGACACGCAGACGCGCATCTGCGTCGTCTCCTTCACCTCGGACTGGCTGTTCCCGACCTCGGAATCGCGCGCCATCGTGCATGCGCTGAACGCCTCGAATGCGCGCGTCTCCTTCGCCGAAATCGTGACCGACAAGGGGCATGATGCGTTCCTGCTCGACGAGCCGGAACTGTTCGCCATTGTGCGCGGCTTCCTCGACGGCGCCGCGCAGGCACGGGGACTTGCACGGGGGCTGGCGCTGAAATGACCATGCTCGCCCGTCCCGCGCAGCAGCGCGAGGCCAGTACCAACCGCGCACCCGGTTCCGCCCGCGTCGACCTTCTGGTGGTTTCGCAGATGGTGGAGCATGGCGCGCGCGTGCTCGATGTCGGCTGCGGCGACGGCGAACTCCTGAAGATTCTCACCGAGACCAAGGACGTCGACGGCCGCGGCATCGAGATTTCGCGCGAGGGCGTGAACCAGTGCGTGGCGAAGGGGCTGGCCGTGATCCAGGGCGACGCCGATACCGACCTCGCCGATTATCCCAACGACGCCTTCGACTACGTGATCCTCTCGCAGACCCTGCAGGCGACATGGCAGCCGCGCCAGGTGCTGGAGCACATGCTGCGCATCGGGCACACCGCGGTCGTGTCGTTCCCGAATTTCGGCCACTGGAAGATCCGGCTGAAGCTTCTGTTCCTCGGCCGCATGCCGCGCACCGACAATCTGCCGGACACCTGGTACGACACGCCGAACATCCACTTCTGCACCATCCGCGACTTCCGCCAGCTCTGTGAGGAGATCGGCGCGGAGATCGAGACCGCGGTCGCGCTCGACGCCTGGGGCTCGCGCCTGCGCATCAACGCGCCGTGGTGGTTCTGGAACTTGTTCGGCGAGCAGGCGGTGTTCCGGCTGCGCCGCGGGCGTTAATCACTCCCCCGCATTCGCTGCGCGATTGTGGGGTGGGAGACCGCCGCTAACCCCTTCCAGATGTTCGTTAATCGCGCATGGACCGCCTGCGTCACGCGAATACCGGCGGGTTAACACGCAACAATCGTGCGTGAGCGCCGATGTTGCGAAATAATCCTGCAAATTGAAAGGCTTGCCCGAGTCTTGTCGCATTCTCGCCCCGTTCCGCCGTCATCGCGCACCCCGACGCCGCTGTGGCCCTGCCACCGCGGCGTTGTCGTGAGTGCGGGCGCGGGGGCGCGCGGCCGGCTCACGTCCTTCGGTTCAACAACACGGGACGACCTGATGACATTCAGCTCGAAAAAGACCGCCGTTTGGGCGGCATGTGGACTTGTACTTTCTGGAGCCATGCTTTTCTCGGCTCCGGCGGAAGCACGCCGCTACAAGAAGAAGATCGTGCGGCCGGCTGCGCAGCAGCAGGTCATGATGCAGGCGCCGTTCGCCATGAACGGTATGATGGGCGGTGACCGCTTCTCCAGCATGATGCCGGCCTATCAGAACGCGGCTGCACCGGTGCAGTCTCCGCGGCGGCTCTCGCGCGCCGCCCGCCGGGCACAGGCCTCGGCCACCACCGGCGTCGGCAGCTTCTCCGGCTTCGGCGGCTCGGGTCTCGTCGCCGCGGCGCGCCAGCATATCGGTGCCACCGCCGGCCAGCTCGGCGTGCCGTCGAGCCTGTGGTGCGCCGACTTCATGAACCTGGTGCTGCGCAAGAGCGGCCGTCAGGGCACCGGCTCGCGCAAGGCTTCGTCCTTCGCATCCTATGGCCGGCGCATTTCCGGCCCGCAGGTCGGCGCCATCGCGGTGCTGTCGCGCGGCAAGGGCGGCGGCCATGTCGGCATCGTGTCCGGCATCGACGCGAACGGCAATCCGATCATCATCTCAGGCAATCACGGCAAGCGCGTCGCGGAATCGACCTATCCGCGCGGCCGCGTCTATGCGTATGTGATGCCGAACTGACGTCAGCGCCGACGTCACTGTCTCACTGACAATCCAAAATGCCGAAGCCGCAGCGCGCTGTCATGCGCGTCTGCGGCTTTGGGTTTTTTCGAGCCACGCAAAATATGCGCAGCATCATTTATCCAGAAGCTCAAGCGGGCCGAAAGGCCAGCTTGACCTAATTGATCGAGGCTCGCTTGGTTCAGGCGCCTGATCTTCGAATGGCAGAACTAACATCATAGGTTTTAGCTTGTCGTAAAATTGGGTGCTTCGCCAATCGTGCTTAAAGAAACGCCTTCTAATGAAGAAGGCACAAGCGTCAGCTAGCTGCAAACAGCGTGACTCGGTTTTGTCAGCAAACTGAATTGAGCCCCGAATGCGTTGCAGTGGCAGGATATCGGCGTTGCCAAAATCTGCATCCGGGTAGTGCTCCGGGAATTTGAATCTCTTTAGTACTTCTTTGATTGTCCGCCGTACTTCGTGATTATCTTCGGCGACAACTTGGGCAATTTCCTTTGGCCAAACCAGCCGCATCATTTGCTCAACACGCAAGATGCATGAGCTGGCGGCAATCGCGTGGCAGGCGATTTCGAAATCTCGAGGTAATGCGTCACGGTATCTCCGACTCTTCTGCCGAAGCTCTTCCTTTGCAAGCCAGCCGAATACAACTGGAATATTTAGTTTTGAGGGAATGTCTGCCAAGTCAGCCAATATCGCGGCGCGGCGCTCCCAAGGCCAAGTATCCCGGTCCTTGAAGTATTTTTTTGCGCTCCAAATGTCTTTCGCGTGGAGTACGAAGCCGCGCCAGTCCTGCTCAGGGATATGTTTGTGAACGATATTATCTAGCTCGTCTTCGAGCGGAACGACTTGCTCGTCCGCGTTTACAAAAACGCCGCCAACTACGGCATTTGGCTCGTGCCGGGAGATTCCACCTTCGTCTAAAAATGCAAATCGCACGAGTTTTGGACTCCAAGCGTTACTCGAAAGCGCTGCCTGGAGAACAACATATCAAAGCCTTGTATTGGGCAAATATTCCATATCTCTCTCTTGACTAAATTCAAGAATGGGTCTATATTCCTATTACCTCGTCCGCCGAGGGGCGCTGTCATGAGGCGTTGTGAGAGCGGGACGAAGGACGGCGTGCCGTGGAGATACGCGGCATGATCGTCCTGGCCGGTGCGGGCGGTTGAGCCTGTGCTGGTTGGCGCGGCGCCCTGCGGGCCGGCGGCGACGTACCGCCGGCGCTCGGGTGGCCCCGGGGCTCCGCCCTGCCGGCATTAGGACCGGTGTGCAAGGAGCTTGCTGTAGCGGTGCAGGGCACGTTGCCCAGCACATGTAAGCGCGGCCCGGGGTTGGTGGGGATCAGACCCGCGCTGGCGGGCCCCATCGGAACGCCGCAGACGGTGCGCCGAGAGGCGGCTGCGACCGGAAACGGCCGCGGCATATCAGGAACGGCCCTGCGTCTTTCGGCGCGCCGTCCCCCCTCTTTGTCGTTTCAAGGAGGGATCGAGACTGAAGGCGCACCCGGCGTCTCAAAGAATACGGGCAGCGGAGCGTTGGCTGTTTGAGAATTGAATCAGTGGTGGGGCGCGCAGAGGTGCAGCGCACTCGTCTTACCCTCCCCACAAGGGGGAGGGTGAAGTCAGAAAGTGCGGCGAGGGCTCAACCTCACTTGTGAATCAGCGTGCCCGCGCCGTGGTCGGTGAACAATTCCAGCAGCACCGCATGCGGCACCTTGCCGTCGAGGATGACGACGGCTTCCACGCCCTGTTCCAGCGCGGTGATGCAGGTTTCCACCTTCGGGATCATGCCGCCGGAGATCGTGCCGTCCGCGATGAGCTTGCGCACATCGTTGACCGACATGTCCTCGATCAGCTTCTTCGACTTGTCGAGCACGCCGGGCACGTCGGTGAGCAGCAGCAGGCGCTTCGCCTTCAGGGCACCTGCGATATAGCCGGCAAAGGTGTCGGCGTTGACGTTGAAGGTCTCGCCGTTCGGGCCGGAGGCGGTCGGCGCCAGAACGGGGATCAGTTCGCGGCCGAGGATCTGGTTCAGCACGGTGACGTCGATCTTGTTCGGCTCGCCGACAAAGCCGAGGTCGGGGCTGACCTGCTTGGCGATCACCATGTTGCCGTCCTTGCCGGACATGCCCACGGCCTTGCCGCCCGCCTGGTTGATGTGGCTGACGATCTGCTTGTTGATGGTGCCGGCCAGCACCATTTCGACCACCTCGATGGTCGCCTCGTCGGTGACGCGCAGGCCGTTGGAGAATTTCGATTCGATGCCGAGCCGCTTGAGCATCGAGGCGATCTGCGGCCCGCCGCCATGCACCACCACGGGATTGATCGCGGTCTGCTCCAGAAGAACGATATCGCGGGCGAACATGCGCGCGGTTTCTTCTTCGCCCATGGCGTGGCCGCCGTACTTGATGACCACGGTTTCCTCGTCATAGCGCTGCATGTGCGGCAGCGCTTCGGAGAGAATGCGGGCCTGTTCCTGGGGGCTCGTGGTCATCGGACGTCCTTCAAAATGCGGCGGCGACCTTTTAGCGGGACAACGCGGAATTCGGAAGAGGCCGGGATTTCAGGACTTCAGCGCCGCCAGCGCGGCAATAGCCAGCAGGAGCCAGGCACCGATCAGGATGGTGCCGCCGGCCGGCGCCGCCATCGGGAACAGCCGCTGCCCGAGATAGGCCCGCATCACGAGGTCGCCGGAGAAGAAGGCCGCGCCCAGGATCATGGCAATGATGGCGGCCAGCGCCAGCGGCCGGGAGAGCAGGCCCTGCGCGATCGCGGCGCAAGCGGCCACTACGGCCGGAGCGTGGAACAGCAGCATCTGGCTGGCGCTGTCCAGCCCCATGCCGGGTTTCGCATGCGCACCGGCGGCAGCGAGGACGATCCCCGCGGCGCCCATCACCCCGGCCAGCGCGATCAAAATCTGCAAGGTCATTTATTTCCGCTCCCGCATCAGCCGTGCGATGGCAGCGCGCAATTCGGGAATGCCGGCGCCGTCATGCGAGGACGTCGTGAGAATGCCGGGAAACACCGCCGCCCGCTTTTTCGTCGCGTCTTCGATCTCGGCGATGCGCGCTTTCAGCTCGGAGGATTTCGGCTGGTCGCATTTGGTCAGCACGATCTGGTGGCTGACCGCCGCCTGTCCCAGCAGGTCGAGCGTCTCGGTGTCGGCGCTCTTCAGTCCGTGGCGGGAATCGACCAGCACATAGACGCGGGCGAGATTGGCGCGCCCGCGCAGATAGGCATGGATCAGTTCGGTCCAGGCCTTCACCTTCGCCTTCGGCGCCTCGGCATAGCCATAGCCCGGCATGTCGGCGATGCGCAGATCCGAGTCGCCCTCGAAAAAGATGATTTCCTGCGTGCGGCCGGGTGTGTGCGAGGTACGCGCCAGCGCCTTGCGGTTGGTCAGCGCGTTGATCAGGCTCGACTTGCCGACATTGGAGCGGCCGGCAAAGGCGATCTCCACACCCTGCATCTTCGGCAAGGTCTCGAGCGAACTCGCCGCCCACATGAATTTCCACTCGGCCGCGAACAGTGCGCGGCCGGCTTCCATTTCTCCGTGGCTGAAGGGCTTTTCCATCGGGATCATGCCCGCACAAACGGGCGTCCGGTCGTTGTCAGCAATGCACCGTGTATGACACGGCATAGCCTGAAAATGAAATCGCCCGCTTGCGCGGGCGATTGTCGGAGGTCTCTAGCTCTGCGGCTTCTTCTTGCCGAAGAGCTCCTTGATGTTGTCCCACAATTCGATCTTGGCGCCATGCCGGTGCATGATGAAGGATTGCTGCGCCACCGAGAGCGTGTTGTTCCACGCCCAGTAGATCACGAGACCGGCCGGGAAGCTCGCCAGCATGAACGTGAAGATCAGCGGCATCCAGTCGAAGATCATCTTCTGCGTCGGGTCCGGCGGCGACGGGTTGAGCTTCATCTGGAACCACATCGTGATGCCCATGATGATCGGCCAGATGCCGAGCAGGAGGAACGGTCCGATTACCGGCACAACTCCCGGATTCCAGGGGATCAGGCCGAACAGATTGAAGATCGTCGTCGGATCGGGCGCCGCGAGGTCCTGGATCCATCCGAAGAACGGCGCATGCCGCATCTCGATGGTGACGAACAGCACCTTGTAGAGCGCGAAGAAGACCGGGATCTGGACAAGAATCGGAAGACAGCCGGCGAGCGGGTTGATCTTCTCCTTCTTGTACAGTTCCATCAGCGCCTGCTGCTGCTTGGCCTTGTCTTCGGCATAGCGCTCGCGGATCTGCACCATCTCCGGCTGCACCGCCTTCATCTTCGCCATCGAGGCGTAGGACTTGTTGGCGAGCGGGAAGAACACGAACTTGATGATGACGGTGACCGCCAGGATCGCGAGGCCGAAATTGCCCAGCCAGTGGAACAGCCAGTCGATCACCCAGAACAGCGGCTTGGTGATGAAATAGAACCAGCCCCAGTCGATCAGCAGTTCGAAGCGGTTCAGGTTCAGCGTCTTGTCGTAATTGTCGACGACGCGGGTTTCCTTGGCACCGGCAAAGAGGCGTGCTTTCGCGTTGCCGGTCGCGCCGGGCGCGATCGTCACCGGATCGAGCAGATAGTCGGTCTGATAGGTGCGCAGCGACCCGAGCAGGCTGGACGAGAAGCGCGCCTGCATGCTGGCGTTGGTTTCAGGCAGAAGCGTCGCTGCCCAGTACTTGTCGGTGATGCCGAACCAGGCATTGGTGACCTTGAAGGTCTGTTCCTTCGCCTTCTCGATGTCGTGATAGGTGACTTCCTTCAGGCCCTGGTCGCCCATGACGCCGATCAGGCCTTCGTGCAGGATGTAATAGCCAAGCGTCGTCGGCGTGCCGTGGCGCGAGATCAGCGCATAGGGAAACAGCGTGAGCGCTGCGTCGGTCTTGTTGGCGACGCTGTCCTCGATGGTGAAGAGATACTTGTCGTCGACCGCGATCACGCGGCGGAATTCGAGGCCCTCGCCGTTGTCGTAGGTGAGCGAGATCGGCTTGCCGACGGTGAGCGGGCCGGTGCCCTGCTGCGTCCAGACCGTGTCGGCGTTCGGCAATTTCACCTTCGCGCCGCTGCCGGCGACCCAGCCGAATTCTGAGTAAAAGGGATGCGGCGAACCCGACGGCGCCAAGAGCACGATTGGCGGCGACTTCGGATCGACCGTCTCGCGGAACTTGATCAGAGCGATATCGTCGATGCGCGCGCCCCTGAGCGCGATCGAGCCGCGGATGTCGGCGGTCTCGATGGCAACGCGCGGCGAGGCGGTGAGCACCGCTTCGCGCGTCGCCGCCTTTCCGGGGATGGCGGCGGGCTGACCTGGCACCTGCACTTGCGGGGTTGCGCCCGGCTGGGCTGGTGCGCCGGGGACTTGCGTTGTGGTCTGCTGCTGGGTCTGCTGCTGCTTGAGCTGGGCTTCCTGCCGCTGTTTCTCCATCTGCGGCATGCCAACGAAATACTGCCACACGATCAGGACCAGGGCGGACAGCCCGATGGCAATAAACATGTTCTTCTGGTCGTTCATCGCGTGTTCTCGGTCGTGGGTGTCGGGCGTCTGCCGGCGGCAGGCTTGCGTGGTGTCGAATGCCGGGAATGGGCGCGGCTGACCGCCTGCTCCAGATCCTGCCTGATACGGTCGAAGGGCAGTTCCAGCGCCGGCCGGCGGCCGACCAGAACATAATCATGTCCGGCCTGAAAGCGACTGTCGCCGCTCAAGCGGACTGCTTCGCGCAATCTCCGCCGGACGCGGTTGCGCTCAACGGCATTGCCGACTTTCTTCGAAACGGTAAACCCGACCCGAAAGGGGCCCTGATCCTGGCGGTTGCGAGTCTGCAGGACGAACGACGGCGCCGGAACCTTGATGCCGGTCGCAGCGGCCAGAAAATCCGCGCGTTGCCTCAGTCGCTCCATCGCAGCAGGGCCAACGCGGCCCGCCTATCAGGCGCTGAGGCGCTTGCGGCCGCGGGCGCGGCGAGTGGCAACGACCTTGCGGCCGCCCTTGGTCGCCATGCGGGCGCGAAAACCGTGACGGCGCTTGCGCACGAGCTTGCTCGGTTGATAGGTCCGTTTCACGGGTCTGATCTCCGCTGGTCGCGGCGTAATGCCGGATGTTGTCGGGTGCCGCCGCCGGGGCTGGTTTCGCCCGCTATAGCAGGGGCACCGGCGTCAAATTCACGCGGCTTATAAGGGAGGCAGACTGCTTTCGTCAATGCAAAGGCGTGCTTTAACCCTGATTAACCGGGGCTTTGGCGCCATCCGGAACCCTGCCGGGTCACGTTTGGCCTCAAAAAACAGTGACATGAGCCCATAGGCCCGGTCGTGTATAGAACGCTGCGACTTTCGTTTCAGGGATGGCCCTTTTGCCAGAGGCAGCGACCAGCGTGCGGGACCGGAAGGCCACCACCCCTTCTTCGGAAGCGGCCGGACGGCCCGATTATGGGCTGCGTCGTCTTGTCCCCCTGGCTGTCGTCGTCTTGGTGGGGATCGCCGTCTACGCTCTGGGCTGGCACCGGGCTGTGTCTCTCGAGAACCTGGTCCGCCATCACGCCGCGCTCACCCTTCTCGCGGATCGCCATATCCTTCTCGCGATTGGCGCCTATATCGCTCTCTACGTTGCAGGCGTTGCGTTGTCGCTTCCGTGCGGAGCGATTCTGACGGTCGCCGGGGGGATATTGTTCGGCGGGCTGGTCGGGGGTCTTGCCGCGATTGCCGGAGCGACCTTGGGTGCGACCTGCCTGTTCCTGATTGCGCGAAGTGCGTTCGGTGAATTCCTGACACGCCGTGCCGGACCGCGCCTTGCGGGTCTGGTGGCGGGCTTTCGCGAGGACGCATTCAGCTACCTTCTGTTTCTCAGGCTGGTTCCGGTTTTTCCGTTCTTTCTGGTGAATCTGGCCCCCGCGATTGTCGGCGTGAGGCTTGCACCCTTTGTCGCTGCCACCGCGCTGGGAATCATACCCGCGACATTTGCTTTCGCTTTCCTTGGCGCCGGACTCGATGACGTCATCGACGATCAGGCGGAGGCGCTCCGTACATGTGAAGCGGCCGGCCGGACTGACTGCCAGATCGATTTCAGCCTGGTGTCGGCGCTCACGCCGCAGATGATTGCCGGACTGGTTGCGCTGGGGCTGGTCGCGCTTATTCCGGTAGCGGTGAAGCGGTTGCAGGCGCGCAAGCATCGGTCATGATGTCGCCTTTGGCGAGACGGGCCGAATGACGGAAATCCTTACCCCCGACATCTGCGTGATCGGTGCGGGCTCCGGCGGGCTTTCCGTCGCCGCGGCGGCCGCAGCCTTCGGCGTGCCGGTGGTGCTCATCGAGAAAGGCAAGATGGGAGGCGATTGCCTCAATGCCGGGTGCATTCCGTCCAAGGCATTGATCGCGGCTGCGAAGCGCGCGCACGAGGCGCGAACCGGCGGAGAGTTTGGTGTGAACGTGCAGAGCGTCGACGTCGCATTCGAGAAAGTGCATCGCCATATCCACGATGTCATCGCGGCCATCGCGCCCAACGATTCCGTCGCGCGGTTCACCGGGCTCGGCGTCAGGGTGCTGCAAACGGAAGCGCGCTTTGTGGACAAGGACACTGTCGCGGCAGGCGACAAGTGGCTGGTGAAAGCGCGCCGCTTTGTCATTGCCACCGGCTCCTCTCCCGCCATTCCCTCGATTCCCGGTCTCGACGCGACTCCGTATCTGACCAACGAAACCATCTTCGATCTGAAGCAATGTCCGTCGCACCTGATTGTCGTTGGCGCAGGACCGGTCGGTCTTGAGCTTGCGCAGGCTTATCGTCGGCTGGGCGCCGGCGTCACGGTCGTGGAAGCAGGCAAGCCACTGGCGAAGGAGGATCAGGAATGCGCCGAGATCGTTCTTGATCGTCTGCTCCGCGAGGGAATTGCCCTGCGGACAGGAGCGAGAATCGAAAGCATCGGCCGGGTCAAGGATGGAGTTGAAGTCACGCTGGTGTCGGAAGCCGGCAACGATACGATCGAGGGCAGCCACCTTCTGATAGCGACGGGACGCAAGGCCACCATCGCAGAGCTTGATCTCGGCCGCGCGGCTATCGAGACGAGTTCCACGGGGATTCTCGTGAACAAGGGATTGCGTACGACCAACAAACGCGTCTACGCCATCGGCGATGCTGCCGGCGGCATGCAGTTCACGCATCTTGCCAATTATCATGCGGGTCTTGTCATCCGGAACGCGTTGTTCCGTTTGCCAGTCGCCGTCAATGAGGACGTTGTGCCGCGAGTCACCTTCACCGATCCTGAACTCGCGCATGTCGGGCTCACGGAATCCCAGGCGCGGCAGCGGCACAGGACGATCCGCATCCTGCGCTGGCCGTTTCACGACAACGATCGTGCGCAGACTGAACGCGATACATGTGGGCACATCAAGGTGGTGACCACAAAACGGGGAAGGATTCTTGGCGTGACGATCGCGGGCGCTCAGGCGGGGGACCTGATTTCGGCCTGGGCGCTGGCGCTTCAGAAGAGGATTAATATCCGCGCGATGGCTGGTGTCTTGTTACCGTATCCGACGCGCGCGGAACTGGGAAAGCGCGCCGCCATCGACTTTTTTACTCCCGGTTTGACGAGCCCCCTGCTGCGCCGCATCATCTCCCTGCTGCGCCGGTTCGGTTGATTCTCCGGCAATCGCAGGCACATGATGGCACGTCGGCGTAAACTCATTCGTCCTCCGCGCGAGCCGCGGTTCGGACTCTCGGGCAAGCTTCTCGTCCTGACGCTTCTGTTCGTCATGATGGCCGAAGTGCTCATCTATGTTCCTTCCGTCGCAAATTTCCGGCTCACCTGGCTGCGCGACAGGCTGGCGGCGGCGCATACCGCGGCGCTCGTGCTGGATGCGGCGCCGAGCGGTATGGTCCCGGAAAGCCTTGCAAAGCAGATCCTGAACAGCGTCGGCGCGCACGCTGTCGCGATGAAGGTGGAGCAGCAGCGCCGGCTGCTCGCTGTCTCCGACGTGCCGGGCGAGGTCTACCGCGAATTCGACATGCGCGATGTATCGTGGTGGAGCGCGATCGTGGACGCCTTCCATGCCATGACAGACCCGCGCGACAGCCTTTTGCGGGTCATCGGTCCGGCGCCGCGCGGCGGCGAGTTTGTCGAGATCATCATCGACAACGCGCCGTTGCAGAACGCAATGCTCCGCTTCTCATGGAACATCCTGATCCTGTCGCTGATCATTTCCGCGATTACCGCGGCGCTGGTCTATCTCGCGCTGCATATCCTGTTCGTGCGGCCGATGCGCCGGATCACCGCCAACATGATCTGGTTCGGCGCCGATCCGGAAGATTTCTCGCGGGTGATGATCGCATCGAAGCGCGAGGACGAGATCGGCACCACAGAGCGGGAACTGGCGGTCATGCAGCGCGATCTTGCGTCGATGCTGCATCAGAAGAACCGGCTTGCCGCGCTCGGGCTGGCGGTGTCGAAGATCAACCACGACCTGCGTAATCTGCTCGCATCGGCGCAGCTTGTGTCGGATCAGTTGTCGAGCCTGCCGGATCCGCGCGTTCAACGTTTCGCGCCGAAGCTGGTGCGCGCCCTGGAGCGCGCGATCGCGTTCTGCCAGTCGACATTGTCTTATGGGCGCGTGCAGGAGCCGCCGCCGGATCGCAAGTCGCTCGAGCTGGAATCGCTCGTCGAGGAAGTGCGCGAGACGCTCGGCCTGACGGACGAGAGCGGAATTGCCTGGATCACCGCCATCGAGCGCGGCGTGCAGGTCGATGCCGATCACGACCAGTTGCTGCGCGTGCTGCTCAATCTCGCGCGCAACGCCGCACAGGCACTGGAAGGCCGTGTGCCCAACGATCCGGCGCGCGACCAGATCCGCACCACCGGCCGGCGTGAAGGCTCGGTGGTTGTGATTGAAGTCTCTGATACCGGTCCAGGCCTGCCGCCGCGGGCGCGTGAGCATCTGTTCGAGGCGTTCCAGGCCTCGACCCGCACCGGCGGCTCGGGGCTTGGCCTCGCCATCGCCGCGGAACTGGTCCATGCGCATGGCGGCGAAATCCGGCTGATCGACGGTACAATGGGGGCGACGTTCCAGTTCACCATCCCGGACCAGGCGGTCGATCTGGATGCACACCGCCCGGAGCGCGCGCGGGCCTGAAGGCGCAAAATCCCTTGCCAATGGGAGCCCCGGGCTATAGCTATCGCCCGTTGCGCGCGGGCGCTGGAAGCCCCCGTGACACGCGCCCGTAGCTCAGCTGGATAGAGCACCAGACTACGAATCTGGGGGTCAGGAGTTCGAATCTCTTCGGGCGCGCCATTCATTTTCCGGATCTTCGCGCCGGTAGCTCAGCTGGATAGAGCACCAGACTTCGAATCTGGGGGTCAGGGGTTCGAATCCCTTCCGGCGCGCCACCTCGCGAATTGCAACGGATGATGACGTGACCAGCAGCCATGCAGCGCCTGACGTCGTCGACTCCGCCGCTGCATGGGCCCGGCTGTCGCTTGCGGTTGTCGTCGGCACGATCGGCAGCGTCGGCATGTGGTCATATGTCGTCGTGCTGCCAACGATCCAGGCGGACTTCGGCGTCACGCGCGCGGATGCATCGCTTCCCTACACGCTGGCGATGGCCGGTTTCGGGGTGGGAAGTGCGATCATGGGGCGGGTGGCGGACCGACTCGGGCTCATGCTTGCGGCGATTGTCGGAGCGATCGCGCTGAGCATCGGTTACGTCGCTGCCGGACTGGCCGGAGACTTTTCGTTTCTGGTCGCCGCGCATGTGCTGATCGGTCTTGGTTCGTCGGCGACTTTCGCGCCACTGGTTGCGGACATGTCGCACTGGTTCCTGCGCCGCCGCGGCATCGCTGTCGCCATCGCGGCATCCGGCAACTATTTCGCCGGGGTCATATGGCCGCCATTGGTTCAGCACGCCGTCGAGATTATCGGCTGGCGGCAGACACATATCTGGATCGGCGCGTTCTGCCTGGTCTCGATGCTCATCCTTGTCTTCGGATTGCGAAAGCGCGCGCCGACAGGCGATCATGGTTCCGAGCGCAATGCGGGCTCTGTGTCCGGGAACGCTTTGGGATTGTCGCCGCGCGCCTTGCAGATATTGCTGAGCATCGCCGGTCTGGCCTGCTGCGTGGCCATGGCGATGCCGCAAGTTCACATCGTCGCCTATTGCGCCGATCTTGGTTACGGCGTGGCGCGGGGCGCGGAAATGCTGTCGCTCATGCTGGCCTTCGGCATCGTCAGCCGTATCGGTTGCGGATGGATCGCCGATCATATCGGCGCGTTGCGTACGCTTCTGTTGAGCTCGGCGCTGCAGGCTTCGGCGCTGGTCCTCTACGTCTTTTTTGACGGCATCACATCGTTGTATGTCGTCTCGGCCCTGTTTGGCCTCTTTCAGGGCGGGCTGGTGCCGACCTACGCGCTGATTGTCCGCGATTATCTGCCGCCGCGGGAGGCGGGCACGCGCCTCGGCCTCATCATTCTCGCGACCGTCGTCGGCATGGCGCTCGGCGGCTGGATGTCAGGCGCGATTTTCGACCTGACCGGATCCTATCGCGTGGCCTTCATCAACGGCATTGCCTGGAATATGCTGAACCTCGGGATTGCCTTCTGGCTTCTTTCGCGAAGCACAAGCAAGTGGGCGCCGGCCTGACCAAACGGTGAGCCGGCGCCGGGTGGTTGCTACATCCCGAGCAGCCAGAACCCGCCTGGATAGCCGGCGACGCCGCCATAATACGGACGATCATAGTCAGCTGGATAATTGCTGTGCGGCCATCCAAGATAGTTGGTGCGGGCGCGCTTTACGTGCGGCGGGTGCCACCACCACGGATAGGGGTCGTAATAGTGCATCCGCGTAGAGCGGACGTGACGGTGACGCGAACTGAATTCATATTGGGCGGAATTCCGAAGCCCGTCGCGTTCTCCGGCGCTTGCCGGAGCTGAAAGCGGAAGGGTCACGGCTGCGCTCAAAAGACAAACAGTCAAAAATGATCTGGTCATGCGGATCTCCTGCCGACCTGTTTACACACGCCTGACGATGCGAACTGCACCGTCTCGGGAAATGGTGCGCTCCGGCACCTGGAAGGTCAACATGGCTCAGACGGACCTGGTATTGCAAACTGGAATTGAGTTAAGCGTTTTCCGACCCGGTTAACCACGGCCGCCGTGGCTCTGCTCAGGAGTCCCGATGCGCAGGCTGTCGGACTCGTCCTTTAGCGGCACGCCCGATATCTGCCGCCGCCGCATCTCGCGCAGCATGTAGGTCAGCCTGAAGGCGGCATCCGCGTAGGGGATGCCTTCCGGCCGGATGTTCGAGATGCAATTGCGTTCGGCATCCGTCGTGTGCGGCGTCGGTCTCCATGTCAGGTACGCGCCCATGCTGTCGGGCGAAGACAGGCCCGGGCGTTCGCCGATCAGGATCACGACAATACTGGCGCGCAGCGCCTCCGCAATGGCATCGCCGATCGCAACCCGGCCTTGGCGGACGACGACCAGGGGGGCGATGTGCAAGTTCTCGGCGCGCAAAGTTGGCACGATGGCTGTCAGCAGCGGCGGCGCATGCAACTGGACCGCGCAGGCCGATAATCCGCCCGTGACAACGAAGACAACATCGTGCGCATTGCTCGCATGCACTGCCAGATGTGCGCGCGCGGATGGATCGAGTCTGCGGCCGAGATCGGGACGCATCAGATAGGACTGACGATCATGCGCGGCGCTGGACACGGTGAGAGTCGGGAGGCCGCTTGCAGCGAGCTGAGAGAGCAGAAGGCCCTCATCGAGCGACGCATGCACCGCATCGCGGGCTCGTGCATGTGCCATGCGGATATCGAGCAGTGGTTCGGTCGCAAGCGCGGACCCGGAGCGCTTCAGTCCAATGCGCGCGGGTGTGAAGCGGCGGAATGTTGTCCAGAGCTTTTCGTGCTCGCCGGCCGGCGCGGGTATTGACTGGCTGTCGTCGTTCATCGCGGCTCCTTCACGCGGGCAGCAAGGCCCGCATGTCAGCGGAAATCCCGCGGGGCCGGATGCGGTTCATCCGGTCGATCAGGCCCTGCTTTTCCAGCCAGGCTTCGAATTCCGGAGCGGGCCGGCGCCCGAGTAAATCGCGCATCGCCAGCGCATCGTGAAACGACGTGCTCTGATAGCCCAGCATGATGTCGTCGGCGCCGGGCACTCCCATGACGAAGTTCACGCCCGCCACGACCAGCAGGGTCAGGAGCGAATCCATGTCGTCGTGGTCGGCCTCGGCGTGGTTCGTGTAACACACGTCGACGCCCATCGGGACGCCGAGCAGTTTTCCGCAGCAATGATCTTCCAGTCCGGCGCGGGTGATCTGCTTGCCGTCGTAAAGATATTCAGGGCCGATGAAGCCGACGACGGTATTCACAAGGAGCGGCTGAAAGCGCCGTGCGACCGCGTACGCGCTTCCCTGACCGGTCTCGAAATACATGACGTTGTGGCCGATCGTTCCGCGCTTCAGCGACAACGCCGCTTGCTGCGCTTCTTCCAGCAGGGCGAGATTGACGCCGAAGCTGCTGTTTGCGGCTTCGGTTCCAGCGATCGATTGGAAGACGAGGTCGACAGGCGATCCCTTTCCGATCAGCTCGAGCGTGGTCGTGACATGCGCCAGCACACAGCTTTGCGCCGGGATATCGAGCTTCTGCCTGATATCCTCGATCATGCAGAGCAGGACGTGGCCTCGTTCCGGACTGTCGGTCGCCGGATTGATCCCGATCACTGCGTCTCCGGCCCCGAGCAGAAGTCCATCGAGGATGCTGGCGGCGATGCCACGCGCGTCGTCGGCCGGATGATTGGGTTGCAGGCGGACCGAAAGGCGACCTGCTAATCCGATGGTGTTGCGAAAGCGCGTTACCACCCGGCATTTGGCTGCGATCGCCATCAGGTCCTGGAGCCGGCAGATTTTGCTGACGGCGGCAGCCATTTCCGGCGTGAGCCCGGGGGCTAGTGCAGCCAGCATATCGGTCGTGGGCTCGTCGGACAGGAGCCAGTCGCGCAAGCCGCCCACGGTCAGATGCGCGACCGGCGCAAAAGCCGTCGCATCGTGCGTGTCAACGATCAGACGGGTGACTTCGTCGGATTCATAGGGGACGACTTGTTCATGCAGGAAGGCGCGCAGCGGCAAATCGGCCAGGGCATATTGCGCGGCGACCCGTTCCTCGGCCGAATCCGCGGCAAGGCCTGCCAGAACATCTCCGCTGCGCAGCGGCGACGCCTTGGCGAGAAGGGTCTTGAGATCGGGGAAGACGTATCGGCGGTTCGCGATCGTGGCGCTGTGCATCACGGGCATTCCATGGTGGCCGGCACACCCAGTATAGGCGATTTTTGCAGCGTCGCATTTGCAGTGTCGCCATTGCCCATCCGGGCCAGATTTAGCCAGGGAAGCGGCCGCGGCGCGGCCAATTCTTGACCGGGGCGGATGCCCTACCGAACCTGCATCGCGCCTTTTCCGCTTTGCTTCCTGCCATGAACATCTGCTACTACCCCGCGCGCCGACAGGGTTCCGGGAAGGAGCCAGTCATCCAGCCGCCGGGGGTGCGGGACTGCAATGCTTGAAACGTTGCGCGCCGTCTTACGCTTCATCAGTGAAAAAATCGGCTGGCACCGGGTCGGTTTTGTTCTCAGCCTGACCATCATCGTCGTCGCGGCCGTCGTGCTCTACCGTATGCTGCACGACCTCAACTGGGACGACCTGGTCAAGGCGCTGCGCAATACGGATTCGCGGGACGTGATGCTGGCCGGTCTGTTCGTCGCGGCGGGCTATTTCACGCTGACATTCTATGACCTGTTCGCGCTGAGGACGATCGGCCGCAACGATGTGTCCTATGCGACAGCGGCGCTTGCCGGGTTCACCAGCTATTCCGTCGGTCACAATGTCGGCGCCAGCGTGTTTACGGGCGGCGCCGTCCGCTATCGCATCTACTCGGCCTACGGCGTGAGCGCGGTCGAGGTTGCAAAGATTTGCTTCATCGCCGGGCTGACTTTCTGGCTGGGCAACGCCACGGTTCTGGGCTTGGGCATCTTCTATGCGCCGGAAGGCGCCAGTGCCATCAACCAGTTGCCGGAATGGTTCAATCGCGTGCTTGCGGCCATAACGTTACTCGTTCTGGCGGCTTATGTGGTCTGGGTCTGGATGGCGCCCCGAACGATCGGCCGGAGCAACTGGAAGGTCACGCTGCCGGGCGGACCGCTGACATTTCTGCAGATCGTGATCGGGATTATCGATCTCGGGTTTTGCGCGCTGGCAATGTATATGCTGCTTCCGGATGAACCGCATGTCAGCTTCATCATGCTGGCGGTGATCTTCGTGTCGGCAACATTGCTGGGATTTGCCAGCCATTCCCCGGGCGGTCTCGGTGTATTCGATGCTGCCATGCTGGTCGCGCTGCTGCAGTTCGGCAAGGAAGAACTGCTGGCCAGCCTGCTGCTGTTCCGGTTGTTGTATTACATCACGCCTTTCACACTTGCCTTGATCATTCTGGGCGGGCGCGAGATCATGAAAGGCGTGTTCACGGCGAAGGTGCCGCAGCTCGGCAATATCGCCGCGGACGTCCTGGGCGCCGATGGCAAGCCTTCGCGCGGCCGCGGAAAATCTCATCCCCGCAAAAAGAGCGGTTCGCAGACCGATGATGGCCACTGACGACGCAAGCAGGCATTTGCTGCCGCGGCGGCTGCTGGTCCGGTCCTATCGCGCCTTGTCCATGGTGGCGGCCGCCGTTGCTGTCATCGTCATCCTTGTTGTGTCCGGATCGGTTTCTTCCGGCATTGGCGTGCTTGCGATTGCCATCATCGCGCTTGCCGGATGGATAGGCGGCGTTCTGGCCCGGAATCTGCCCAATCCTGCCGATGTCACCGAAGGCAGCGCGGCGCGTTCCAGTGTCGACGGATTGCAGGATCTGATCGCGGCCTTGCCGGACCCGACGATTGTGCTGGCGCCCGACGGGCGCGTGGTCAGTTTCAATGAACAGGCGAGCGCGATAGCGCCGGCCTTGCGGCGGGGCGAACCGGTGTCCATTGCCTTGCGCGTGCCGGAGGTTGTCGAAGCGGTTCGCCGCGCGGTCGTCGGCAACAAGGCGGAGCGTGTGGAATTTGCCGAACGGGTTCCGGCCGACCGCTGGTCGGAAGCATTCGTCACGCCGGTCCGCGATCCGGCCTCCACCGGAAAGCGCCCGGCGCTCTTGCTGTTGACCTTCCACGATCTCACGCCAATCCGGCGCGTCGAGGAAATGCGTGCGGATTTCGTCGCCAATGCCAGTCACGAATTGCGCACGCCGCTGGCCGCGCTCTCGGGTTTCATCGAGACGCTGAAAGGGCCGGCGCGTAACGACACAGCGGCGCGTGAGCGCTTCCTTGACATCATGGAAGCCCAGGCCAATCGCATGGCCCGCCTGATCGACGACCTGCTGTCGCTGTCGCGTATCGAACTCGCGGCGCATGTGCGCCCGGTCACGCCGATCGAACTCGTGCCTGTGGTGCGTCAGGTTGTCGACGCGCTGCAGACCCTGGCGCGCGATCGCGGTGTGGAGGTGAAGATCGATGCGCCGGCCGAGCGCCTGGTCGTGCCGGGCGATCGCGACGAACTGATCCGGGTGTTCGAGAACCTGATCGAGAACGCCCTGAAATATGGCGGCTCGGGCAAGCGCGTCGAGATCACGCTCACGCGCGGCAAGGCGCCGGACGGCGGCGACGAAGCGGTCGCCTCGGTGCGCGATTACGGTCCGGGAATTCCCGCCGAGCACATTCCGCGTTTGACCGAGCGTTTTTACCGCGTCGATGTCACCGGCAGCCGCGCGCTCGGCGGCACCGGGCTGGGTCTGGCGCTGGTCAAGCACGTGGTCAATCGCCACCGCGGGCGGCTGATGATCGAAAGCAGGATCGGGCAGGGCGCGACCTTCACAATCCGCCTGCCCATGTCCACAGACAGCATTCGGATTGAGAGAAAAGACTCAGATAAATCATGGTCTTAGTCTGTCATCCAATTGTCATCCAGGCGTCATAGAACCGAGACGAAGTCGCCTTACGCGGCTTGGGCAGGCGGGCGGTCGCTTTCGACCGACAGGATCCACAGCCGCCCATAATGAAGGAGATTTCTCGTGACACCTAAGACCTTCGCCAGCGCATTTGCGCTCGTGGCGGCCGGCATGCTCATCGCCGGTCACGCCGAGGCCCGCGACCAGATCCGCGTCGTCGGGTCGTCCACCGTTTATCCGTTCACCACGACGGTCGCCGAACAGTTCGGCAAGTCGGCCGGCGTCAAGACCCCGGTTGTCGAGTCGACCGGCACCGGCGGCGGCATGAAGCTGTTCTGCGCCGGCGTCGGCGTCGGCCACCCGGATGCCACCAACGCCTCGCGCCGCATGAAGAAGGGCGAGTTCGAGGATTGCCAGAAGAACGGCGTCAAGGACATCGTCGAACTGAACATCGGTTTCGACGGCCTGACGGTTGCGCAGTCGAAGCAGGGTCCGGCCATGAAGCTCACGCTCGGCCAGCTCTTCCTCGCGCTCGCCAAGGAAGTGCCCGGTGCGGACGGCAAGCTCGTCGCCAACCCGTACAAGAACTGGTCGGACATCGACAAGTCGCTCCCGAACATCAAGATCGAAGTGCTTGGCCCGCCCCCGACCTCCGGCACCCGCGATTCGCTGCATGAGCTGTTCATGGAAGTCGGCGCAGAGCAGATCCCGGCGCTGAAGGCACTGAAGGCGTCGGACAAGAAAGCTTTCGACAAGGCCTGGAAGACCCTGCGTGAAGACGGCGCCTATGTGGAAGCCGGCGAGAACGACAACGTGATCGTGCAGAAGCTGGAAGCCAACAAGAACGCCTTCGGTGTGTTCGGCTATTCCTTCCTGGAGGAGAACGCTGCCAAGCTGAAGGGCGTGCCGCTCAACGGCGCGGCGCCTGAATTCGACAACATCACGTCGGGCAAGTATCCGGGCGCTCGCCGCATGTATGTCTACTTTAAGAAGGCTCACGTGGGCGTTGTACCGGGTATCGACAAGTTCGCGCTTGAGTATGTGTCCAACAAAGCGCTCGGCGAAGATGGCTATCTGGCCAAGAAGGGTCTCGTGACCCTGCCGAAGAAGGAACTCGAAGAGAATCGCAAGAGCGTTGGCGGTATGACGCCAATGCAGATTCCGAGCTCCTAATCGTTCAATGACTACGGCGGCCGCAAATGCGGCCGCCGGCCTTTCTGGTGGGTGATATCCTGCGATTGCAGGGCGAGGTGAGGCATGAGCCTTGTATATTTTCTCAGTCTGATTGTCCTGATCGCGATCGGCTTCTATTTCGGGCGCGCCAGAGCCTTGGCAGCGGGGCAAACCGCGACATTGCATTCCCGTCCCGTCTATCACGGCGCCTACGTTCTTATTCTCGTTCTTCTCCCCATGCTCGCGGTGTTCATGATCGGGCGTCCGCTTGCCGATTACATCGTCAACACGCAGGCCCTGACCGCCTACGATCCTGCAATTCTTGAAGATGACCTGCGCCGCGGCGCGGTGTTGCGCGACATCGTCTCATTGGCGGCCGGCCAATATTCAGGAGACGCGAGCCCGTCCCTGCGCGCTGCAGCCGATGCCTACAATTCAACGCGCGCGTGGATGAATACGTTGATCGTCGGCGCGGGCTGGATTTTCGGGCTGCTGGCATTGTCGTATGGCTTGCGGGCGTTGAGCAGCGGCTTCCGCGCCCGCAATCAGGTCGAGCGCGTTGTGAAGATTGCGCTGCTTGTCGCCGCCTGCGTTGCAGTTCTGACTACTGTCGGCATCCTGTTCTCTGTCCTGTTTGAAACCCTGCGGTTCTTCCAGAAGGTGTCTCCTCTGGACTTCCTGTTCGGGACGCAATGGAGCCCGCAGATCGCGATGCGCGCGGATCAGGGCGGCTCATCAGGTGCCTTCGGCATCGTGCCGCTTGTCACCGGAACGCTGCTGATCACCGTCATCGCCATGCTCATCGCGGGACCGGTCGGACTGTTCGCGGCCATCTACATGGCGGAGTACGCAACCCCGCGGTTCCGCGCCTTTGCAAAGCCTTTGCTTGAGATTCTCGCCGGTATCCCGACCGTGGTGCTGGGCTTCTTCGCGGCACTCACGCTTGCGCCATTCGTGCGCGGATGGGGAGAGTCTTTCGGTCTGAATGTGGCCTCCGAGAGCGCGTTGTCTGCCGGCATCGTCATGGGCATGATGATCATCCCCTTCGTGTCCTCGCTGTCCGACGACGTGATCAACGCGGTTCCGCAATCGCTGCGCGACGGCTCCTACGCGATGGGCTCCACCAAGTCGGAAACGGTCAAGAAGGTGGTGTTGCCCGCCGCTTTCGCCGGCATTGTCTCCGCCTTCATGCTGGCCATCAGCCGGGCCGTCGGCGAGACTATGATCGTGGTGATGGCGGCTGGCCTCGCCGCCAATCTGACCTTCAATCCGCTCGAGGCGGTGACGACCTTCACGGTCCAGATCAAGACCATCCTGGTCGGTGACCAGGAATTCGACAGCGCCAAGACACTGTCCGCCTTCGCGCTCGGCTTTGTCCTGTTCTTCTTCACGCTGACGCTCAACGTCATCGCGATGCAGATCGTCAAGAAATATCGTGAGCAGTATGACTGACGTGACAGCACCCGCCGCCAGAACATTTGATGTCACTTCCGATGCGGCGAAAGCCCGCATCCGCAGGCGATATCGCGCCGAAAGGCGCTTCAAATTCTACGGCGTTGCGGCCATCGCCCTCACCGCCCTCTTTGTGGCGGCGGTCCTGACCGACATCGTCATCAAAGGGCTGCCCGCGTTTACGCAGTATCAGCTCGTTCTGCCGGTCAAGGTCGATGCGGCAGAAGTCGATCCGAGCGGAAGCGCCAATCCTGCCACCATCCGCGGGGCTGACTTTCAGGCTCTGGTGGTGAATGCGCTGCGTGCGGAGTTTCCCAATGTCACCAGCCGCACTGACCGCCGCGCGTTGAGCAACCTTCTGTCGTCAGGCGCCGCCGACGTGCTGCGCGATCGCGTTGTCGCAGACCCCAAGCTGATTGGACAGACCGTTGCCGTGCCTGTTCTGCTGTCCGACGACGCCGATCTTTATCTCAAGGGTACGGGTACCCGCATCGATCGTGTTGCCGGTCGCGGTACTGCGACCGCCAGCGGCACGGAAGGCGAAATCACAATTCAGTCGTCGGCGGATGACTTCGCGGCCTTGACCGCCGACGTCAAGAACCTGCTGTCGGCGCGTGCACGCGTGCTGCGTCAGGAGGTGGACCGCTTCCGGCGCATCTCCGCTCAGGCCGGTGCGAAGAAGGCCGATCTGGAAAAGTCGCTTGCGACGGCGCAAGGCGCGGTGCGCGCGGCACTTGAAGCCAATATCAAGGCTGCGACAGATGAAATGGAGACTTTCACGCAAAGAGCGAAGGAGCGTGAGGACGAGGCGGCCGCGCTGCAGGCACGTTTCGATGATCGCGCGGGCAGCGAGGCCTTGACGACTGATCTGCCGAGCCTGCTCATTGCCATCAATGGCGGTGTCGTGAAGGCGACCGAAATCGACAGCAAGGGCGTCAAGGGTGAGGTGCTGCTGCCGCTGACGTCTGCCGCGCCGGCCGCGCCTGGAAGCTGGCGCGTCGTCACCTATGTCACGCCGGAGAGCAATCGCCGCGTCAGCGACCGCGAAGTAACCTGGCTGGAAAGGCTGCGTGAGAAGGGACTCGTGCAGAACTCGTTCAACTGGGGCTTCTTCACCCAGGGCGACAGCCGCGAAGCGGAACTTGCCGGCATTCGCGGCGCGCTTGTCGGCACGGCGCTGACGCTGCTCGTGACGCTGGTGCTGTGTTTGCCGTTTGGCGTCGCAGGCGCCATCTATCTGGAAGAATTTGCTCCCAAGAACTGGCTGACCGAGATCATCGAGGTCAACATCAACAACCTGGCAGCTGTGCCGTCGATCGTGTTCGGGCTTCTCGGGCTTGCCGTGTTCCTCAACTTCTTCGGCTTGCCGCGCTCGGCGCCTTTGGTCGGAGGTCTTGTTCTCGCGCTGCTCGTGCTGCCGACAATCATCATTGCGTCGCGCGCGGCTTTGAAGGCGGTGCCGCCGTCGATCAAGGAAGCGGCACTTGGCGTCGGCGCCTCGCATCAGCAGGCGATTTTCCATCATGTGCTGCCGCTGGCAATGCCCGGCATCATGACCGGCACGATCATCGGCATGGCACACGCTCTCGGCGAGACCGCGCCGCTGCTCATGATCGGCATGGTCGCGTTTATCGTGGAGCCCGCGGCCAGCATCACCGATGCCGCGACGGTTCTTCCGGTTCAGATCTATCTGTGGTCGGATCTGCCTGAAATTGCGTTTCAATCGAAGACGGCCGCTGCCATCATCGTATTGTTGTTGTTTCTCTTCGTTATGAACGGAGCGGCCATCTACCTGCGCAAGCGTTTCGAGCGGCGTTGGTGAGCGTAAGAAAGGGACAGGAGATGTTAGCTATGGACGCCGTTGTTGAGCAAACCAGCGGGGCGCCTGCTGCGTTCGAGAGCGCCACGACGAAGGTCACGGCGCGGAATGTCAACGTCTATTATGGCGACAAGCATGCGCTGAAGGATGTCTCGATCGACATTCCGGAGAATGCGGTCACCGCTTTTATCGGCCCGTCGGGTTGTGGCAAGTCGACCTTCCTGCGCTGCATCAACCGGATGAACGACACGATCTCGGTCGCGCGCGTCACCGGCAAGATCGAGATCGACGGCCAGGATATCTATGACCGCTCACTTGACGTCGTTCAGCTCCGCGCCCGCGTCGGCATGGTTTTCCAGAAGCCGAATCCGTTCCCGAAGTCGATCTACGAGAACGTCGCCTATGGTCCGCGCATTCACGGCCTTGCGCGCAGCAAGGCGGACCTCGACGAGATCGTCGTGACCAGTCTCAAGAAGGCCAGCCTGTTCGAGGAAGTGAAGGACCGTCTGGCCGATTCCGGCACCGGACTCTCGGGTGGCCAGCAACAGCGTCTGTGCATCGCGCGCGCCATCGCGGTGAGCCCGGAAATCATTCTCATGGACGAGCCATGCTCGGCCCTCGATCCCATCGCGACGGCGAAGATCGAGGAGTTGATGGACGAATTGCGCGAGAATTTCACCATCGTGATCGTCACCCACTCCATGCAGCAGGCCGCGCGTGTGTCGCAGCGGACCGCGTTTTTCCATCTCGGCAACCTCGTCGAGCAGGGAACGACGGAAAAGATATTCACTACGCCGGATGACCGCCGGACACAGGATTACATCACCGGCCGCTTCGGATGAGCGGGGCGAACAGCGACGAACGAGGAAATTGAACGATGCCGGAACAACATATCGCCAAGGCATTCGATGCCGATCTCGAGGAGCTGACCCGGATGGTCGCCGAGATGGGCGGACTTGCCGAAAAGAGTGTCGCTGACTCCGTCGATGCGCTGGCAAAGCGGGACGTCGGCCTGGCGGCGCGGGTCATCGAGCGCGACAACGCCATCGACGACCTGCAGCGCGAAATCGAGGAGCGCGCGATTCTGACTATTGCCAAACGCCAGCCCATGGCTGTCGATCTGCGCGAGGTCGTCGGCGCGTTGCGCGTATGCAACGATATCGAGCGGATCGGAGATCTGGCCAAGAATATTGCCAAACGTGTCGGCCAGCTTACAGAGGAGGCGCCGCCGCAAACTATCATTCGCGGCATCGAGCATATGTCGGCCCTTCTGCTGGCCCAGTTGAAGCAGGTGCTCGACAGCTATGCGACGCGCAATCTGAGCAATGCGCTGGCCGTCTGGCAGGGCGACGAGGAAATCGACTCTCTCTGTACCTCCCTGTTCCGGGAAATCCTGACCTACATGGCGGAGGATCCGCGCAGCATCAGTCTCGGCATCCATCTGATGTTCTCGGCGAAGAATATCGAGCGCATGGGAGACCATGCGACAAACATCGCCGAAACGGTGCATTATATGATCGAAGGTCGTCCGCTTACGGCCGAGCGGCCGAAGGGCGACACCACCACGCTTGCGGCGGTGCCGGCGCAGGGCTAGTCGGAGAACGGCATGAACGGCCAGAATGCGCAGATACTGATCGTAGAAGACGAAGAGCCTCTCTCGCTTCTCCTGCGCTACAATCTCGAAGCTGACGGCTACAGCGTCGAAACCGTGGCGCGCGGGGACGACGCGGATACATGGCTGCGCGAGAAGCTGCCCGACCTGGTCGTGCTGGACTGGATGTTGCCGGGTCTGTCGGGGATCGAACTTTGCCGCAGGCTGCGGGCGCGGCAGGAAACGAAGTCGCTGCCGATCATCATGCTGACCGCGCGCGGCGAGGAAAGCGAGCGCGTGCGTGGTCTCGCTACCGGCGCCGACGATTATGTCGTCAAGCCATTCTCGGTGCCGGAACTGCTGGCGCGGGTTCGCGCCCTGTTGCGGCGTTCGAAGCCCGAACGCATGGCCGATACGCTGTCCCTGGGGGAGATCGAACTCGATCGCGTCAAGAAGCGCGTGTCGCGTGGTGGCCGCGACATCAATCTCGGTCCGACCGAATACCGGCTGCTGGAATATCTGATGGAGCGCCCCGGCCGTGTCTTCACGCGTGAGCAGTTGCTCGACGGCGTCTGGGGCAGCGATGTCTATATCGACGAGCGCACGGTCGATGTGCATGTCGGGCGCCTGCGCAAGGCGCTCAACCGCGGCCGCGACGTCGATCCGATCCGCACCGTGCGCGGATCCGGCTATTCGATCGACGACCGTTTCGGCCGGGCGAGCTAGCGCCTAGCCTCGCTGGGGCCGCTTGTCCCGGCGTGCCGCCGGCGGCTGGTAGGCGATGCGGCAGTGATAGCTGCAATAGGGCACGCCAGCCATGCTCTTGCCGCCGCAGAAATAGAAATCCTGTGTCGCCGGATCGCCGATCGGCCAGCGGCAGGTTTCTTCGGTGAGTTCGAGGAGCGTCCGGCGCTGACCTAGCGGGATCACATTCTCGACCGGTGCGGGTTCCGCCTCGACATCGTAGTCATACGCATAGGCGAGAGCGGTGTTGCCGCGCATGGCGGGCCGCGAGACGCGCAGCATGTGCGACTGGCGGGGCTTGCGCTGCCGTGGTGCCGACGAGGACGGGCTTTTGGCGCGGCCGGAGAGTCCCAGGCGATGTACCTTGCCAATCACCGCATTACGCGTGATCCCGCCTAGTTCCGCGGCAATCTGGCTGGCTGAAAGTCCGTCAGCCCACAGCTTCTTGAGGAGCTCCACCCGTTCGTCAGTCCAACCGATCGTCATGCTCTCCAGCTCCATCCAGCTGATTTATCGGCAGAATCCACCTTCCTCGCCAGGCAGCCGGTTTGGCTGGCCCAGCGTGACGCAGGTACAAATGGAACTAGATGACAGTCCGCCGCACGAGATGTCGTATCCCGCGAGGAAAACACTACAAGATGGCCGGACTCGCCCGCAAGAGTCCGAAAACGCGGCATCCCCAGCTAATGCCCGCAAATCGATGGTTTCCACTGCTTCTTCACAACGATGCGGCATAGCGTTACCGCTGCAATTGGTTGACACTCCGCAGAGCGGTCCTAAAATGTGCCAAGTGCCGCCCGAAGAGGCGGCACATTTCATTTCAAGTTTCCGGGACTTCGGGACGCTCTGCCGTGACCTCTCATCTTTTGCCGACCTATGCGCGCGCCGACCTTGCTTTCGAGCGGGGCGAAGGCGCGTGGCTGACGGCGACCGATGGCGAGCGCTACCTCGATTTTGCCAGCGGCGTTGCCGTCAATGTGCTGGGACACGCGCATCCCAAGCTTGTCGCGGCGCTGACCGAGCAGGCGCAGAAGGTCTGGCACGTCTCCAATCTTTTCCGGATTCCCGAGGCCGAGCGGCTCGCGGAGCGGCTGTGCCAGAACAGTTTCGCGGACAAGGTGTTCTTCGCGAATTCCGGCGCCGAAGCCATGGAATGCGCGATCAAGACGGCGCGCAAATTCCATGCGGTGAACGGCCACCCGGAGCGTTTCCGCATCATCACGTTCGAGGGCGCCTTCCATGGCCGCACGCTGGCGACGCTCGCAGCCGGCGGACAGAAAAAATATCTGGAAGGCTTCGGACCGGTGGCTGAAGGCTTCGATCAGTTGCCGTTCGGCGATATCGAGCTTGTCAGGAAAGCGATCGACGAGAATACCGCGGCGATCCTGATCGAGCCTGTCCAGGGCGAGGGTGGCGTGCGCGTTGTGGCGCCCCAATTCCTCAAGGCGCTGCGTCAGATCTGTGACGAGCATGGTCTGCTGCTCGTGCTCGACGAAGTCCAGACCGGCATCGGCCGGACCGGTGAACTGTTTGGCTATCAACGCAGTGGCATCACGCCGGATGTCATGGCGCTTGCGAAGGCGCTGGGCGGCGGCTTTCCGGTCGGCGCCTGTCTCGCGACCGCTGAGGCCGCGAAGGGCATGACCGCCGGAACGCACGGCTCGACCTTTGGTGGCAATCCGCTGGCAATGGCTGTCGGCAATGCCGTGCTCGATGTCGTGCTCGGTGACGGCTTTCTCGACAACGTGCGCAAGACTTCAATCCTGTTCAGGCAGCGCCTTGCCGAACTGAAGGACCGCTATCCGTCGGTCATTGCGGAAGTACGGGGCGAAGGGCTGCTGATCGGCCTGAAAGTGGTCGTACCGCAGGGCGATCTCGTCAGTGAATTGCGCGCCCAGAAGCTGTTGACCGTCGCTGCGGGTGACAACGTCGTGCGGCTGCTTCCGCCCCTGATCGCGGGCGAAACCGAAGTGACCGAGGCCATCGGCATGATCGATCGGGCCTGTGCGCGGCTGGCGCAGGCTCAGCCGCCGCTCAAGAAGGACGCTGTGGCATGAGCGGGAATGGTGTGCGTCATTTTCTCGATCTGATCGATATTCCCTCCGCCGAACTGCGCGGGATGATCGAGAACGCACGGGCGATCAAGAAAGCGCGGCAGACCGGCAAGATCGATCGTCCGCTGGCCGGACAGACGCTGGCGATGATTTTCGACAAGCCCTCCACGCGCACGCGGGTTTCCTTTGACGTGGCGATGCGGCAGCTCGGTGGCGACGCGATCGTGCTGACCGGACAGGAGATGCAGCTCGGCCGCGGTGAGACGATCGCCGACACGGCGCGCGTAATGTCGCGCTATGTCGACGTGATCATGATCCGCACGCTGGAGCACACTATTCTCGATGAACTGGCGAAGTATGCCTCGGTGCCGGTGATCAACGGCCTCACCAGGCGGTCGCATCCCTGCCAGGTGATGGCGGATGTTATGACCTTCGAGGAGCACCGCGGACCGATCCGGGGACGCACGATCGCCTGGACGGGAGACGCCAACAATGTGCTGGCGTCCTGGATGCACGCGGCGGAGCGTTTCGAGTTCCTTCTGAAGGTGGCATCTCCGCCGGAACTGAAGCCGAAAAAGTGGCTGCTCGACTGGGTGAAAGGATCGGGTGCGGCGATCGAGATCGGCGAGGATCCCGAGGTGGCGGTCCGGGACGCCGACTGCGTGGTCACCGACACCTGGGTGTCGATGGGCGACGAACAGTCCAAGGCCAACCGGCACAATCTGCTCAGCCGCTATCAGGTCAATGCGAAGCTCATGGCCAAGGCGCGGCCCGACGCCATTTTCATGCATTGCCTGCCGGCGCACCGGGGCGAGGAGGTGACCGACGAGGTGATGGATGGGCCGCAATCGGTCGTCTTCGACGAGGCTGAGAACCGCTTGCATGCGCAAAAGGGCATCCTTACTTGGTGCCTGAACGCGACCATGTGATGAAAGACATCGAGATTCCTACAAGAACGCCGGCGGCGCAGTCCGCTGACGACACGATCCTGCCATTCGAGGTGGCGGCGCTGGATTTGCGTGGCCGCGTGGTGCGGCTCGGGCCGGCGGTGGACGAGATCCTGTCCCGGCACGATTATCCGGCTCCTGTCGCCAGTTTGCTGGGCGAAGCGGTCGCACTCGCCGCCCTGTTCGGCTCGTCGCTGAAATTCGACGGCCGGTTCATTCTGCAGACCCAGACGGATGGTCCAGTCCGGATGCTTGTCGTGGATTATGCGACCGGCGGAAAGGTACGCGCCTGCGCCCGCTTCGACAAAGGTCGCGTCGCGGCGGCCATCGCTGAAAAAAAGACGTCTTCGGCCGAATTGCTCGGCCACGGTCATCTCGCCATGACCATCGACCAGGGCGGCGACATGAGCCGTTATCAGGGTGTTGTTGCGCTCGATGGCGGCGGTCTGGAAGAGGCCGCCCATGAATATTTCCGGCGCTCCGAACAAATTCCGACCCGCGTTCGTCTGGCGGTGGCCGAAGAGTTTCGCAGCGATCAGAATGACAGCCTCAAGCATCGCTGGCGCGCCGGCGGCATCATGGTGCAGTTCCTGCCACAGGCATCCGAGCGCATGCAGGTGCCGGATCTGGATCCCGGCGATGCGCCGGAAGGCGTGGAAAAGCACGAGATTGCCGAGGACGACGCTTGGGTCGAAGGCCGCTCTCTGATCGAGACAGTGGAGGATATTGAACTGATCGATCCGGCGCTGTCGACTGAAAAGCTCGTCTACCGTCTTTTCCATGAACGCGGCGTGCGCGTGTTCAAGAACGCCACCGTGATCGCGCAATGCTCATGTTCGCGTGACAGCGTCGAGGCGATGCTGCGCAGCTTCTCCCAGGACGACCGCGACCACATGGTCGAAAACGACAAGATTGCGGTGACCTGCGAGTTCTGCAGCCAGACCTACATGTTCGATCCGGAAGATGTGCGGGATTCCGGAGCGGCCGGGGCGGTCAATTGATCGTATGCGCGCCCGGCGCGGAGTCGAGCGAGAAGGCAGGGATTTCGATATCGAATCGCTCGCCATCGCCGGTGACCATACCGTAGCTGCCGGTCATGAAACCGGACGATGTGGGAAGCGGAACGCCGCTTGTGTATTCAAACGACTCTCCCGGTTCGAGCACCGGCTGCTCGCCGATCACGCCGGCGCCGCGGACCTCCTGCACGCGCCCCTGCGCATCGGTAATGTGCCAATGGCGTGTCATCAATTGCACGGTAGTCCGGCCGAGATTTGTGACGGAAATTGTGTAGGCCCAGAAGAAGTGTCCCTTGTTCGGCGCCGACCGCTCGGGAAGAAATTTCGGCGAGACGGTGACTTCGATTTCCCGGGTCACTGCGCGATACATGCTGGAACCTGCGTTGACTGACGATACCATTCAACAGCGTCATCAGAAGGCTTGCAACGCCTCATCTGGTCGGCAAATCTGCATCCAGGTATAGGCCGGATATCAAGCAATGGCTCCCTCGGCGCCCATCGATCGCGATCTGCGGCTCGACCTGTTTCGCGGTCTCGCATTGTGGCTGATCTATCTCGATCATATACCGTCCAATATCGTGGCCTGGGTGACGATACGCAATTACGGTTTCAGCGACGCCACCGAAATATTCATTTTCATCTCGGGGTTCACTGCCGCCTTCGTCTATGGCCGCGCCATGCGCGATTACGGTTTCGTTGTCTCGGGCGCGCGTATCCTGAAGCGTGCCTGGCAAATCTACGTTGCGCATATTTTCCTCTTTGCCATCTATCTTGCGCAAATCGCCTATGTGGCGCGCAGCTTCGAGAATCCGCTCTATGCCGAAGAAATGGGGGTTCTCGATTTTCTGCAGCAGCCGGATGTCACGATCCTTCAGGCGCTGTTGCTCAAGTTCAAGCCTGTGAACATGGACGTGCTGCCGCTGTACATCGTGCTGATGGTGCTCTTCGCGCCAACGCTGTGGTTGCTGATGCGAAATGCCACGCTTGCTCTTGCGACCTCCGCCGTTGTCTATGCGGCTGCATGGCAGCTTGGCTGGAATCTGCCTGCCTATCCCGCCGGTGGCTGGTATTTCAACCCCTTCGCGTGGCAGTTGCTCTTTGTGTTCGGTGCCTGGTGTGCGTTGGGAGGCGCCGATCGGCTCAAGGTGCTTCTGCGATCGCGCGTCACGATTGCGATTGCCATCGCCTACCTTATCTTTGCATTCGCCATAACGCTGACCTGGCATTTCCCGCGGCTCGCGCCGCTGGTGCCAAAATGGCTTGCCGAGCACATCTACCCGATCGACAAGACCAATCTGGACGTCCTGCGATTTGCGCACTTTCTCGCACTTGCAGCAGTCACGGTTTATTTCATCCCGCGCGACTGGGAGCCGCTGAAATCGCGATGGTTAAGGCCGGCCATTCTTTGCGGGCAGCATTCACTGGAAATTTTCTGTCTGGGGGTGTTTCTCGCCTTCGCCGCGCATTTCGCCAAGGTTGAGATTTCGGGCGGGATCGTGATGCAAATCGCGGTCAGTGTATTAGGTATTCTTATAATGATTGCGGTTGCATGGCTGTTGTCATGGTACAAGACATCGGCAGAACGCAAAGGGGCAGCCCGGCCGAAAACGCCGGACGCCGACCTCGCAGGAGGCGAGGCATGAGAAAGTTCATGATCGCCTTGTTTGTCGGGCTTTTTGTCGCTGCGCCGGCCGTGGCGCAGGACCCCGTCGTGCCGCTTCCGCAAGCCGACCCCTGTGAGGTTCCCGGCTATCTGCTGGTCGGGGACGCCAAGCTTGAGGAGGTCGCCAAGGCCTTCAAGAACCGGCGGGAACTGAAAATTCTGGTGTTAGGAACGGGTTCCTCGGCGCTGTCCGGTGGAGGTTTCAGGGCCTATCCGATCCGTCTGGAAGAGGCTCTGAAGCGGCGTTTTCCCGATCTGAAGGTTAACGTGGTGAGCGAGGCCAAAGCCCGGCTGAAGGCCGCGGATATGGTCGCAAACCTGGAAAAAATGCTGCTCGACCGCAAACCCGATCTGGTGATATGGCAAACGGGTACCGTTGATGCCATGCGCGGGGTGGATCCTGACGAATTCCGTCACACGCTCGACGAGGGTATCGACGCCATACACGAAGCGGGTGCGGATGCCGTTCTGATGAACATGCAATACAGCCCACGCACGGAATCGATGATCCAGTCGGGGTCTTTTGCGGACACCATGCGAGTCGTGGCGCGCGATCGGGAAATCCCGCTTTTCGACCGTCTCGAAATCATGCGCTACTGGAACGATAACGGCAATTTCGATCTCAGCACCGGCACGAGAGACAGCGCGATGGCACAGAAGGTTCACGACTGCATCGGCCGCGCACTTGCATCGCTGATCGTCGAGGCCGCGGATCTCGACCGCATAAAGAACAATCCGACCCAGTGATGCTCTTCTCTCGCCCTTTTCATCTCCCGCAGATGCTGGGAATTGCGGCCATCGCCGCAGTGATGACGGTGATGCCGGTTCGCGCCGAAGACACCGCCAAGTCTGCGCGTCCGCAATTCGATTGCAACGCGCCGCAGGACGTGACGCGCCTGATGAATCCGCTGGTGCGGACCGGAAAGCGGCTTGCCGCCGGGGAGGCGGTGAAGATTGTCGCCATCGGTTCCTCGTCAACGGCCGGCGCCGGAGCCAGCTCGGATGCCAACACATATCCGGCCCGTCTCGCGTCTGAACTTAAGGTCATGTTCCCGCATCAATCGATCACCGTGGTCAATCGCGGCGTGAACGGCGACGAGGCGCGCGGCATGCTGGCACGTTTCGAGGCCGAAGTGCTGGCGGAGAATCCGGATCTCGTGCTTTGGCAGGTCGGCACCAATTCGGTGTTGCGCGACAGCCCGATTGCACCCGCAGGCAAGCTCATTTTTGAAGGGCTCAACCGGCTGAAGGCGGCAGGCGCCGATGTGATCCTGATCGATCCGCAATTTGCCCCCAAGGTGCTGGCCAAGGCGGATGCCGCCGATATGGTGGATCTGCTGGCACACGCGGCAAAGGCACAGAATGTCGATCTGTTCCGCCGCTTTGCGGTCATGCGGCATTGGCGGCAGGTGTCGCGCATTCCCTTTGAGGTGTTCATCTCCGAGGACGAGCTGCACATGAACGACTGGAGCTATGGCTGCATCGCCAAACTGCTGGCCGGCGCGATTGTGGAAGCTGCAACACGCTCGTCGCTGACGGCCAGCGCGGCCGCGCGATAGCCGGCCTCGCGCAGGCGGATTTTCCAGTGTCCGGCGGCGAAAATCACAGGATAATTGACCGGGCAGGCCGGCGCACACTTCCCGTTGCCGCCTCGCTGGTCTAGAGGCAGGTAGTCTCTCCGGAACGACGACATTGCCCCCCGATTTTGCCGCTGGCGCCGACGGAATCTTGCCCGACCAGATGATCGCCGCGCTCGCGGATGCGGGCGGCATCCGGCCATCTCTGCCGTTCGCCGATGACCAGATTCAGCCGGCGAGCCTCGACCTGCGCCTTGGCAAGGTCGCCTACCGCGTTCGCGCAAGTTTCCTGCCGGGGCCGCAAGCGAGGGTGGAGGACAGGATCGCGCAGCTCAGGCTGCATGAGATCGATCTGTCCGAGGGCGCCGTTCTGGAAACGGGATGCGTCCACATTGTGCCCCTGCTGGAGAGTCTTGATCTTCCGGCAGACATTTCGGCGTCGGCAAATCCGAAAAGCTCGACCGGCCGGCTGGATGTATTCACGCGGGTCATTACCGATAATTCGCGCGGCTTCGATCGCATCGACGCCGGTTATCGCGGTCCGCTCTACGCGGAAATCAGCCCGCGCACCTTTCCCGTGCTGGTGCGGGAGGGATCGCGCCTCTCGCAAATCCGCTTCCGGCGCGGGCAGCCGTTGCTTGACGCTGCTGCCTTGCGCACATTGCATGCCCGCGAAAAACTGGTCGACAGCGCGGATGCGGATGTGAGCGAAGGCGTCGCAGTTGGAGTCGATTTGTCTGGGCTCGGTCCCGATCGTCTGATTGGCTATCGTGCCAAGCGGCATACCGGATTGATCGACGTCGACCGTCGCAACGGATATGACGTGCTGGATTTCTGGGAGCCGATGGCGGCGCGGCCGGACCATAATCTCGTTCTCGATCCGGACGAGTTCTACATTCTCGCTTCGAAGGAAGCGGTACAGGTGCCGCCCGACTACGCGTCGGAGATGGTGCCGTTCGATCCTCTGGTCGGCGAATTCCGTGTCCACTATGCCGGGTTCTTCGATCCTGGCTTCGGCTATGCAGGAGCCGGAGGGCGCGGCTCGCGCGCGGTGCTGGAGGTGCGATCACGAGAAGTGCCGTTCATTCTCGAACACGGCCAGATTGTTGGGCGTCTCGTCTATGAGGCGATGATGGCCCGTCCGGCCAGGCTATATGGTCAGGGCATCGGGTCGAATTATCAAGCGCAAGGCCTCAAGCTCTCAAAGCATTTCCGCGTCTGAATGGCGCGCTCTTGCCCGGCTTGGGCGGGCATGGCTATCCTGCAGCTGCGCGGGCGTAGTTCAGTGGTAGAACGACAGCTTCCCAAGCTGTATGTCGTGGGTTCGATTCCCATCGCCCGCTCCAACGGCCTCTACAAGCCGAATTGATCGGCAGATTGCGCGCAAAGGACAGGTTCCGTCGGCCCGGCGGGTTGCCCGCGGGCGGGTTTCGACCTATCTGAAGGTTGTTGAGCGCAATAGCTGAACGGTCGATCCAGATAGGTCATGCCGGACACAATCTCGACTCCGACGCCACAAGTCCCCTCGCGCCAGATTCCGGTGGCAGCGATGATTGCCGCCGGCCTTGTGGGACTTTTGCTCGCCGTCACCGTCGCCCTTTGGGCTCACTACGGGAGTGCAGTATTCTATGAAATGCTGCTGACCGGGATCGCGGCCTGCTTCTGACACGTCGAAACATCCCTCCATGACCTCTCGTGCATCCCATGTCCTGCTTGTGCTCGCGGCTTTCGTCGCGGGCCTCGTCATATTTTCCGCAGCCATTTTCATGATCGCCGGCAAGGCGCCTGTTCAGACGGCCGCGCCTTCTGCGATTGGCGGGCCTTTTCAATTGATCGATCACAACGGCGAAACGGTGACCGACGCCGAACTGAAGGGAAAGCCGTTTCTGATATTCTTCGGCTTTACGCACTGCCCGGATGTCTGCCCGACCACGCTGTTCGAGGTCTCCGAGATCCTCGGAAAACTGGACAAGGATGCCGATCGCGTGAACGCGCTCTTTGTGACCGTCGATCCTGAACGGGACACCAGGGAGAAGCTGAAGGACTATTTGTCGAGCTTTCATCCGCGTCTGCGCGGATTGACGGGTGATACCGCGTCGATTGCCGCGATGGAAAAGACATATCGCGTTTATTCCAAGAAGGTGCCGCTGGACGGCGGCGGTTATACGATGGATCACACGGCGTTGGTCTACCTGATGGACAAGCAGGGCCGCTTCGTCGCGCCGTTCAACATGAAACTAAAACCGGATAAGGCCGCGGCCGAACTTCGCAAGTACCTTTAGAAGTCTTTGGTGTGCAAATCAGTGCGGCAGGATCGAGCGCGGCGCGAGATTCCGGAAACGATAATAGCGCAAGAGCCTCTGTGCTGTCACAGGATGCAGTTTCAGAAAGAGGCTTCTTGCCTGGTCGGTGTCGTGCCTGGGTCCGCGCAGTTCCATCTCCCTCAGCACAAGCAGCCATTTTGTGGTGACCCAGGACAGTCCTGCAGCCCGCGCAAGAATCAGCAGGAGGTCGACCTGGTCGCCGAACAGGCAATGCACCACAGTATCGATGGGGATGTCGGCGATCCGCGCGAGCGCCACGACCGCCGATTCGATATTCCTCGCTTTGGCAAACTCGCCAACGATTGCATCGTTGAGCATTTCCGCTGTCTGCATGGTGTCAATCTGCCTCACGGCTGCGCTGTAATCCCGCGTCCTGGCGTGAAGGTCGTCATGCAATGTCTCGGCGGCCAGCGAAACGGCGTTGCGGATATTGGCTTCGAGATTCGGACATTCGGCGATCATCTTGTTCATGACCGCTTGGGAGGCTTTTGTGATCGCGGCATGCAGATGGGGCGCCGGGATGTCCTTGCGTTGCAGAAGCTGCGTTGCGAGAATGTTGTCGGTCGCGGCGTGTTCGGCGAGTTGTCCGATCCCGAAGTCCGAAAAGCGCGCCCCGTCATTCGACGCGACCGAACGCACGACATCGCGGTCGCCGCGGTGAACAAGGACATCGGTCGTTCCTTCGCTGACCGATGCCCGTTGTGAAATCGCGAGAAGGTGCTGCTGGCTCTTGGTCTGCGCAATCGTCAGTACTGCCTCTTCGCTGATCTGTGGCGATTGGGTGAGAACGGGACCGGCGACATCGATGACGTCATCGAAGGCCAGGCTGTGAATCACCTTGATCGGGGCGTTGGCCAATGAAGCCAGCCGCGCGGATAATTCGGCGCGGGCTCTTGTCTCGATTTCTCCGCTCAGGCGGATCATGACATCGTCAAAGAGGCTGATCTGCTCGCTCGAATATCGATCCGCGGCTTGCAGAAACAAGTCGGTGACCCGGCGCAACGTTTCGGCACGCTTCTCTCGGTCACCGCCGGAAACGGCTGCTTCAAGCTCCGAAATGAGAATTCCGCACTCCACCGGCATCATTGCATGTCTCTGACAACACCATGCCGGCACAGACCCGGCTGAGGGTGAGGCGAATTTCGGCTGACAATTGTGCGTGCCAACGGAGGCCGCCGCCATGCATCAGTCGCGTCAGTTACGGACACTTTGCCAGCCGGGCATGGGCCGAAATTAAATCTGCCCGTCACCGCCTTTGCATTAGGTCAGCTTACGTAGAGTTGTATTAAATCGACGTAAACGCAGTGCGGGAAATCAGGCGGTATATGCGGTTTTTCTTGTGTTGGGCCTTGAGATCGACCGGCGCGCAAGCCTGTGTTCGGTCTTTTCCCATTCGTACGGATTCAGCATCAGCTGCAACAGCGCGCGCCAGGCTGCGATCGACAATAGCAGCCAGTAAACCGGCATCAGCAGCAGTGCCCATGCGCAAGACAGTTTCCCGCGATAGGCGAGGCCGAGCAGACCCAGCAATCCGGAAATGAGATAACCCGCAATCAGGGTGGTCGCATGCAATCCTGCTACAACGATGTCGCCAATTCCGGATCTGTCTGCCCATAGCCAACCTGATGTGATTTGCCATCCGAGTGCGACGGCGAACACGCCATGCACCAAAGCAGCCAGGACGGTTCCGCCGACCACAAGTTGAAAAACAAGAAATCCTGACGAACCCAGGTCGCGCCACAAGCGTAATGGATGCCGCATGTGGACAAGCCATGTCTGCATCCAGCCCTTGAACCAGCGGGTGCGTTGCTTGAGCCATGGCCAGAACTGGGCTGGTGCCTCCTCGTAAGTGGTCGAGTTGATAACAGCGGTATGAAATCCCAGCCGGGCCAATCGCATGCCAAGATCGGCATCCTCGGTGACATTGTAGGGGTCCCACGCGCCCGCCTCGCGAAGGGTCGATGTGCGAAAATGATTGGACGAGCCGCCAAGCGGCAACGGAAGGCGGCAGGCGCCGATTCCGGGCAGGAAGATGTCGAACAGGCCTGCATACTCCGCCGCAAACATGCGTGTGAGCGGTATTATGGCGCAAACGCCACAAGCGCAACGGAACGTCCCCGCATAAATTTGGGGGATGAACGAAAAAGGCAACCGCTACGCCATCGCTGCCTTGAAGGATCGCCGCGCCACGCTGGCCGGTGAGATCGAAACATTCAAGCAGGGCATCCGTGATCGGCAAGAACAGCTATCGCATCTGGACGCCACGCTGCGCGTGCTGGACCCTGAATATCGTTCCGACACCATCGCCCCGAAACGCCTCCGCCGCGTCAAATTGTTCGGCGGTGGCGAGTTAAACCGGCTGATCCAGGATGCCTTGCGCCGCGCGGACGGCAAGCCGCTTAGTGTGCCGCAGATTGCCGACAGGATCATTGAGGCCAAGGGCTACGGGCGGGAAGCCAAGCCATCCCTGATACGCCGTGTGCGGGCCAACCTGAGCTATTTGCTGCGGCATGGCCGGGTCGAGAAGATCGGGGACCGTATGACCGCCCGCTGGCGGCTACCGCCGCCGGAAAGTCGGTTGCTGTAAAATGAAAAGGCCCGCATTAAGCGGGCCTTCTTTGTTTAGGCGGCGTGGACCTTGATGCGGCCGGGCTGGTTTCGCCAGCGGCCAGAGATTCTAATGTCTATGTCCTTTCCAAGAAGAACGAGGTATCGGACAAGTCGATCAACAGAAAATCCTTTGAGCCTGCCCCTAAGAAGAGCAGATACTTTTGATTGGTCCACGCCGATTATTTTGGCTGCTTCTGTTTGGGTGAGTTCGCGTTTGCGAACGGCATTGGTGATTGCGCGTGCCAAAGCAATCTTCAGCATCTCGTCTTCGGTCGTCGGAAGACCAAGATCGCGGAAGACGTTCCCGGAGCTATCAATCACCATTTCATCGGTGTCATGCTCGGTCATTGGCGACTTCCCTTCGGTGAACCTGTTCATAGTGCTGACTGTGGTGTTTCTCTGCGGTTTTTAGTCGTTTTCGTATCAAGTCGAGTTCATGTTTCGGCGTAGCTGACCCCCTTTTTGCTTTCTTTTGGAAGGCGTGAAGAACGTATATCGCCTTCGCAAACTTCACGGTGTAGATAGCCCGGTACGTATCTCCATCGTCATCAATTACGACCTCCAGCACCTTTGCGCCGCCGAAGCCGACCAGAGGAACCGCGTTGGTCGCCTTATCTCCTTTTTGTGCCATCCAGATGGAGAAGCCAGCTTCGCGCCGCACTTCTTCCGGCATGGCCCTGAGGTCCTTTTGACTGGACCCAATCCAGTGCACCGGCTTCATTCCTTGGGCCTCCTATGCCACATTCGGCCTAACTTTCTGTAAATATTTCAGTTAAAACAACGTATTGCGCTAGGCCCATCTGAGGCCGATAGGCCAGATATGGCATATGATGGCTGGTTTTACAAGTGTTTTGGGGCACCCAAGGTTCCACTACGCGGCTCGGCGGCGCTGCCAATAGCCTGCGAAATCAACCGAAGGCTTGCGGCCCAGCGCCAGCGTGGCAACACGGCTCACCTGATCGCCATTCGACACCCGGCGGTTATCTTCGCGCCATGCGCCTTCCTGAGCGTAGCGCAACAGGTAGGTGCCAGCGACGTGGTGATGGTGGCCAATCTCGGCGCGGCGCAGGCGGCTGAAAAAGCCTTCCGCCATGTTCGTGCAGCAACCGTCATGCGAAGAATAGACCTGATCGTGATTGACGCGGCACATTTCAAAGCGGGAATGCAGCCCATCCCATGACGGGGCTTCGTCGGCATTGACGACCGTGCCCTTGGCAACGCGGCGGCTGATGAACGACACGGCTTCCGCTTCGGTTTTGAACACGGCGGGAACCGAATTGCCGCCACGCTCGCGGACGATGACAACGACTTGACGCTTGCCGGTCTGGTTCTTGGCAAGGCGACGGTCCTTGCGGTTTTCCTTGTAGTTCGCGGGCTTCACATAGCCGCCGAAATAACCGCCATCCACTTCGGCAATCTTGCCTTCACCGCCGATCACGCGGCCCTTCATTTCTTCGGCCATCGCTTCGCGCAGTTTGTGCGCCAGCACGAAGGCGGTCTTGTAGGAGGTGCCGAGATCGCGGGAGAGCGCCAGCGCGCTCTTGCCCTTTACCTCGTTGCAGAAGATCGCGATGGCGGCGAGGTACGAGCGCAGCGGCATCTTGTGCGAAGCGAACAGCGTGCCGGACGTAATCGTAAAATCCTTTTGGCAAGCCTTGCAGCGGAAGCGCAGCGAGCCATTCGGGCGGCGGGCCTCGTAGGCATCCAAGCCACCGCAGTGCGAGCAAACCGCAGCGCCGTCAGTTTCGGCCCAGCGGACCTTGCGGAACATCGTCTCGGCTTCGGCGTCTGACAGGCGGAAAACCTGTGCCAGCGAAAGGGTCTTGGCGGGGCGGGAAAGGAGGAAATGCTGAGCCATTTGTCATCACATCCGATGTTTATGCATCGAATATGATGACTTCTTACCCCGTTGTCAATGACAAAAACATCAAATATGATGATCTTATCATCAGATTCGAGGATAAAACGTGGCCAAAAATCCTGAGTGGGAAGAGCGGGTTAAGGGGCTTTTGAAGGCGGAATTGAAGAAACGGGGCCTCAGTTACAAGGACCTGGCGGAGAAGCTAACCGCTATCGGTGTGCCGGAGACAGACCGCAACCTTGCCAATAAGATCAGCCGAGGTGGGTTCACAGCGGCTTTTTTTATCCAATGTCTTGTCGCAATTGGCTGCACAGTCCTCCGCTTGGAGTCGGACTGATCATTTTCCTGATGCTCGCTGGCACCGGGCTATATCAGCATCAAACCAAAGGCTACGGCGCTCAGCGCAGCACCGAACAGCAACTGAGCTATACCAAGGACGGCATAACTCGCTCTCGTGTCTCTCCAATCGCTGTAGGCCAAACTCCTCCACGCGATCCAAATCCCAAGCGGGAGGAATGGCGCCAAGAGGAGGACCTTGAAGCGCAAAAGAAGATGGCTCGCTGGGCTCTCGTCGCTTGGATAGTTAGTTTGGCTGGCGTGGCGGTTACTGGTGTCGGTGTTTGGTTCGTAAAGCAAACACTGGAAGCCACTAGGGCTGCTGTCGTCGAGGCCGCTAAAGCTTCGAAAGCTGGCATGATAGCTAGCACCGCCGCCCAAACCGCTGCCGAGGCTTCGGTAGAAGGGGAGCGAGCTAGATTTTTCATTGTGCTTCTCGATCACAATCTGGTCTGGCTCTACGACCTCATTAGTAACCATGACACTTTTCGTGATGTAGTTGTTAGCAATGGTATTCGTGTTGAATACCGATTTCGTAATTACGGGAAGACTCCGGGGATTATCAAAGAGGTCAGCACTTGCTTTTGCCTCTCTAGGGACCCCTTCGATCCGGTTTATGGACTTTCTCTCGATTCTTTTCCTGAAAACATGGTCGCGGCCTCTGACACAACCGGAATAAGATCGGAAGTCATCAAGCCGATTACGTTTGGGCAGGGCTGGGATTTGATAAACAACACCTGCCGTCTTTGGTTTGCTGGTCGCGTTGACTATGAGGATGTCTTTGGAAAACCACATACCCATCGGTTCTTTTTTCGAACCGTGTTCTTGGGCAGAAAGGTGATCATGCAGCCCTACGACTACAAGCACTACAACGAGAGCACATAGAATCTTTCTCACCGGACAGTCTCCTTCTGTCCGGTATTAGGTGCGGCCTGCGCGCGAGGTGCGCTTGTGGCGTTTGCGCCATAATACCGCGTGTGAGCAGGGTCTCATCCGCGTTGTCGATGGCCAGCCGCGCCTGCACGCAGACAAGTCTGTCGTTTCCCGCCTGAAAGGCTTGCAGCGCCTTCCTCAACTGGTCGGAGTCCGGCCTGTCTTCTGCATCGAACACTGCAACGTAGCGCCCACGAGCGAACGGCAGCGCAAAATTCAGCGCCTTCGGTTTCGTCCGCGGTCCTGCTGTTGGGGCGACAAGAATGGTAAAGGGCGGACCAAGATGCAGTCTTGCTAGTGCATCTCTGGTGTCATGGTCGTCCGGCTCAAGAACCAGAAGTATGTCCAGTTTTTCGAACGGGTAGTCGAGCGATCTGAAAGAGTCGATCAGCCCAGCAACCGCTGCGGTTTCGCGATAAAGCGCGACAATAATCGAATAGACGGGCAGTTCTGTGTCGGAGATCAGGCCGGACCGTCGAGATGGAAGCTGCCGAGCGCAGGCCGTGACCACAATGCCCATCGCACGCAGCAGGGTCCAGCCCAGGAAAACAAGCGCCAGTGCGACATCCACGATCGTTGTCATCAGATCTGGTGCCCAACCGAACGCGGCAAGGACTGCAAGACCGCCGATCACGGGAGTCGCCGTTGATCGGGCATGGTCAGTACTCGCCGAAAATTCCGGATGCGCAGAGCTGAGTTCGAAGACGGCTTTTCGCGCGAGCGCTGGCCGCGCATGGCGCTCGGCGAAGCGGACGAGATGTTCTCCTGTCGTCAGGCAGATGTTTGCGGAAACGGCTGGCTCGACGCGAAGAAATTGCACCAGCTTCTGCGCCGCTCGGCCCTGGGGTGCAATCACAAGCACGCGGTGTTGTTCCGACCGCAGCCAGAGTATCCCGGTCTTGGTGGCTTCGATCAGCTCGAGATCGCTGGCCGGGCAGACCCTGCGGTCAACCCGCGCAAGAGTGTCGAACCTGGCTCCCGTCGAATGCGCCAGCGCCTTGACATATTGCTCATCCGGAATTGCGTTTTGCGCAGTCAGAGCGCGATCGGCGCCCGTGCCGACTTCGACCGCACGCAGTTCGGCGGCGGCCACGAGCCCGGGTGGAAGCAAATGACGGACACAATCGATTTCCGGGCAAGGGGTCAGCTTGTGGCGGGTGAGCCGGCCATTCTGCGGTCCCCGGACTGCAAAGAAAGGTGCCTCGGCCTTCGCAGACCAGACCTGCGATCCGGCATTTTGGCGCAAAACAGCCCCGATGTGAGGATGTTCCCTCACATGCCCCCTCCGACGTCAAACCACTGTTACGCCACCACGATTGGTCTATAAGCGGATCGAGGGCGAGCAGGTCTGCTGGAAATTGATTGCTGATTATGTCCATAAATATCACCGGTTGCATAGGCTGGCGTAAGGTCGCAGCGGTGCTCCTTGTGGCGTTCGGCATTTGCCCGGAAAGCCCGCTGCAGGCCATTCCGGCAGCCTATGCGCAAGCGAACGACGTGCTGCCCGTACCGGGATTCTGGGATCCCCGGCGCAGGCCCGAGCGCCCGGACCTTTCCCGTGTCTCGCAAATTCGCTTCCTGACGGAAGTCGATTACCCGCCGTTCAATTACGCGGGTCCGGACGGTCATCCGGCCGGTTTCAATGTCGATCTGGCGCGGCTGATCTGTGAGGAATTGCGGGTCACCTGCACGGTCCAGATGCGCCGCTTCGACACCCTCATTCCCGCGCTCAACGAGAATCGCGGCGAGGCGGTGATCGCGTCCATCGCGGTGACGGAGGCGTCCCGCAAGGTCCTTGAATTCAGCGATCCTTATTATCGCGTGCCGGCGCGATTTGCGACCCAGCGCGCTGCGGCTCAGGAGGAACTGAGGCCGGAGCTGGTTGAGGGCAAGAAGATTGCTGTTGTCGCCGGCAGCTCGCACGAAGCCTATCTGAAGGCCTTGTTCACGGAGGCGCAGCCGGTGCCTTATCCGAGCGCCGAGGCCGCGCGCGAGGCGTTGCGTCGCAATCAGGTCGATTATGTCTTTGGTGACGGCATTTCCCTGTCATTCTGGCTGAACGGCACCGATTCCGGCGGATGTTGCGCTTTCGCCGGCGGGGCGTTTTTTGAGAGCCGTTATTTCGGTGAAGGCGTCGGCATCGCTGTCAGGCGCGGCAACGATACGTTGCGGCAGGCGTTCAACTGGGCGCTGTTCCGGCTCTGGGAGAAGGGCCGTTTTACCGATCTCTGGCTGCGCTATTTCCCCGTGAGCCCCTTCTGACGGGTGGGATTTGACGTCGCCCGGCGCGGTTGCTTAAAGGTCCGCATCCCGGAGAAAAGGATGTCTGTGACAGAAGCCGCCCCGAATCTGCGCGAACTTGCCGAGCAATCCGGCGCCTGGCCGTTTGAGCAGGCCCGCGCCATCGTTACCCGGCTGAAGAAAAAGCCCAAGGACGAGGTGATTTTCGCGACCGGCTATGGCCCCTCAGGTCTGCCGCATATCGGCACGTTCGGCGAGGTCGCGCGCACGACCATGGTACGGCATGCGTTCCGGGTTCTGACCGACGACAGGATCAAGACCCGGCTGATCGCGTTCTCCGATGACATGGACGGCTTGCGCAAGGTGCCGGACAACGTCCCCAACAAGGACATGCTGGCCGAGGATCTCGGCAAGCCGCTGACCAGGGTGCGCGATCCTTTCGGGACGCATCCCAGCTTCGGCGAGCACAACAACGCCCGTCTGCGTGCGTTCCTCGACACCTTCGGCTTCGACTACGAATTCCTGTCAGCGACCGACTGTTACACCTCCGGCCGTTTCGACAAGGCTTTGCTCCAGGTTCTGACAAATTTCGACAAGGTGATGGCGATCATGCTGCCGTCGCTGCGCGAGGAGCGCGCGCAGACCTATTCGCCGTTTCTGCCGATCTGCCCGCGCACAGGGATTGTGCTGCAGGTGCCGGTTGTCGCGCATGACGCGAAGGCCGGGACGATCACCTATGAAGACCCCGACACGAAGGAAAAGATCACGACTCCGGTGACCGGCGGGCGCTGCAAGTTGCAATGGAAGCCCGACTGGGCGATGCGCTGGTATGCGCTCGGCGTCGATTACGAAATGGCCGGCAAGGACCTGATCGACTCAGTAAAGCTGTCGGGTGAGATCAATCGCGCGATTGGCGGCACGCCGCCGGAAGGGTTCAATTATGAACTCTTCCTCGACGAAAAGGGCCAGAAGATTTCGAAGTCGAAAGGCAATGGCCTGACCATCGACGAGTGGCTGCGCTATGCCAGCCCGGAATCGCTGTCGCTGTTCATGTATCGCGAGCCGAAGGCGGCGAAGCGTCTCTATTTCGATGTCATCCCGCGCAACGTCGATGAGTATTTCCAGTTCCTGGAGGGCTATCAGCGCCAGGACGGCAAGCAGCGGCTCAGCAATCCGGTCTGGCACATCCATTCAGGCAATCCTCCGAAGGCGGATATGCCGCTCAGCTTCCAGCTCATGCTCACGCTGGTATCGTCATCGAACGCGGAGAATGCCGAAACTTTGTGGGGCTTTATCGGCCGTTACCGGCCGGGCGTAACGCCGCAGACGCATCCCAGGCTCGACGCGATGGTCGGCTACGCGATCAATTACTATCGCGATTTTGTCGCGCCGACGAAGAAGTTCCGCGAGCCGAATGCGGACGAACGCAAGGCGCTGAGCGATTTGCGCGATGCCCTGTCGAATCTTCCCGCGGATGCAACGGCTGAAGCGATGCAGGATGTCGTTTACGAGATCGGCCGGCGTGAACCGTTCCTCGATCACAAGAAGGCGGCGAAAGATGGCCGTCCCGGCGTTTCGCTCGACTGGTTCAACATGCTCTACCAGGTGCTGCTGGGACAGGAGAAGGGGCCGCGTTTCGGCTCCTTCGTGGCGGCCTATGGTGTGCAGAACACAGTCGACATGATCGACGGAGCCTTGGCTCGTTCGGCCTGATTGCAAGGACTGGAAATTCCATGGGCTCGCTGACATTCGGATCGTTGGCCTTGATCGCGGCCACGATTGTCGGCACCTCCTTCATCTCCGGCATTTTCGGCATGGCCGGCGGCATGATCCTGCTCGGTGTGCTGTTGGTGTTTTTCGATGTTGTGGCAGGGATGGTCCTGTTCTCGACCATTCAGCTTGCCGCCAATGGCTGGCGTGCCGTGCTGTGGTGGCGTTTTGTGCGCTGGCCGATTTTCTGGCTCTATGTCGTCGGCGCGTTCCTTGCTTTCCTCTTCATGCGTGCGATTGCATTCGTCCCCGACAAAGCGCTGGTCTATCTCTGTCTGGGTACGCTGCCATTCCTGATTGAAGCATTGCCGGTTGCCGCGCGTCCCAACATCGAATGGAGAGGCGTTCCGTTCATCACCGGCGTGACCACCACGCTGGTCCAGCTTGTGGCCGGCGTTGGCGGATTGTTTCTGGATATCTTCTTTCAGAAGAGCATGCTGGACCGGAAAACGACAGTCGCGACCAAGGCCGTCACGCAGACCTTCGCGCATCTGCTGCGTTTGCTTTATTTCGGGTCGCTGGCAAACGCTTCGGACATCGTGCCGGTCTGGGCGCATGTACCCGCGATTGCTCTGGCGATCATCGGGACGTCACTTGCGCCCTTCGTGCTGGAACGCCTCACCGATGTCGGCTTCCGGCAATGGACGCGCTGGATCATCCTCGCGATCAGCGTTGTGTATCTCGCGCGCGGCGCCTGGTTGCTTTATCAGCCTTAGCCGGTTACTGGCTGGCCCAGACGATGCGGGCGACCCATAGCACGTCGCTCATCGCCAGCGTGCGGTCGGCATGGCTGGCATTGAGCGATTGCAGTTCGATCTGTTTCGTGGTCTTGCGCGCCAATTGTTTGACCAGCACTTCGCCCTTCTTGGTCTTGACCACGACGCGGTCGCCCTTGCGCACCGGGGCCGCCGGCGACACCACGATAATGTCACCCTTGCGATAGGCCGGCAGCATCGAATCGCCGGAAATCTCCAGCGCGTAGGCGTGTTCGTCATTCACAGCCGGGAAGGAGATTTCGTCCCAGCCCTTGCCGACCGGGAAGCCTCCATCGTCGAAATATCCGCCGCTGCCGGCTTCCGCGAAGCCGATCACCGGAACCCCTTGCATCATTGGCCGGGGCTTTTCGCTGATCAGGGTGATGAAGGTTTCGATGCTCGTGCCGGTTGCCGCCAGCGACTTGGCCACCGATTCGGTGGAGGGCCAGCGCGACCGTCCGTCCGGGGTGATGCGCTTGGATTTGTTGTAAGTCGTGGGATCGAGTCCTGCCTTTTTCGCGAGACCGGACGGCGACAGGCCTGCCCGTTCGGCGAGGCGGTCGATGGCGGTCCAGATCTGGGAATGGGTCAGCATGGCACGGCTCATGGCTTACCTCCGGCCAACGCCCCAAAGGGGCGTTCCGTCTATGATTATGATCCTAATAGGAATTAGTGCCTCCGGCCGAGTCTGTCCAGTGAATTCGCCATCGCATTTTCTTGAACGGGGAGGGGGTGGCCGATAGGGTCCGCTTCCGTTCCGAACCCGGAGTTGCCGCCGTGATTGGCCTTTTTGACCGCTTTGCCCGGCCAATTCTGCGGGCGCTCGACCCCGAGGATGCCCACAGGCTGGCCCTGAGGGGCCTCGGCCTGATGCCGCTCCGCCCGGCGGCGGTGGACGATCCAAGGCTCGCCATTGAGGCATTCGGGTTGAATTTTCCCAATCCGGTCGGTGTGGCGCCCGGCTTTGACAAGAATGCGGAAGTGCCTGGCCCTTTGCTGCGGCTGGGTTTCGGCTTTGTGGAGGTCGGGACGGTGACGCCGCGCCCTCAGGCCGGCAACCCCCGCCCGCGTATTTTCCGGCTGGAGGCCGATCACGCCGTCATCAACCGGCTCGGTTTCAACAACGAGGGAGAGTTGGCGGTTCTGGGTAGGCTCAGGGGCCGCGCCAAGGGGAGCAGCATCGTTGGCGTGAATGTTGGCGCCAACCGCGATTCATCCGACCGCGTTGCCGATTACGTGCGGCTGATCGAAACTTTTGCACCCGTCGCCGACTATATCACCGTGAACGTGTCGTCACCGAACACGCCGGGGCTGCGCGATCTGCAGCAGGCCAAGAGCCTCGACGATCTGCTGGCGCGGGTGGCGGATGCACGTGAGCGCGTGCAGGCCCGTCACGGCGCGATTCCCGTCCTGCTCAAGATCGCGCCCGATGTGACGCTGGCTGATCTCGACGACATCGTCGGCGTCGCGCGCCGGCGCCGCATGGACGGCATGATTGTCGGCAACACGACGCTCAGCCGGCCGCCGAGCCTGCAGGAGCGACAGAAGGCGATCGAGCAGGGCGGTCTCTCGGGACGGCCGCTGTTCGGATTGTCCACGCGCCTGCTGGCGGAGACCTACGTGCGCGTGGAAGGCGCTTTTCCGCTGATCGGTGCGGGCGGCATCGATTCGGGCAAGACTGCTGTCGCCAAGATCAAGGCCGGCGCCAGCGTGGTGCAGCTTTATACTGGCCTGGTCTTTGAAGGCCTCGGTTTATTGACCGAAATCAAGCGTGAGCTTCTGAAAGCGATCGAAGGCGGGCGGCACGCGAGCCTCGCCGATCTTGTTGGCCAGGACGCGGCCGACATGACCGCCGATCCCTGGCCGGTCTGATCGCGTTCAGCGTCCGCGCGGCGCGTTGACGACACGCACGATCAGCCAGATCGGGATCACGATGACGGCGCCAAGCAGGAAATAGCGCCACAGCCAGTGGATCGCGTCGAAGCCCATATTCCACAGCGCCTGGACCAGGCTGCGGATGCTCTCGATGATGTTGAACGGATTGAAGCCGAAGGCGTGCAGCACGAAGCCGATCAGGATCGAGAGCAGGATCAGGCGAAAAATGACCGAAAGCGGCGAGCCGCCGAAAAAACGATTCACTGCTTCATTGGACATCGATGAAAATCCTCAATCCGCCCCGGGTTTCGCCCGCGCAGGCGCTATTAAAGAGCTTGTTCGCCCGCTTTCAATGCCTTCTAGCAACTTTTCAAGGTTTTCCAGCCGGTCGGCTTCGCGCGCGGGCTTGTCCCAGCGCAGGCGACTGATGCGGGGAAAGCGCATGGCGATGCCCGATTTGTGGCGCGTCGAGCGCTGCAGGCCCTCGAAGGCGACTTCGAGAACGAGGCCCATTCCGTCCTCGTTCGCGACCTTCCGCACTGGCCCGAACCGCTCGACGGTATTCGTGCGGACATACCGATCGATTTCCACGAGTTCCTCGTCCGTGAAGCCGAAATAGGCCTTGCCGACCGGCACAAGCTCGTCGCCGCTGTCGCCGTTGGTCCAGACGCCGAAGGTATAATCGGAGTAATAGGACGAGCGTTTGCCGCTGCCGCGTTGCGCGTACATGAGCACGGCATCGACGGTGAAGGGGTCGCGCTTCCATTTCCACCACAGTCCTTTCGGGCGGCCCGGCACATAAGGCGCGTCGCGGCGCTTGAGCATGACGCCTTCAACGGCGTTGGCATCCTCGCCGGCACCTGCGGATGCCGGATCGGCGCGCGCGGCGGCCAGTTCAGCCCAGCTTGCGAATGGCACAAGCGGGGAAATGTCAACGCGCGGATCGCCAAGGCGACTGACGAATTTCTCAAGACGCTTGCGCCGCTCCTCGAAAGGCAGGTCGCGCAGGTCTTCGCCCTCATCGGTGAGGAGGTCGTAGGCGCGCAGGTGCGCGGGATATTCGCTCATGAGTTTCGATGTGACTGATTTGCGGTTGAGCCGCTGCTGCAAGACGTTGAAGGACTGCACCCGGCCCTCGCGCAGGATCAGAAGCTCGCCGTCGATGGATGCGTTGAATGTCAGTGACTCCAGCAGATCTGGAAAGCTCCTCGAGATGTCTTCGCCCGTGCGCGAATACATGCGCGCGATGCGATGGCCTTTCTCATCGAGACCAGCGGAGGCCTGCACGCGAATGCCGTCCCATTTCCATTCGGCCATGAACTCCGCCGGGTCGAGCTTCTCGAAGTCGGTTTCCTCGATGGCATGCGCCAGCATGGCCGGACGGAACGGCGCCGGATCGCGCGTCGCCGGTTTGTCGCTGCGTCCTTCCAGCCACGCGAACAGCTCGAGATAGGGCGGCACAAGATTGGGCCACATCAATTCGATGTCGGTGACATCCTTGTTGCCGAGCGCGGCAGCAGCGGTCTTGGCGAGACGCGCAGATACACCGATGCGCAATGCGCCCATGACAAGCTTCAGCAGCGCCCAGCGGCCGGTTTCGTCCAGAGCGTCGAGCCAGCGCGCAAGTTGTGCGGGGAGTTGCGACTTGCCGAGCGTGGAGAGGGTCGTGACGACTTCGGAGAGGGATGGTGTTGTTATCCCTCCCCCGTTTACGGGGGAGGGTGGCGACCGCAGGTCGCCGGGTGGGGGCGAGCTTGAATGACCCCACCCGGCCGCTTCGCGGCCACCCTCCCCTTGC
>JAESGM010000366.1_pt1 | contig 49356 bp, 50 predicted proteins | sample 9269721 | NCBI WGS metagenome assembly JAESGM01 (sample SAMN15720920, study PRJNA650825) | algae metagenome | isolation source: Komarekiella atlantica HA4396-MV6 and co-occurring heterotrophs from... | place: USA: Theobald House, Kauai, HI | collected 2009-07-29
AGCTTGGCGGCGCTAACAATCGGTAAGAAATCAGGGTCGATTTTTGGTTACCGCATCCGCTGCGGCAAACAAAAAAAGCTCCGGCGGCGCCGGAGCTTTTTCTGAACAAGTCAGCCGGCGCGATTACTGCAGCGCGGTCGAGACTTCGGTAAACTTGGCAATCAAGTTGGTGCCGACGGTGTTGACAGCCGTGATGATCACAACGGCAATACCGGCGGCAATCAGACCGTATTCGATGGCGGTTGCACCGGATTCATCCGACACAAAACGCGCGACGAGATTTTTCATGTTAGGCTCCTGAATGATCCACACGTCATGTCCGCGACCTGGATTATTCCGCCAGTTGTCCGGAACACGCGAGTAACCTAGCCGCCGGCCATTGCGTCTCCGTTAATCCGATTGCATAAACCTGCGTGTAATTTGGCTTTCTTGCGCGTGGTTAAAATTCGATTGAGTGAATTTAACAGCTGTTTTAGGCGCTGTTTTAATCGCTGTTTTCAGGCATTCTCGCGTTCTTCGCTGTTTCGAAATCGCCGCGCGTCGTCCGATTTATCCCTAAGATATGTTTGCGCTTCCTTCACCTATTTGCAGTGAAGTCGACATGTTGGCCGCGGCGCGTGATGCTTGCGGCTGTCGGATCCGGTGAGTTGAGTGGTTCGGAGCGTTCCGATGCAGATGTTGTCCAAGGCCTTTGGCCGTCATTTCCTCCTGTCCTGCGGCGTCTTTCTGCTGGTGGTCTTGTCGCCGCTGCACGCGCTTGCCGAAACGCCCGGCCCGGAGGACTCGCTCGCGATCATTGTCGACCAGGCGAAGCTTATCCGCATGCCGGATCGTGTCGCAACGCTGATCGTCGGCAATCCGCTGATCGCGGATGTGTCGATACAGCCGGGCGGCCTGATGGTGCTGACCGGAAAAGGATACGGGCAGACGAACCTGATTGCGCTCGACCGGGCCGGCAACAAGCTGCTGGAAAAAAGCCTGCTGGTGAAGGCGCCGGCCGAGACGGTCGTTGTCTATAAGGGAATCCTGCGCGAAACCTATAGCTGCGCGCCGGTCTGCCAGCCGCGCAACACGCTCGGCGATGCGCCGATCTTCTTCAACACCACACTCAACCAGACTGTGACGCGCAACAACCAGGCCAGCGCCATAAAGTAGCCGGCGGATTCGTCGCGCATGTGCCTTGCAATCGCGCGGCCGGCGCATGGTTAGCGGAATGTGAACGGTGAACGCCCCGATAACGGGAATTGCCGCAACAATTCGACAAGCCGTCTTTGCTAGTTTTCAACTTCCTCGGCATCGATGGCTGTTGAATTCGGGTAGTGCAATGTTCGACACCGTACCAAACCAGTTGGCGCCTGACGCATGTCGCTCCAGGTCCCGTCTCCTGCGCCATTTCGTTCGCCATGAAGAAGGTGCGACGGCCGTCGAATTCGGGATGGTCGCGCTTCCGTTTCTGGCAACAGTGTTCGTGATCATGGAAACCGCGCTGGTCTTCTTTGCCGGACAGGTGCTGGAGACATCTGTCGCCGATGGCGCGCGCCTAGTCATGACCGGTCAAGCACAGACAGGCAATGTGACTCCGGAAGATTTCAAGAAGAAAATCTGTGACGGCGGGTATGGGCTGTTCTCGTGCGAGACCCTGCAAGTCGAGACAAAATCCTACAATTCCTTCAGCAGCGCCGACATGAGCCAGACGCCGACCAACGGCTTCGGCGGACCTAATTGTGTCGTCATCGTCAAGGCGAGCTACGAATGGCCCATATTTGCCAATCCGCTGGGGCTGCATCTGGCCAATTCGTCTGACGGTCACCATCGGAAAATCGTTGCGACCGCCGCATTTCGCAATGAGCCCTATGGAGGGACAGGATCGTGCTGACAGCTATCGCCTTGCGCGGGTTCTGTGCGCCACGCAGGCTCATTCACGACGAGAGAGGTGTGTCGGCGATTGAGTTTGCCTTGCTGCTTCCGCTGATGCTGACGCTCTATCTCGGCGGCATGCAACTTTCGGACGGCATCGCAATCGATCGGAAGGTCACCCTGGCGGCACGCACGGTGGCGGATCTCACGTCGCAGGTGGCGAGCACCGACAGTGCCGGCGTCTCGACGATTCTGGATGCGGCGACCCAGGTGATGTCGCCCTACGCGGATAATGCCGCCAATGCCGCGAAATTGATGGTGCGCGTGTCGGTCATCAAGGTCGATGCGGAGTTGAAGACCACCATCGAATGGAGCAAGGCCAAGAACGGCTCCAAGCTCACCTCTGTCACCGTTCCGCCGGCGCTGCTGGTTGCGAACACCTATCTCGTTCTCGGCGAAGCCAAGTACGCATATACGCCGCCGATCGGCTACGTGCTCACTGGAACGCTCAATCTGGACGACCAGATTTTCATGCGTCCGCGCCTCTCGACCACGGTGGTATGCCCAACCTGCTGAATTTCCGGTCGCGCGTCACGCCACCGCAGGAACCGGCAGCATCGTCGTCGACTTGATCTTCTCCATCGCAAAACGCGAGGTGACGTTCTTCAGCGGGATGGCCGCGATCAGCCGCTTGTAGAAGGCGTCGTAAGCCTGCATGTCGGCGGTCACCACGCGCAGCATGTAGTCGACGTCTCCGGCCATGCGGTAGAATTCCATTACTTCCGGCATTTCGCTGACCAGCGTGGCGAAGCGGCCGAGCCATTCCTGGGAGTGGTCGCCGGTTTCGACCGAGACGAACACTGTGATGCCAAGCCCGATCTTGTCCTGATCGACGATCGCCACCCGGCGCTGGATCACGCCTTCGGATTCGAGCCTCTGGATGCGCTTCCAGCACGGGGTGGAGGACAGGCCAACCCGCTGGCCGATTTCGGCCACCGAGAGCGAGGCGTCCTCCTGCAGGGTCAGGAGGATTTTCCGGTCGATTGCATCCATGAAGGGTCGCCCTAGAGTAGAATTTTATATCAAAAATCGGATTTCATATGCCTTTACATAGTATATTTTTCTACCGCAAGCCCAATTTTCTGGCCTCGGTTAATCGGCCAGCACCTTGTCGCCGTTTTCAACCCAGGCACGGATGATGTGATGGGCGATGGCGACCGGGGGCGGCGTGCTCAGTTCCCCGGGGTGGTGGCCCAGCAGCATCGCCGCCGTTTCCTCGCGTGTGAACCAGCGGGCATCTTCCAGCTCGGTGCGGTCGACAACAATGTCGTGCGACAGCGCCTGCGCATGGCACCCGATCATGAGCGAGGAGGGGAATGGCCAGGGCTGCGAGGCAAAATAGCGGACGTCCCCGCACACGATGCCGGCTTCCTCCAGCGTCTCGCGGCGCGCCGCTTCCTCGATGGTCTCGCCCGGCTCGACAAAGCCGGCGAGGCACGACCACATGCCCGGTGCGAAACGCGCCTGCCGGCCGAGCAGGCAGCGCTCACCGTCGACGGCCAGCATGATGACGACCGGATCGGTGCGCGGGAAATGCTGCGCGTTGCAGTTGGAGCAGTCGCGGCGCCAGCCGCCGTCGGAGACGCGGCTCGGATGGCCGCAATTGGCGCAGAAGCGGTGACGCGCATGCCAGTGCAGCAACGCCTTGGCTTCCGCGACAGGCGCGAGATGATCCGCATCGACCAGGCCCTGGACCGCGATGGAGCGCAAGTCCGTCACGTGGAAGTTGCTGTCGCTTTTCAGCGTCTCGGCAACGGATTGTTCTACGGCGAAGCCAAAACGGCCGGACTGTTGAAAAAGCCCGAGAAATACGCGCTCCGTGACATCGGCGAATGCGCCGGCCTCGTCAGGCGTGAACATGGGATCGAAGCCGTGCGCGGTCTTCTTGAGCAGGACGAGTTCGCCGCTCACGATGTAGATGCCGCTCTCGCCTCTGCGGGCCAGCGCATCGAGAAACGCCGGGTCGATGCGCCGGTCGGCCGCGCGTGCAAGCAGGCTGCCGGCATAACCGAGGCGAGGGCGTGGGCCGAAGTGGTGACTGTCGAACATGCGAGAGGATTCCGATTGAGTGAACGCAGGTCGGCGCCGCGGACTCTGAATGCTCCCCTTCCCCTTGTGGGGAGGGGTTGGGGGTGGGGGTCGTTATTGGAGGCGGGTGTGATTGCCTCTCTGCACGCCCCCCCCTCCCTAACCCTCCCCCACAAGGGGGGAGGGAACAGTCTGAGATCGCCGCTCGCCCACCTCCGTGATTCCACGATAGCCGCACATGCACTACGACACCCACAGCTTGCCGCGCATCGCATCCATGAATCTGTTCAGCTCGGCATCATCGTGATCGAGCGGCGGGACCACGCCCCAGACCGGCTTCGGCCAGGCCTTGTCGGTCTTGCGGCGGGCGATGATGTGGACATGCAATTGCGGAACGGCGTTGCCGAGCGCGGCGACATTCAGCTTGTCGCATTGCGTGATCTCCTTGAGGGCGCGCGCCACCAGGTCGATCTCGACCATCAATTGCGCCTGCTCGACCTGGCTAAGCTCGATGATTTCCACGGTATCGGGCCGCCGCGGCACCAGCAGCAGCCACGGGTAGTTGGCGTCCTTGATGATCAGGACGCGCGACAGGGCGAGATCGCCAAGCGGGATTGTGTCGCGCGCAAGCTGAGGATGGAGCGCCCAGGAGGAGAAGGAAATCATGTGGATATCCAAGGTATTGCGGGGCGCTCACCCTAGCACGTCAGGGGCCGCCTGCGCTTGCTTTCCCCTCCCATTGGCCCGATATAGAAGCCGGGAGGTTGGCGGTGGACGAGCCACTCGCCAACCGGGTCAGGTCCGGAAGGAAGCAGCCCTAACGAGCTCCGGTTCGGGTCGCTCGTCAGCCTCCCACTCATTTTCCCGACATCGCGGACCTTTATGGCCGCGTCGGCGCCGGGACAGTTCCAGGGCGATCCAGAGGACGCGTCCAGCCGGAGACAGGATGAGCGACGCCGAGACCCGTCAGCCGAATGCGGCGCCCGGTCCGTTGGGAGACGGGCCGGCAGGCTCCTACAGGGTGCTCGCCCGAAAATATCGCCCCGCCACCTTCGACGACCTGATCGGCCAAGGCGCGATGGTGCGCACCGTCTCGAATGCCTTCGAGACCGGGCGCATCCCGCAGGCCTGGATTCTCACCGGCGTGCGCGGGGTCGGCAAGACGACCACGGCACGCATTCTCGCGCGCGCGCTGAACTACGAATTGCCGGACGGCTCGGTGACGGGACCGACCATCACGATGCCGCAGCCCGGCGTGCATTGCCAGGCGATCATGGAATCGCGGCATATCGACGTGCTGGAAATGGACGCCGCGTCGCATACCAGCGTCGAGAATATCCGCCAGCTGCTCGACGGTGTGCGCTACGCGCCCGCGCAGGCGCGCTACAAGGTCTACATCCTCGACGAAGTGCATATGCTCTCCGACAAGGCGTTCAACGCCTTGCTGAAGACGCTGGAAGAGCCGCCGCCGCACGCCAAGTTCATTTTCGCGACGACGGAGATTCGCAAGGTTCCGATCACCGTGCTGTCGCGCTGCCAGCGTTTCGATCTGCGCCGGATCGAATCCGGCGTTCTGGTTCAGCATCTGGTGAGCATCGCGCAGAAGGAAGGCGTCACCGCCGAGCCGGAGGCGCTGGCGCTGATCGTGCGCGCGGCGGAAGGTTCGGTGCGCGACGCGCTCTCGCTGTTCGATCAGGCGATCGCGCATGCGGCGGGCGAAGTGCGCGCGGATGACGTGCGGCAGATGCTGGGGCTTGCCGACCGAACGCGGGTAGTCGATCTGTTCGAAAGCCTGCTCCGCGGCGACATCACCGGGGCGCTGAAGGAATTGCGCGACCAGTATGATTCCGGCGCAGATCCCGCGGTGGTGCTGGCCGATCTCGCCGATTTCACTCACTTTGTCACGCGCGTGAAACTTGTGCCGGCGGTCGCCGACGATCTGTCGCTCAGCGAAGCCGAGCGCACCCGCGGACGCGCCTTCGCCACCTCGCTGTCGATGCGTGTTCTGTCGCGCACGTGGCAGATGCTGCTGAAGGGCCTGTCCGAAGTGCAGCAGGCTGGCCGCCCCATTGCCGCCGCCGAAATGGTTCTGGTGCGGATCGCCTATGCCGCCGACCTGCCGACGCCGGATGATGTGATCCGCTCGCTCGGCGAGGAGACGTCTGCATCGGCGCCGCGTCCGCAGGGCAATGGCGGCGGCGCAACCTATCATCAGAGCGGGGTCACTGCAGGCGGGCCGCGTGTGGAGGCGCCACGTGGCGCTCCGCGCGCCTCCGCTGCGCCGGCCTTGACTCCGGTTGCGCGTCTCTCCGAGGCCGCACCACAGTCGGCGCAGCCGGGCGCGCTTGTGATCGGCAGCTTTGAACAACTGATCGCACTCGCCACCGAGAAACGCGACCTGCAGATCAAGACGGCACTTGAGCGGGACGTGCGGCTGGTGCGCTGCGATGACGGGCGCCTTGAGATCGCGCTGGAAGCGAGCGCGTCGAAAACCCTGGTCAACGAGCTGTCGCGGAAAATCTCCGCCTGGACCGGCCGGCAATGGGTGATCGTGCTCTCGCGCGAGCAGGGCGTGCCGACCTTGCGGGCGCAGGCGGAAGCGCGCGACGCGGGACTGAAACACGGCGTGCGCGGCGATCCGCTGGTGCAGGCCGTCTTCGAGAAATTCCCGGGCGCTGAGATCGTCTCCGTGCGCAGCCGCGAGCAGGAGCTTCCTCCGCCGGAGGATCCCGGCCTCATGCCGGACGATGAAGGTTTCTACGAGGATGACAGGTGAGTGATGGCCGATTTCATGGGCATGATGAAGCAGGCGGCGCAACTTCAGGCGAAAATGAAAGCGCTGCAGGAAGAGCTTGAAACTATTGAGGTTGAAGGCTCGGCCGGCGGTGGTGTCGTGACCGTCAAGATGACCGGCAAGGGCGAACTCAAGGGTGTGCGTATCGACGATTCGCTGATGAAGGCCGAGGAAAAGGAAATTCTCGAAGATTTGCTCGTAACAGCGCACGCCGACGCGAAGAGGAAGTCGGAAAACGTGATGCAGGACAAGATGAAGGCTCTTACGGGCGGACTTTCGCTCCCGGCGGGCCTCAATCCCTTTGGATGAAGGTGCCGAATTCCTGAGGATGAACAAGGATTTGGACGAGTACCTGGTCCGGCCCGACCCGCACGATAAGCGGCTGACCGAACGCGTCTCCGGCGTCGACCAGACCGGCGCCGCGATCGAGACGGTGGTGACGGTTGAGCGCGCATTGACGATCTATCTGAACGCGCAGGAGATCGTCACCGCGATGACCATCGGGGACCACCCCGATTATCTCGCGCTCGGCTACCTGCTCAATCAGAACATGCTGATGCCGGACGACGTCGTCACCGAGGTCGAGTACCACGAGGATCTGGCGGTTGTCGTCGTGCGCACGGAACGCGCGACGAATTACGAACAGAAGCTCAGAAAAAAAGTTCAAACCTCGGGCTGCGCGCAGGGTACGGTCTTTGGCGATTTGATGGAGGCGCTGGAGGGTGTTTCGCTGCCGTCCGCCGAGTTTCGCACGTCGTGGCTTTATGCGCTGACGCACAAGATCAACACCACGCCGTCGCTTTATCTCGAAGCCGGTGCCATTCACGGCTGCGTGCTGGCGGAGAAGGATCGACCGCTCGTCTACATGGAGGATGTCGGCCGCCATAACGCCGTCGACAAGATTGCAGGCTGGATGTTCAGGAACAAGGTGCCGGCAGGTGACAAGATTTTCTACACCACCGGCCGCCTCACGTCGGAGATGGTGATCAAGACCGTGCGCATGGGCATTCCGATCCTGGTGTCGCGCTCGGGCTTCACCGCATGGGGCGTGGAGCTTGCGCGCAAGGCAAATCTGACGCTGATCGGCCGCGCCCGCGGCAAGCGCTTCGTGGCGCTCGCTGGTCTTGATCGTATCGTCTTCGATCAGGACCTCGCCTATGTCGATGACGAGAGCGCCAAGCACCGGCGCAAAGCGGCGGTGCATGACGACTGAGGTGCCGCCGACCTACGGCCTCGTTCTCGCGGGCGGCCTGGCGCGGCGCATGGGCGGCGGCGACAAGGCGCTGATCGAGATCGCCGGCGAAACCATTCTTGATCGTGTGCTGACGCGTCTGCAGACACAATGTGTCGGCGTATTGCTGAATGCCAACGGCGATCCGGCGCGTTTCGCAAGGTTCGGATTGCCAGTGGTGGCTGACGACATCCCCGATTTCGCGGGACCGCTCGCCGGCATCCTGGCCGGTCTCGACTGGATGGCTGCGCACATGCCGGGCGTGGAGTGGATGGTGAGCACGCCGGGCGATTGCCCGTTTCTGCCGCGCGATCTGGTGGTGCGCCTGCATGAAGCGCGCCTCAGAGAGGGGACTGTGCTGGCCTGCGCGCGTTCCGGCGACTGGCGACACCCGGTTGCCGGGCTATGGAATGTCGGCTTGCGGGCGGACTTGCGGCGTGCCTTGACGGAAGAAGGGCTGCACAAGATTGAGATCTGGACCGCACGGCATGGAATCGCCATTTCCGAGTGGCCGGACCGGCCCGTCGATCCTTTTTTCAACGTCAATACGCCCGAAGACAGGGACAGAGCCAACGCCATCGCGCTGCAAAACCGCGACGCTTAGCCGCTTGATCATCGCATCCAAATCCTTCATTTTAATAATGAAATTCCGGGCTTTGGGAGGAGCATCATGAAGAGCTTTGTGATTGCCTGCGTGGCCGCCGTCATTGTCGCCATCGGCGCGTGGCTTGTCCTTGATCGCGTACAGGAATCGGTCTCTGTGGCTTACACGACGACTGGCGCGCGCATCTGATCCAGCGATACGTCAGCCGATCAGCACAGCATAAGGCAGGAATCCGACGGTCGAGCCAGGCTCGACCGTCGTCATGTTTTCGGGCAGCTCGATCAGCCCGTCGGTCTCGGTGAGCGAGGTAATGACGCCGGCGCCGTCCTGCGGATGCTTGCGGGCCTCCAGCATGCCGTCGGACATCCGCGTCAGTTTCACCCGCACATATTCACGCCGGCCTTTTTTCTTGCGATAGGCGAAGGCTGAGCGCACGGGCAGGGGAACGAACTGCGTGAACTCCGCGCCAGCGAGTTGCATGAGCAGCGGCCGCACGACGCGCACAAAGGTGACAAACGCAGCGACGGGGTTGCCGGGCAGGCCGACAAGCGCGGCGCCGTCGACCACGCCCATGGCGACGGGCCGCCCCGGCTTGATGCCGACGCGCCAGAAGACCAGCTTGCCGATTTTCTCCATCGTCTCGCGCACATAATCGGCCTCGCCGGTCGAGACGCCGCCTGAGGTGAGGACCAGGTCGTGATTGCGCGCTGCATTCTGCAGAGCGCGCGCGACCAGTGCCCGATCGTCGCGCAGAATACCGCCATCTGTGACCTCTGCGCCCAATTGGTCGAGCAGACTGGCCAACAGAAAACGATTGGCATCGTAGGTCGCAGCCTTCGGCAGCGGCGTGCCGGGCTCGGCAATTTCGTCGCCGGTGGAGAACAGTGCAACGCGCAGCCGCCGCCGTACTCTGACCTCGGTGAGGCCTACTGCTGCGGCAAGCGCGATGTGCGATGCGTACAGCGCGCGGCCAGTAGGCAAGATGATCGCACCGGCTTTCACGTCCTCGCCAGCGAGTCGCCGGTTGGCACCGAGCTTCAGGCCGGGTGGCAACACAACATGCTCGCCGTCGATGCGGCAGTCTTCCTGCATGAAAATCGTGTCGGCGCCGTCGGGCATGGGCGCGCCAGTGAAAATGCGGATCGCCTCGCCCGCAGCGAGGGGATGAATGGAGGCCGCGCCGGCCATCAGCCGTTCGGCCACCCTGAGCCTCGTGTCGGCGCCGTTGATCAGGTCCGCATGCCGGACCGCAAATCCATCGACGGCGGAGTTGTCAAAGGGCGGCAGCGATATGGGCGCTATCACGTTTTGCGCCAGCACGCGCCCGCGTGCGCGGCCGAGCGGAACGATCTCTGTCTCCGCGACCGGCGTCACACGCGCGACGATGATGCGTTCCAGCTCATCGACCGGAAGCAGGTCGCCGCCGAATGCAAAACAATCGTCGGTCAGTTGCGCCATCAGACCGCGTCCACCCGCGCGTCGAGCTCGTCAAGCGGCATCGATTCCACAAGCAGCAGGTCGGCGATTTTTTCAATATCGTTGAGATCGACGACCGGCACCGTTGCCTGCGGTAACGGGCTGTCGCTGGCGACGGCAACAATCCAGTCATCCTCGGGATGCAGAAGCGATTTGCCGTTCTCGGCACGATGAATCTCGAGCTTGGGGAATTTCTGCCGCTTGAATCCCTCGATCAGAACGAGATCGACGTCGGACAATTTGTCGAGAAGGTCGTGCAGCCCGGGCTCGGGCTGACCGCGCAATTCATGCATCAAGGCCCAGCGATTGGCCGACACCACGAGCACTTCGGTGGCGCCAGCCGAGCGGTGCTCGAAGGAATCCTTGCCCGGGCGATCGACATCGAAGGCGTGATGGGCGTGTTTCAGGGTGGACACGCGCTTGCCGCGCGCGATCAGGCGCGGAAGCACCTTCGTTAAAAGCGTGGTTTTGCCGGAGCCGCTCCAGCCTGCGAGACCGATGATGCGCATGCGGTTCTTATATAGCAAAGCGCCCGGCGGGATACCGCCGGGCGCCATGTCATTTCGTGAGGCTGGTAAATCTATTCGGCCGGGGCGGCCCGGGGCGTCGCGCCGCCCGGACGCCGGACTTCGTCCTCGTACCAGAGGCTATGGTGCTGCTTGGCCCAGTTCACATCGACCTCGCCGGTGCCCATGGCCTCGAACGCGCCTTCCATGCCGATGGTGCCGATGTAGATGTGCGCCAGCATCGCCGCGATAAAGAGCACGGCCACGACCCCGTGCACGATCTGCGCAAGCTGCATTCCTGATATGGTCAGTCCACCATAGAAGGGGAACATCAGGATATAGCCGCTGATCGCGACGGCCGTGCCGCCCAAGACGACGATCCAGTAGATCATCTTCTGGCCGGCATTGAAGCGCCAGGCGGGAGGATGATCGTTGCCAAAAAGGCCGCCACCACGCTTGATCCATTCGGCATCAACGCGGCTCGGAATGTTGCCTCCGATCCACATCAGGAAAATCAGCACCACGCCGATGGTGAAGGGGAAGCTGAGGTAATTGTGCGCGTACTTGCCCCATTGCGACCAGCCGGCAAAGGCGTCCGGCCCCATGAGTGGCAGCAGCAGCGACTTGCCGAAGGTGATGTTGAGACCGGACACGGCGAGCACGATGAAGCAGGCTGCCGTCATCCAGTGCACAAACCGCTCAAAGGCATTGAAGCGAACGACCGTGCGGCCGGAGCGGCCATGATCGATTTTCACCATGCCGCGGGCCAGATAGAAGCCCACGAGTATGGCGAGCATGCCAACGATCGCGATCGCGCCGATCCAGTACAAGGTTACCTGGTGGAAGTGCCGCCAATCCTGCCCGGCCGGCTGAATCAGGACGCCTTCCTTCTTGTCTGGAATGGTGACGCGGCCCTGAATGCGATTCAGCTCCTGAAGGAGCTGCTGTTCCTGCACGGCACTGGCTGTCGGATTCACCGACCCATCGGGATTGCGCTGTTGTGCATGCAGCGGGGCTGCCACTGCCAGGATGCAGAGCACAGCGATTGCGCCGAACGCCAGGCGAATGGTCGTCAGAAACTTGGCCATCCCCAAACCCTCCTTGTTCTGTCAGTTGGCAAAGCGACCGGGCGGCGATAAGTTCCGCCGCCCGGTTCGTTGCAGCACTACGACGCGATGGTTTCCTTGTAGGCGACCTTCCATCCCCAGGCGCCGGAGCCGTAGCCGCGCTTCACGACACGTTCCTTGTAGATCTGGGCGATGATTTCGCCGTCACCAGCCAGAAGCGACTTGGTCGAGCACATCTCGGCACAAAGCGGCAACTTGCCTTCGGCCAGGCGGTTCGCACCGTACTTGTCATACTCGGACTGCGCGTTGTCGGTATCCGGGCCGCCGGCGCAGAAGGTGCACTTGTCCATCTTGCCGCGCGATCCGAAGTTGCCCACCCGCGGGTATTGCGGCGCGCCGAATGGGCATGCGTAGAAGCAATAGCCGCAGCCGATGCAGAGATCCTTGGAGTGAAGGACCACGGCGTCGGCGGTGGTGTAGAAGCAGTTGACGGGGCATACCGCCGCGCACGGCGCGTCGGTGCAGTGCATGCAGGCCATCGACACCGAGCGTTCGCCGGGCTTGCCGTCATTGATGGTGACGACGCGCCGGCGATTGATGCCCCACGGTACTTCATGCTCGTTCTTGCAGGCGGTGACGCAAGCGTTGCATTCGATGCAACGGTCGGCGTCGCAAAGGAATTTCATACGAGCCATTGTTGCGTCTCCTTATGCTGCCCGGATCTGGCAGAGCGTGGCTTTGGGTTCTTGCATGCCGGTGACCGGGTCGTAGCCGTAGGTGGTGAGCGTGTTCACGCTCTCGCCGAGCACGATCGGATCGGCGCCGGTCGGATACTTGCTGCGTTGATCGACGCCCTGGAACCAGCCGGCGAAGTGGAACGGGCACCAGGCCACGCCCTTGCCGACACGTTCCGTCACCAGCGCCTTCACGCGCGCCTTCGACGAGTTTTCCGGACCCGTCACCCAGACCCAGCCGCCATCCCTGATGCCGCGATCTGCGGCGTCCGCCGGATTGATCTCGATGAACATGTCCTGCTGGAGTTCAGCAAGCCACTTGTTGGACCGGGTTTCCTCGCCGCCGCCCTCGTATTCGACCAGGCGGCCGGAGGTAAGGACGATCGGGAATTGCTTGGCGATCCCCTTGTCCACCGCGGCCTTCTGCACGTCGAAGCCGAGATTGGGTACGCGGAACTGCCGCGCATTCGGCAGGGTCGGATACTTGGTGACCAGTTCCGGCCGCGGCGAGTAGATCGGCTCGCGGTGCACCGGGATGGCGTCGGGCAGGCCGAAGGCGTTCGCCCGCGCCTTGCCGTTGCCGTAGGGGATGCAGCCATGCGTGATCGCCACGCGCTGAATGCCGCCCGACAGGTCGATCGACCATGACACGGCGTCCGGATTCGCGGGATTGACCTTCTGGATCACCGCCATTTCGGCTTCCGTCAGATCCTTGTCCCAGCCGAGCTTCTTCAGCACGCCGAGCGTGAACTCCGGATAGCCGTCGCGAATCTCCGAGTCTTTCGAGTAGGAGCCTTCGGCGAGCAGATTGAACCTCTGTTCTTTCTCGACCTCCTGACCATTCTCCATGACCTTGGTCTTGACCACACGCTCCACGCCAAAGCGGGCGCGGAATGTGCCGCCGCCTTCCTTGATTGGAAGGCTTGGATTGTAGAGCGTGTGCGTGCCGGGATGCTTGAATTCCGGCGTGCCCCAGCATGGCCACGGCAGGCCGTAATAGTCGCCCTTGGCCGGACCGTCCTTGGCGCGCAACGACACCAGATCGAAGTCCTTCTGGTTCGCCATGTGCATCTTCAGTCGCTCCGGCGACTGGCCGCAATAGCCGGTCGAGAAGCCGCCGCGATTGATCTCGCGGAGGATGTCCTCTGGCACCGGCTGATTGTTCTCGACCTTGATGTTCTTAAACATCAGATCGGCAAAGCCGAGTTTCTTCGCCAGGAGATACATGACCTCATAGTCGTTCTTCGATTCGAAGATCGGCTTGACGATCTGTTCGCCCCACTGGATCGAGCGGTTCGACGCCGTGCGCGAGCCGGCGCATTCGAACTGCGTACAGATCGGCAAGAGGTACGTGCCGTTCTTGCGCTCGGAGAGCACGGCCCATGTGGTCGGATGCGGATCGGCCACAACCAGCAGCTCGATCTTCTCCATTCCCTTGGCGACTTCCGGCATGCGGGTGACGGTGTTGCCGCCATGCCCGAAGACCATCATCGCCTTGACGTTATCCTTCTGCGACACCTGTTCCTTCGGCAGCGTTGCCGCCTCAAACCAGCGTGTTGAAGGAATGCCGGGCGCATTGATCATCTTCACGGGCTTGCCGTCGGCGCCGGTGATGGTGTCGAAGCGGCCCTCGAACCACGAATAGTCCACTTCCCAGACGCGCGACCAGTGTCGCCATGCGCCTTCGACGAGGCCGTAATAGAGCGGCAGTGTCACGATATCGAGGCCAAGGTCGGTCGCGCCCTGTACGTTGCAGTGACCGCGGAAGATGTTGGCGCCGTTGCCGAACCCGCCCACGTTGCCGGTAGCAAGCAAGGCAACGCAGAAGGCGCGCACGTTGGCGGTGCCGACCGTGTGCTGGGTCGCACCCATGCACCAGATTAGAGTGGCCGGCTTCTCGGTCGCAAACATCTTGGCGACACGTTCGAGCTGGGCGCCGGGAACACCGGAGACGCGCTCGACCTCTTCCGGCGTCCACTTTTCGACTTCCTTGCGGATGTCGTCCATGCCGTAGACGCGCTGCTGGATGAACTGCTTATCCTCCCAGCCGTTCTTGAAGATGTGCCAGAGCATACCCCAGATCACCGGAATGTCGGTGCCGGGACGGATGCGCACATATTCGGTGGCGTGCGCGGCGGTCCGGGTCATGCGCGGATCGATGACGATGTAGTTGGCCCGCTGCAATTCCTTGCCTTCGAGCAGATGTTGCAGCGACACTGGATGCGCTTCCGCGGGATTGCCGCCCATGATGATCATGGTCTTGGAATTGCGGATGTCGTTGTAGCTGTTGGTCATCGCGCCGTAGCCCCAGGTGTTCGCCACACCTGCGACCGTGGTGGAGTGACAGATACGCGCCTGGTGGTCTGAGTTGTTGGTTCCCCAGAACGCCGCCATCTTGCGATTGAGATAGGCGCCTTCATTGGAGAACTTGGCCGAGCCGAGCCAGTAGACGGAATCCGGTCCCGACTTGCCTCGGATTTCCATCAGCTTGTCGCCGATCTCGTTGATGGCGACGTCCCAGGACACCCGCTGCCACTGGCCGTTGACCAGCTTCATCGGATATTTCAGCCGGCGGTCGCCGTGCACCAGTTCGCGCACCGAGGCGCCCTTGGCGCAGTGCGACCCGCGATTGATCGGCGAGTCCCAGCCGGGTTCCTGCCCGACCCACACGCCGTTCTGCACTTCCGCAATGACGGTGCAGCCGACGGAGCAGTGCGTGCAGATGTTCTTGCGGATGGTGATCCCGGCGCCGGTCGGCGCGGTGCCCGCAGCTTCCGCCTTGCGCATGCCGGCGAGCGGCAATGCGCCGAGCGTGGCGAGGCCGCCGGCGGCAAGGCCGGAGCGTTTCAGGAAGGTACGGCGATCGAGACCGCCGACCGATTGGTTGCCGAGCGAGGCGGCAAGGTTGCCGCGGCGCTTCTCGCGTTCTGCTCTCTTGATCAGCACGGCTTGGCCTCCCTCAGCTCGGATACCGGTTGACCCGGTAATAGGTCTGAACGTTTGCGGATTTGTCGTTGTAGCGAGCCTTGCGCTTCTCATCGTTGCTCTCGCTGTCCGCATGTGCGGATGTTGCGAGAGGCGCTGCGGCCGTCACGGCTACGCCGGCACCGGCGCCGAGCGCGCGCAGGAAATCGCGCCGTCCGACCGCCGTCTTGCTGTCTCGTTTCATCGACGTCTCCTCCGTTGTTCATTCGCCTCGCGCTTCATGCTGGCAGCGCGAAGGACTCCATCTCGATTTCGATAAACACGCGGCCGAGCGTTCCCACCCGACGGTAAAAGTCCGCCTCCTGCGCGCGCTCCAGATCGGCAAAGAAGCGGCCAATCCACGGCGCAAGATGTCTCTCGAATATCCTTTCGTCCGTGCCGCGCGGTGCGGGAAAGCGCCGGTTCGCCAGACCGGACATGATTTCGCACAGCATTGCGACATGATCTTCCGGTTCAGCATTGCCCTCGCTGCGCTCGATGCCGATCTCCGAGAGGTCTTCTCGCAAACGAGCGAGCGGACGCTCATGCAGGAAACCCGTGAGGTAATAGGACCCATAGGGCAGCAATTCGCCGCGTCCGATACCGATGAAGACGTTGAAGAACTCACGCTCGATGCGTTCGGCGTTCGTGCTTGCTGCGGCTTCGGCGAGCTCGACATGCGCGACGCCCAGCGGGCTCGCGTCTCCGCGCAATTGCGCAAGCGATTTCAGCAGGGCGGCGTCGGGCGCGCGCGCGAGCAGACTGGCAAGCAGCGCGTATTCCTGTGCCCGCGCCGAATCGACTTCGTCGATATCCGCTATGCCGTCTGTTCCGCCATAGAGGTCCGGACGAAGGATGGTGCGCGGGATACTCGTCGCCGCTTCAACGGCGACAACTCGTTCGGCTGGAACGCGGTCCCAGTTTGAGACGGATGGTTGGGAAATGCCGATGCGCCGAGCGAGTTCGCTGACACCGCCTACAGCGCGGATCGCTTCCTCGAGTCCGAAGTCGCGCATTGCTACCTGCCGAAAAAATTAGCATGGCCTCACATCAGAAGCCTTCAAAAGAATGGCTCCTAGTTTGGAATGGGTCAATAGTTTAAGGCTATGACAGGAGAATTCGCCGCACCAAACCAAAGCGTTAGGTCGGCAGCGCGCCACCATGGCGGCGGCGAATTGGAACCGGCGCAGCTTCTTCGGTCGTCGGGGGTTTTTGCATTGCAATATCAATGTTGCGTTGCAGCGATTCTGTTTCGCGATGCGTTGTGTCTACGTTGAACTCTGAGCGATCATCATTGTTCGCAACGTGTTGCGGGGCCTTGTCCGCTTGCTGCAACTGCGCGGAGTTTGTCTCTTCCGTTTGCGAGGGCATCTCATCGACATCCGCGGATGCAGCTTTCGCCTCGTCAGAGTCGATTAATTCGGCGGCCTGATCGCCGAAATGCCGGGCCATCATCTCAGCCACGTTATCCACCGGCAACAATGGGCCGAAGCCGGGAATGCTGTCCGGAACTGTAAAGTCCCAGGCATTTTCGGCGAGGCCCACAAAATCGCGGATTGCCGGATCGGCAGCCCAGGCGCGGCGAAGGGCCGCATGCGAGAGCGAAGTTGGCACGCCCGGTTGCATGAAGACGCTGACGTCGGTTTGCGGGCCGATCGAATCCAGCGACGGCAACTTGCTGAGGTCGAATGCTGGCTCCGCGGGTTGCACGTCGGATGATGTCGCCGGCGATTCGCGCACGTCTTCGCCGGCTTGCGCCGGCTTCTGCAAAACATCGTCAGTTTGCGCCGGCAGCGGAGCCTGTTTCGCCGCCTCCTGTTTGCGGCGCGACCAGCGGGACAAAAAGTTGTCGGGGTCGGTCATGGTTTCCGTCCACCCGGCTTGTCGAGCATCGGACTGCGCCGCGCCAGGGCTTCCGGCTCGGCGCGGGTACGCTGTCGCTTGAAAAACGGCTGCTCGACATGATGCTCCGCGACGAAGGCGGCGACAAGGTCGCGAATATTGTCCGGCATCGGCAGACATTCCACGATGTTGTCGCCCGCGCTCGCAAAGGCTTCGCCTTCGCTCGGATCGGCAGTCACTTTTGCAACCTCGTAGGGCTGTTCGCCGCCGGTTGGCTGCAATATGACCCATAGGGCCTTGTCGGCTTCAAGATTGTCCCGGTAGTTCGAAGCTTCCGAGCGGTACAGTTCCAGCACGGCGGTGCCTGCATAGAAAATAACAGTATCAGCGTCTCCATACAGCATAGTCCATGGCGCGGTTTCGGGCTGTCCGATCAGGATTGCGGTCGGCTGCCAAGTGTAGTCGATCCATTGGCTGTCAGCCTTGCGGCGCGCCACAATCACTCCGACCGGAATCTGTGCGAGCGCGGTGCTCACGATGCCGTCTCCAGATTGCGCACCGGCAGACCGCTCAGGAGGTTCTGTGGCTTCATGCGGATAATCTTGTCTTCCGACATGGCAAGAATGAGATAAACCGGCTCCTGTCCGACGGCCTCTGTCAGCATATGTGGGTCGCGGAAGGTGAGGCGGAAGAGGCCGACAACACACGCCTGCGCGGCTTCGTCGAGTTCGTCGCCGTTCCACAATGCGTCGCCGATGCGTGTCCCCTCGGCGTCCAGGCCAACATACCAGGTGAAATTGACGTCTCGCATCTCGGTGAGGGGCTCAATCTCGACGTCGATGCCCATCACATGGGAGATCCAGCGTTTCATCACCTCCGCCAGAGCCTCCAGGCCGCGCCGCCCTGCCGTCAGGTCGAGGGCAGTGTGGAACAGGTCACTGTGATCCCAGTAGAGATGGGCATTGTCGTCATTCAGTATGTCGATATCAGCTTGCGCCGGGATGCCGAGCATCGAGACCAGCGGTGAGGCGGGTGTGTTGCCGACGCCGCTGACGGTCTCTTCGTCGGCGGCGATCAGCGAGCCTTCGTGCAGGGTCAGGCGTTGCGGCCGGAAGAACATTTCGGCAGCGCGTAACACAAAGGGATCCTCGCAGCCGTCAAGCGCATTGCGCAGGATCACGTGAACAAGCTGGTTGACGAACAAGGGCGGCGTCGATCCCGCGCCGTTGCGCACGAGGTCCGAATAGGCTGCCTCCAGAGTCTTGTGACTCGCGAGATGGTCGCGGAATGCGATCATCAAAGTCCAGTTTTCGCGCGCATCGGCGTCGGCAATCGCGGCAATGTCCGCTTTGCTGACCTTTCGCCGCGGGTCGGCGAGAAGGGCGGCGTGCAAGTCTTTCTCGGCCGGACAGGCGTCTGCCGGCGGTGCGAGTTCCGGCCGCGCCAGATAGACCTTGAGGAACTCGTCGGTGATGACGAGGCCGCCGCCTTCGTCACGGTCGAGCAGGTGATGTCCGCAGGCGAGCCAGAAATCCTTCACGTACGCTCTCCCTGCCCGAGATTGACAAGGTCTATCTTCTCCGTCGGCTCCTCATCCTCTCCTTCAACGTCAAGAAATGAAAATGCCCGCAGCGGTTTCGCGCCGCTGCGCGGACGCAGCGTGCGGAAGGCCTCGCGTATTTCTCCGCCTTCGAGCGTTCGGTGTACTGCGATCAAGGTATCGGCGGGTTGGCTGCAGAGCGATTCGGCAAAAACGACCTCCTCCTCTGCCGCCAATCGTGACGTTTCGAGGTTGGGCGCCCCGAAATTCTGTATGAGACGATGACTCAACCTGTCGATCAGTGCGGCGCGATCTTCCGCGGTGGCTTCCACGATCTGCACGAGCGTCGACCAGCCAAGCGAATCAACGCCGAGAAACCCGGCCCGGAAAGCAGTGCGTGCCTTTCCTTCGAGGGCTTCGGGATTGACGTCTGCAAATACGAAAGCCCCGGTCACGGCCCATTCGCCCGGCTCAGCAGCACGTTCGAACACGAACGTGTCGGACGGATCGAGGCGTATGGTGCGCAGCAATTTCACTGGCGCGGCCCTCGCGTATCCGGGTCGAACCAGGTCGGATGCGTCAATGCGGGAGCGAGCTGTCGCCGTTCGATATCGAACTTGCCCATGCGCCGCACCAGAAGATCTCCGTTCTCGTCGATGTCTCGCCGCACACTTTTTTCTGGCGCGAGGCGTTCCAGATAGGTCCTGGCCACGGCCGGGAAGCCCTGCTCCTGCCAGGTATCGAGCGTCACCATGAGATGCCGGGCAAAGGTTTCGACCATGCGGTCGGCGGCGAGGTCATCGAAACCCTCGATGTCCAAAGCGGAGGAGAGGGGCCGCAAGCCGGCTTCACCATCTGCCAATGACACGAGGCGGATCATGGCTCCGAACACCAGCCATTGTGGCGGTTCGTTTTCCTCTGCGTCCTTTGGCCATGCCAGACGGCCGCCGCCGACAAGACCCAAATTCACCTTGATGGTATCCGGCCATTCGATGGCAAGCGGCGTCTCGGGCGGTGCATGCACTGTCAGCGCGTCGGCCAAGGCCGACATGCCGGCATACATTGTGCGCCGCGCAATTTGCAGCGGCTCGTCGGGCTCCAGCACCACCGCGAATTCCGCAAGATCGAAGCGGCCGACATAAACCAGCGTCCCGGCGCCTTCCTCTGCGGCATGAGCGACGGCATGCGCGAATGCGTCCCCCACCTCGCGCAAGGTCACCAGCCGGAAGGGTGGCGGCAGCTCGATCGTGGGTGTTGTGAGGCTGGGCGTACGCATGGCTGGCGATCAGGAATCCGGCATCTATATTTAGTTTATTATAGTTATAAGCTATGAAGGCCCATGACCAGCCCAAGGCCGGTCATGGGTTAAGCCGGGGCGCCAGTTCGGAGTCGGAATGACGGAGCAGAAGCGGCAAGTTGTGGTGTGTTCCTGCGAAGACACCATGCCGCTCGATATCGACACCCTCCGCCGCGCCTGCCGCGGTGAGGTGACGTCGGGCCGCCAGTTCTGCCGTGCCGAGCTCGACCGGTTCCGCAAGCTGGCAGCCGGCGGTGATCCGATCACTGTGGCGTGCACCCAGGAAGCGCCGGTTTTCTCGGAAGTTGCAGCTGAAATCGGCGATCGCGAACTTGCTTTCGTCAATGTCCGTGAAAGCGCTGGCTGGTCGAAAGACGCTGCCCGGGCGGGGCCAAAGATGGCAGCCCTGCTCGCGATGGCTGCTGAACCAGCGCCCGCCATCCCCTTCGTGAGTGTGAGCAGCGAAGGCATCATTCTGATCTATGGTCGCGATGAGCGAGCGATCGAGGCGGCAGAACTGCTCAAGGATCATCTCGACGTGACCGTGATGATTTCGTGGCCCAGGGATATTCAGCCGCGGCGGATCACGGAATATCCGATTGTGCAGGGGACAATACGTTCTGCCACGGGCTATCTCGGCAAATTCGAACTCGCCGTTGACGACTATGCGCAGGCTGCGCCGTCGTCACGCGGCCGGATGGCTTTCGGCGCGGCGCGCAGCGGCGTGACGTCGCATTGCGATATTATTCTCGATGTGTCGGGCGAAGCGCCGCTGTTTCCTGCGGCGGATCTTCGCGACGGATACCTGCGCGCCGACCCGGGCGATCCGGCTGCGACATTGCGTGCCGCGATGAAGGCGCGGGATCTGGTCGGCACGTTCGACAAGCCACGCTACATCAATTTCAAGGAAGACCTTTGCGCGCATTCGCGCTCGCGCATTGTTGGCTGCCGCCGTTGTCTAGATCTGTGTCCGGCTGGTGCCATCACGCCGGCCGGCGATCACGTCGCGATTGACCCGCATATCTGCGCCGGCTGCGGTCAATGTGCGGCGGCGTGTCCGACTGGCGCAGCGAGCTATGCGCTGCCTTCCGCCGATGGACTGATGCAGCGGCTTCGGATCCTGCTTACGACTTATCGTGAAGCAGGCGGCAGCAAGCCAATCCTGCTGCTGCATGACGAGACGCATGGTGCTGAGCTGATCGATGCACTTGCGCGCCACGGGGATGGTTTGCCGGCCAATGTGCTGCCGGTCGCTGTCAACGAAGTGACGCAGGTTGGGTTGGAGGCGATTGCCGCTTCATTTGCCTACGGTGCAGTAGCGCTCCGCGTCCTGTTGCGCGCACGTGCCCGGCACGACGTGACCGGGTTGCGCCGGACACTGGATCTGGCGGAGCCGATCCTGTCCGGTCTGGGCTTTGGTGCGAGTACGCTTGCCGCCATAGAAACCGACGATCCCGACGCGCTGGGCGATGCCCTGCGTCGCATCGAGGCGGTCGAGGGAACATCCCGGCCAGCGTCGTTCCGGCCGGTTGGCGGCAAGCGCGACGTGCTTCGTCTTTCCTTGCGCGAGCTTCATCGCGCCGCGCCAGTGCCCGTCGACGTGATCGCGCTGCCGGCCGGCGCGCCATTCGGAACGGTCGAGGTGAACGTCGAAGGCTGCACGCTGTGCCTGTCCTGCGTATCGGCCTGTCCGACCGGCGCCATGTCGGCCGATCCCGAGCGGCCGATGCTCAAATTCACCGAGGATGCGTGCGTCCAGTGCGGGCTCTGCGCGGCGACCTGTCCGGAAAAGGTGATTACGCTGAAACCGCAGCTCGATTTCCGCGCGGCGACCGCGTCGGCGCGAATCGTCAAGGAGGAAGAGCCGTTCCATTGTATCAGCTGCGGCAAACCCTTCGGTGTGAAGAGCACCATCGAACGGGTGACGGCCAAGCTGGAAGGCAAGCACTGGATGTTTGCCGGGAACGCGAAGCGGCTCGATGTCCTCAAGATGTGCGAGGATTGCCGCGTGTCCACGATGGCGCAGGAAAGCTTCGATCCCTATGGCGCGCCGGAACGGCCGCGCATGCGCACGACGGACGACTATTTGCGTGAGCGCGAGGACAAGCAGCAAAGTTGAGCGGCTTATTTCTTCGCTGCCGCTCGTTGCAGAAATTCAACCAGCGCCTTGCGGTCCTCGGCCGTCCCGATCGTCTGTTCGGGCATTTTGGTGCCGGGCGTGTAGGCGGCGGGTCCGATCTCGAACAGCCTGGAGACTGTTTCCGGCGTCCAGACGATGTCGAGTTTCTTCAGCGCTTCGGAAAAATTATAGCCCGGAAGCGTCGCGATTTTGCGGCCGAAGATGCCGGCGAGCGTCGGTCCGGCGCGATTGCCCTCATCAGACGACAATGTGTGGCATGCGATGCAGGCACGGTAGACTTCCGCGCCGCGGTCGCCGGGATAAGCCGCGAGCGGATCGTCGGTGCCGTTCATTGGAATCGCGCCGATATGTTCGCCGCTCTCCGCGTTCCAGCGGCGAACCAGACGATCGGTGCCGCCGGTGAGGAGTGTCCTGCTGTCGGGAAAGAAGGCAACGGACCAGACCGGCAAGCCGGGTCCGACAAGCGTGCGCAGAACCTTTCTGTCTCTGCGGTCGATGATGACGACCGAGCCGCGAATTCCGGCGGCCGCGATCAGCTTTCCGTCGGGCGAGACGGCAAGCGAGATGATCGGCGTTTCCGCCGCTTCGATGTCTCCGCGGACCTCGCCGGATGTCGACACGAAGAACAGTTTTCCGTCTGCTCCAGCTGCAATGATCTCGCCGTCACCCGTGACCGCAACGGCGTTGAGTGCGGCCGGAACGGTTGCAACGAAGGGCTCACCATTTCCGTTCAGCGGCCAGATGCGAACCGTGGCGTCGTATCCGGCGCTGACCAGCGCGCGTCCATCCGGTGTGAATGCGACGCCGTTCACATTCTGTGTGTGTCCTTCCAGGATGCGCGGCGCGCCACCGGCAAGCGGCCAAAGACGAATGGTGCGGTCCCATGATGCCGAGGCCAGCATTGTGCCGTCGGGAGAGATGGCGAGTGAAACGATGGGCGCCGTGTGACCTTGGAAAGTGAGGGCGGGCACCGTCTGGTCGGGTTGCCAGACAGCAATGCGGCCGTCCTCGCCGCCCGTGGCAATGCGTCCATCCGGAAGGTAGGCGACCGCATTCACCGCGCTCTCGTGGAAACGCATGACCTGCGCGGCCGCGTTGCGCTGCGGCGACCAGCGGATCGCAGACGTATCGAAGCTGCCCGATACCGCGGTCATGCCGTCGGGCGACACGGCGACGGCGCGCACTGGCCCGCCATGCCCACGCAATTGAGCGGAAGCAGGCTGGATCGGCAAGGCAGCAAACAGAAGTGCGGCAACCAGAAGTCTGCGCATGGCCATCCGTCATCTTATGAGAGACGGATGCTATCCGGCAATCTGGTCAGCGGCAGGGCGCATGCCCAGAGCGCGGATCTTGCCTTGTGTTGCGCTGTCGCGCAGCGCAGCCAGAAAAGCCCGTACCGCGGGCTTGTCTCGGCTGGCTTCGACCAGAATGAAGTCGTAGCTTTCCGGCGCAACCGGCAGGAACTCGAGGCCATAAAGTTCCGCGACAGGCGCGATCGCGATTCCCCAGTCGGCGCGTCCCTGCGCGATGGCGGCGGCGACGGCATTATGCGACCGCGGCTGGTTGGAATAGCCGGAGGGTCTTGCGCCGCCGAGCAGCTTGTCGATCAGGATGCGGGTGCCTGCCCCGGCATTGCGGTTGATCATCAGGCAGGAGGGATCGGCCAGCGCGGCCTTGATGGCCTCTTCAGCGGTCTTGCCCTGGAAGCACGGGTCGCCTTTCCGGAACAGGAAGCCCTGCATGCGGGTCCAGCCGCGGACCAGTGACAGGCCCGGCGACAGCAGATGCTCGTTGTAAATTCCTGTCTGTGGATCGATGAGATGCACAGGTGCAAGATCGCATTCTCCGCGCTGTGCGGCGGCAACGCCGCCCTGGCTTCCGATCGCAATGACACGCGCAGTGAAGCCGCGATCTGCGAGCGTGCTTATGACCGCGTCGAGCGCGACGTCGTGGCTCCCCATGATCACAACATCCGGCCTACGCACGGCGCTTCCAATCAAGGTGACATTGGTTCGGGTCCCGGCATCGACTGCGTTTGCCAGCGCCTCGATTTCGAGAAAGCCGTCGGATTGCGAGAATGTCGTGACCGATCCGGATCCCTTGGTTGACGGGACTGCGATGCGCCCATTTGGCGTATCGATCAGAGACACCAGCACGAATTCCTTGCGTCCCAGCTCGGATGAAATGCGGGCGGGAACGGTCGCGGTCTCGGTTTTCGCGCTCTCCGGCGGCAGACCCGCGCGCGCGCGGATCACTGGCGCGACAAAGGCATGAAACGTGAAGATGGCAGAGGTCGGGAAGCCGGGCAGCACGACCAATGGCTTTCCTTCGGCGACAGCGAGACACAAGGGCTTTCCCGGCTTAAGCGCGACGCCATGCACAAGGATGCCGGGGTTGCCGAGCTTCGAGACGATGCGATGCGAGAGGTCGCCGGCGCCCTTGGAAGTGCCGCCGGACAGCACCACCATGTCGCATTCGGCAAGTGCACGACGCATTGCGGCTTCGAGCGTCTGCTCGTCATCGGGGAATGCCCCAAAGGCGACAGGTTCGCCGCCGGCTTCGGTCACTGCCGCTGCGATGATGGCGCCATTGCTGTCATAGATCCCGGCCGGACGCAGCGGCTGGCCAAGCGGGACGAGTTCGTCCCCCGTTGACAGGACTGCGACACGCGGCCTGCGCATGACATCGATCCTGTCGATGCCGCAGGCCGCCAGCATCCCGATCTCGCGCGAGCCAATGAGGGCGAGGCGCCGCAGCAGCGTTTCGCCGCGGGCAATATCGGAGCCGGCATAGGCGATAAATTGTCCAGGAGGGGCCGCGCGGCGGATGACGATTGCCGGTTCGCCGGTTTCATCAGCCAGTTCGGTATGCTCGATCATCACCACGCAATCCGCGCCGCGTGGAATGACGCCGCCGGTTGCGATGGTCGTTGCCGTGCCCGGCATGACCTCGATCTGCGGTGCGTGTCCGCATGCGATGATTTCACGATTGAGTCGCAATCGGCGCGACGATTGATCCGTGGCGCCAACGATGTCCGACGCGCGCACGGCAAACCCGTCCACACCCGAGCGATCGAATGGCGGGGCATCGATCGGTGCCGTGACATCACGCGCGAGCACGCGGCCCAGGGCTCCGGTAAGCGGCACAGGTTCAGCAGACAGAGGGGAAAGATCCAGATGACGGACGAAGCGCTCGCGCGCCTCTTCAGGAGAGACGACTTCGAGAAACTGCTCCTGCCGCGCCGCTTGGCGGATCGCCGCGATCAGTTCGGTGTCTGGCGTGCCGGTCTTCGCGTTCAAGGCAACGGCCTCACAATGACGTTTGTCCCCGCCGGGTATCCTTCGCTCTGTGCCGGGACGGATATCCAGCCATCGGCACGGGCAATCGCCTGCAGCGGCAGATAGCCCGACGCAAGCGGCTCGGCCTGCTCGCCTTTGCATGACACCGGAACAAGCTCAGTAATCCCTAGAGACGAAGCAACTTTCCGCGTCAGGCGTGCGGAATATCCCGAGAACTGCGCGCGGCGTGCGCTGAGGCAATTGAGCATCGTTTCTCCGAGAAGCAGCCAGCCGGCGAGGGTCGCGTCGAGCCGCCCGGGAACAAGAAAGACGGGTTTTCCGAACGCATATCCGAACGCCGCCGTTTCTCCAGGCGCGATGGCAATGCCGTGAAAGGCCAACTCGCCGATACGTGCGAGCGTCGTGACGGCCGTATCGTTCCGGCCGCTTCCGGTGCCGCCGATCATGATTGCGGCATCGCATTTGCTATTGCCGACGGCAGCTTCGAGATTATCACCATTATCCTCGACGATGTGGCCGCCCGCCGTCGCGACCGCATGCGTCATCCATGCGTGACATGCGTCCAGAAATCTGTCGCCGCGTTTCGCGCACAGCATAGCGATGCGCGGCGCGCGGACGCTTACCGACGAGATGCCTGCTGCGCGCAACAGGGCGATATCGGCGCCTCGTAGAGCGTAACCGGACCGGAGGAGAATCGAGCCGGGGTCGGCGTCTGCGCCGCTCGTCAGCACGCCATCTCCAATAGTTGCGGCCGACTGGATCTCGGAGGATTTGCCGCGAGCGATGACGGTCTCTTCCGGCAGGATGGAGTCCGTGCCGGGCGGGAGAGATTCCCCTGCATTTACAAACGCGGGTGCTGCAACCGTCACCAGTGCGTAGGAGCTGGCGTCGCGTGTCGTTTCGGAATCGACCGCGTAGCCGTCGCGCAAGGCAATGGACTTGGCAGGCAGGGCATGTACGGCGCGGACATCTTCCGCGAGAGTCAGGCCGCGCGCAGCGGTGCTATCGCATTGCTCGTGAGCCACCGGCTTCACGTGCGCCTCGATATGCGCAAGCACATCGGCGAGCGGCGTGAGCCGCGTGATACGCTGGTCTGACTTGATCTCGGCAGCCATCACGTGTTTCTGGCGAAGCCTTGATAAGGGGTCAAGCAAGCTGCTTTAAGTCGGTTACCAATAACCGGCCCCGTCATAGGTACAGGCTATGGGTGAGACGGAAAAATCCATCAATCTGCGCGGCCTGAAATGTCCGCTGCCCGCGCTGAAGACCCGCAAGGTGCTGTCCGGGTTGGCGGCCGGCGACATTATCGTCGTCGAGTGCACGGACCCCCTGTCGGCAATCGACATACCCAATCTGCTGCGTGAAACCGGCGATGCGCTGGAAAGCAGCTCGCGCGAGGGAGAACTTTTGATCTTCCGGATTCGCAAGGCCTGACGGTTACCCGGTCCTGGCGAGCGGGGCGAGTGGCCGACCATTGGCGCCATGCGTGGGATTGAGGCCCATCAGCTTCTGCACTGTGCCGCCGAGGACCGCTTTGTGCATGTGTTCCGGCAGTGCCGCCTTCACTGTCGCAACGGGATCGGGATCGCTCATCTCGAAGGGATAGTCGCTGCCGAGAACCAGCTGCTCCGCACCAGCCACGTCGGCGAGATAGCGCAGCGGCCGCGGATTGAAGGCAACGGTGTCGAAATAGAATTTCCTGAAGGTGTCGAGCACGTCGCCCTTGAAGCCTTTGCTGCGCGGCTCTGGCCGGTGATCTGCCGCGTGACGGAAGCGGTCGATCTGGTAGGGCAGGAAGCCGCCGGAATGCGGCAGGTTCATTTTCAGATCGGGGAAGCGCTGCAGCACGCCGCCGAAAATCAGGCGAATGGCGGCTGTTGCTGTCTGCGCCGGATAGCCGATGCAATTGTGCAGGAAATACTCGTTGAAGCCCTGCGGCGGCTGCTCGTCATAGGGGTGAAACAGCACAAACACTTTCAGATCCTGCACCGCCTGCCAGAACGGATCGAGCGCGGCGTCGTCGATGAACTTGCCGGGGCCGACATAGGTGGAGAGCTGGATGGCGCGGAAGCCCTGATCGCGCACGGCGCGTTCCAGCATCCTGATCGCCGCCGCTGTGTCCTGCAGCGGAACATTGGCGGCGCCGGCAAGACGGTTCGGGTGAGCGGCCACCGCTGCTGCGAGATGTTCGTTCTGGAGTTCGGAAAATTTCACGGCCAGATCGAGCGGCATGGTGTAGCCGCACAGATCGATCCAGCTTGCCACCACCTGCATGTCGATGCCCTGCCGGTCGAGGGTGGCGATGCGCTCTTCCAGTCGCATCAGCGGCCGCGGAAACGGCTTCAGCCGACCGCCGGCGAGCTGCACCTTTGGCGCGTCTTCGGGGCCCGAGAATTCGACGCCATAGCGGGCGCCATCACGGCGCAGGATTTTCACCATGTCGGCAGGAACGAGATGGGCGTGGACGTCGATGATGGGCGTTGTCATGCGGCATTCCGTATTGGGGAGGGCAGTCGGGCGCCGCACTTTAATCAACTCGGAGCGGCAGGCGAGTTGAATTTGTGCCCGGCTTCGGAGAATGTCGGCCACCGGCCCGTTCACCAGAAAGACGACCATTGTCGCCCCAGCCATTTTCCGGCGCTTCCACTGCGCTCTCCCGCTTCACGGTGCTCGATCTGAGCCGGGTCCGCGCGGGGCCGACCTGCGCGCGTCAACTCGCGGATTGGGGCGCCAATGTCATCAAGATCGAGGCGCCGGCGCGGCTGGAGCCCGGCGATCCCATCGGCGGCCCCCGTCACAACGGCGACTTCCAGAATTTGCACCGCAACAAGCGCAGCATCACGCTCGATCTGAAGAATCCGCATGGTCGCGATGCATTGCTGCGGCTCGCAAAGAACGCCGACGTCGTGATCGAGAATTTCCGGCCGGACGTGAAGACGCGGCTCGGTATCGACTATGAGACCCTGAACGCGATCAATCCCCGCATCATCTACGCGAGCATTTCGGCCTATGGCCAGACCGGCCCCTATCGAGAGCGGCCGGGCTTTGATCAGATCGCGCAGGGCATGGGCGGGCTGATGTCGATTACCGGTCTGCCGGGGCAGGGGCCGGTGCGCGCCGGAGCGGCGATTGCCGACGTGACGGCGGGCCTGTTCGCGGCTTTGGGCATCATGGTGGCCTTGCTGGAACGCGAAACATCGGGAAGAGGACAGAAGGTCGAAACGTCGTTGCTGGAAGCGCAGATTTTCATGCTGGACTTCCAGGCGGCACGCTGGCTGGTCGACAAGGTGGTTCCGAAGCAGGCCGGCAACAATCATCCGACCAGCATTCCGACCGGCGTCTACAAGACCAGCGACGGATATATCAACATCGCGACAACCGGCGCACCGACATGGACCCGCTTCTGCAAGGCGATCGGCGCCGAGCATTTCATGCAGAACCCGGATTATGCCAGCAACGATCTGCGCTCAAAGAACCGCGACAAGCTGAACGCCGAGATCAACGCCATCATGGCCGCGCACACCTGCGCGGAATGGATCGAGCGGCTGAATGCTCAGGGCGTGGCCTGCGGTCCGATCTATGCCGTGGATGAAATGTTTGCCGACGAGCAGGTGCAACATCTCGGCATTGTGACGCAGATGCAGACACAGGATCGCGGCGCGCTGGATGTGATGCGCCAGCCAGTGTCGCTCTCGCGGACGTCGAGCACAGTTGCGATGCCGACGCCGGAGCGCGGGGAGCATACGGACACAGTCTTGCAGGAATTCGGCTTCAGCGCGGCGGATATCGAAGCGCTGCGCAAAGCAAATGCAATCTAGGAGTTCAAGGCAATGACGCAGACCGACAAGATGATCGCGCGCAAGGAAGGTCGCGTCGGCTATATCATCTTCAACAATCCCGAGCGTCACAACGCCATGTCGTTCGAAATGTGGGAGGCGACCAGCAGCATTCTCGCCGACTACAGGAAAGACGACGATGTCCGCGTGGTCGTGCTGACCGGCGCCGGAAGCAAGGCCTTTATTTCCGGCGCGGATATTTCCAAGTTCGGTTCCGAACGCGCCTCCCAGGAAGCGGTTGAACGCTACAACGCGGCCACCGAACGGGCCTATGGCGGACTGCACGATTTCCCCAAGCCGACGATCGCGATGATCCGGGGTTATTGCATCGGCGGCGGCCTTGGCCTTGCCACAAGCTGTGACATGCGGATCGCAGCGGACAATGCACGGTTCGCGGTGCCGGCGGCGAAGCTTGGGCTTGGCTACGACTATCCCGGGTTGAAGCGCCTGATGGACTTGGTTGGTCCGTCTTTCACCAAGGAAATCTTCTTCACCGCGCGCCAGTTCGATGCCGAAGAGGCGAAGATGATGGGCCTCGTTAATCGCGTGGTGCCGGAAGCCCAGCTCGAAGAGTTTGTGAAAGGCTACGCCGACACAATAGCCGGCAACGCGCCACTCACAGTTGAATCGGTCAAGTTCATCGTCGGCCAGGCGCTCGGAGACGAGTCGCAGCGCGACATGGCGGGCATCGCCGCGAGCGTGAAGCGTTGTTTCGACAGCCAGGATTATGTCGAAGGCCGCACTGCGTTCATGGAGAAGCGCAAGCCCGTATTCACCGGCCGCTGATCGGCGGCAGCGCGGATTTTCAGGCAGTGAAAGCGAAAACGCCGCATATCTGCGGCGTTTTGCACGAGGTGGCGGGACGGGGCCGGAGGTGCTACATCGCCTCCGGATTTGAACCGCGCGGCAAAGGCAGCAGAGGTAACTGATGTACACCGATCTCCAGCTTTACATCGATGGCGAATGGCTGAACGGCTCTGGCCGCAAGAGCGAGGATGTCCTCAACCCCGCGACCGGCAAGGTGCTGGCCGCTCTGCCGCACGCCAGCAAGGCCGATCTCGACCGCGCGCTCGACGCTGCGGAGAGAGGCCTCGCAGTCTGGCGCGCGACTTCGGCCTACGACCGCTCCAAGGTGATGCACAAGGCGGCCGACCTCGTGCGCGAGCGCGCCGAGCAGATTGCAAAGGTCATGACCCAGGAGCAGGGCAAGCCGTTTCCGGAGGCCCGCGCCGAAGTGCTGGGTACGGTCGATATCATCGACTGGATGGCGGAAGAGGGTCGCCGCGCCTATGGCCGCATCGTGCCGGGCCGCGGCAAGAATGTGCGCCAGCTGGTGCTGCAGGAGCCGGTCGGCGTGGTCGCCGGCTTTTCGCCGTGGAATTTCCCGACGCTGACGCCGGTGCGCAAGATCGCGGGCGCGCTGGCGGCGGGCTGCTCGATCATCCTCAAGGCGGCGGAAGAGACGCCGGGTTCGGCGGTCGAGCTCGTGCGTTGCTTCCATGACGCAGGATTGCCGAAGGGCGTGCTCAATCTTGTCTTCGGCGTGCCGGCCGAGGTGTCGCAGCATCTGGTCGGCTCGGACCTTGTGAAGAAGATTTCCTTCACCGGCTCCGTGCCGGTCGGCAAGCTGCTGGCCGGTCTCGCCGCGCAGGGCATGAAGAAGGCGACGATGGAACTCGGCGGCCATTCGCCGGTCGTGGTGTTCGGCGATGCCGATCCGGAGAAGACCGCCGATACGATTGCGGCGTTCAAATACCGCAATGCCGGACAGGTCTGCATTTCGCCGACGCGCTTCTATGTGCAGGACGGCGTCTATGATCGCTTCCTCAAGCGTTTCACCGAATACGCGCAGGGCATCAAGCTCGGCGACGGTCTTGAGAAGGGCACGACGATGGGCCCGCTCGCCAATCCGCGCCGGCTCGATGCGATGGAAGCACTCGTCAATGATTCCAAGAGCCGCGGCGGCAAGATCGTCACCGGCGGCAAGCGGCACGGCAACCAGGGCTATTTCTTCGAGCCGACGGTGATCACCGACGTGCCCGACGACAGCAAGATCATGACGGAAGAGCCGTTCGGTCCGGTGGCGCCGATCGTGCGCTTCAAGACTTTCGATGAGGTGGTTGAGCGCGCCAATTCGTTGCCCTTCGGTCTTGCGTCCTATGCCTTCACGGCGTCGAACACGACCGCGACCATGATCGGCGACGCATTGCAATCGGGCATGGTGGGCGTGAACTCGGTGGCGATCTCGACACCCGAAACGCCGTTCGGCGGCATCAAGGAATCCGGTTACGGCAGTGAAGGCGGCATCGAAGGGCTCGAGGCCTACACCAACCGCAAGTTCATCTCGCAGGGCTGATTAAGTCCGCAGCGCAAGAAGAAATGGCCGGGGGTAAGCCCGGCCATTTTTTTGAAGTTCAGCTAGGCAGCCGAGGCTTTCGCCTCCTGACACGCCATCCAGATCTTCTCGATGGTCGCGGGCATATCCATCTCGGCCGTCATCTTGCCGGGAACGGCATCTGCGATCGCATTCATGATCGCGGCGAGCGCGCCGGTGGTGCCGGCTTCGCCAGCACCCTTCACCCCAAGTGGATTGGTCGTCGCCGGCACCGGGTGCGATGCATCGCGGATCACCGGCGGCATGTTGTGCGCGCGCGGCATCGCATAATCCATGAACGAGCCGGTCACCAGCTGACCGCTGTCGCGGTCATAGACCGCGTTCTCGAACAGCACCTGGCCCAGCCCCTGCGCCAGGCCGCCATGCACCTGGCCTTCGACCAGCGTGTGATCGAGCACGTTGCCGCAATCGTCGACCGCCGAATATGACAGCACGTCGACCCAGCCGGTTTCCGGATCGATCTCGACTTCCGCGATGTGGCAGCCATTCGGGAAGGCGAGCGGCGTGTCGACCGCGACCTTGCTGTCGAGGTTTTCTGCGATCTCGCCATTCTTCTTTAGTTCGTCTGCGCGCGCCGCCAGTTCGAACAGGCCAATCCTGCGGTCGGTGCCGACGACTTCAAAGACGCCGGCGCGATAACCGATGTCACCTTCGGCTGCTTCCAGCAGATGGGCGGCAATCTTCTTGCCTTTCTCGATCATCGCCTCGACGACGCGCACCGTCGCGCTGCCGGCGGTCATCGAGGAGCGCGAGGCGACCGACGGAAAGCCCTTCAGGTCCATGTCTGTGTCGCCCTGCCGGTGCTTGATCTGCTGAACCGGGATGTCGAGCTTTTCGGCGACGATCTTAGGATAGACCGTGGCGTGGCCCTGGCCGGTATTGCCGACATTGAGGCCGATGGTCAGCGTGTTGCCCGAGAAGGTCAGCAGCGCGCCTTCGGTCGGATAGCCGCCCGAATGCTCCAGGAAGCAGGAGATGCCGATGCCGCGCAGCTTGCCGCGCGATTTCGACTCGCGCTTGCGCTTCTTGAAGTTGTCGTAGTCGGCAAGCGCGATCGCCTTCTCGAACACGGCGGGAAACTCGCCGCTGTCGAAGGTGACGCCGAGTGCGTTCTTGTACGGCATGGCCGACGCGGGGATGAAATTGCGCTTGCGCAAGGTGGCACGGTCGATCCCGGTGACGCGCGCGGCTTCATCGATCAGCCGCTCGGTCAGATAATTCGCTTCCGGGCGCCCGGCGCCGCGATAGGCGCCGGTCGGCACCGTGTTGGTGTAAAGGCAGCGCGCTCCGTAATCGATCTTCGGAATGCGATAGACGGTCGGGAAGCAGCGCGCGAAATTGACCGTCGCAAGTGTCATGCCGGCCGTGGTCGCATAGGCGCCGAGATTCTGGATGTGGCGCACGCGGAGCGCCAGAAACTTGCCACGCTCGTCCATCGCCAGTTCGCCGACGGTGACGCCGTCGCGCGCCTGGTTGTCGGTGTTGAAGGCTTCGGATCGGCTCGACATCCAGTGTACCTTGCGGCCGACCGTACTCGCGGCGACCAGCAGAACCGGATATTCCGGATAAGGTCCGCTCTTCATACCGAAGGCGCCGCCGACATCGTCGGTCAGGACGCGAAGTTTCTCCTTCGGCCAGTTCATGATGCCGCAGATCGTCTCCTGCATCGGGCCTGCGCCCTGCGTGCAGACATGCAACGTGTAGCGATCCTTTGCCGGGTCGTAGCTCGCGGAGCCGCCGCGCGGCTCCATCGAGGCGACCATCAGCCGCTGCTGCGTCAGCGTTTGCCGGATGACATGCGGTGCCGAGGCCAGAATGCGCTCGACCTCGCGTTCATTGGCGCCGTCATCGACGATCATGCCCGGCCAGTCGATCGCGAGATTGCCCGGGACATTGTCGAATATCTGCGGCGCGTCCGGCTTGTCGGCGTCGACCGCGTCGGTGACCGCGGGCAGTTCTTCGTAATCGATCGCAACCAGTTCCACAGCATCGAACGCTTGCAACTGCGTCTCGGCGATAATAACGGCAACCGCCTCCCCGACATGCCGCACTTTCTCGCGCGCGAGCGGGTCGCGCTGGGAGGTGATGGCCGGCGTGCCGCCGCGGCCCTTGAACGGCACCGGCCGCGCCACATTGCCGGTGCCGGCCTTGTCCATGTCGGCTGCGGTCAGCACGGCCAGCACGCCCGGAGCGGCCAGCGCGGCACCGGCGTCGATCGAGACAATGCGCGCATGTGCATGTGGCGAGCGGACAAAGGCGGCGTAGGCCGCACCCTGCTTTTCGACATCGTCAACAAAACGCCCGAGCCCGCGCACCAGCGGATCGTCTTCGACACGGATGGTACGGTGGGTATGGGCGTCGGTTGCAGAATTCATGGGAGGTCCGGCTTATTGCGATTTGAGAGGGGGCTTATAGCGCAAAGCGACGCCGCAAACAGCCTTTGATCGTGCCTGATATTGCGGTATGGCAGCCCTGCGCCGCAGAGCGCATCGCTCGACCCAGCGGGCGGAATTTTCAGGGAGTGAACATGTCCTCGTCGCCGGTCATTGACGTCCATACCCATATTCTCGCCGAAGACACAATCCGTCTGCTGCAGAAGGAGGCGCCGTCGATCGGACTGAAGTTGCAGCCGGTTGACGCCGAGTCGGCGGTGCTGGAAGTCGGCGGGGTTGCCTACAAGCCCTTTCCGCGCGGCGGCTTCGACAATGCACGCCGGCTGCAGGACATGGACGCGACCGGGATCGACATTCAGGTCCTCTCGGGAACGCCGCAGACCTATCTGTACAATCAGGAGGCTTCCCTCGCGGCGGCCGCAGCCGCGCTGCAGAACGACCAGATCGCGGCGCTGGTGGCCGCGCACCCGGATCGCTTTATGGGGATTGCCACCCTGCCCATGCAGTCGCCGGAGCGCGCAGCGGCCGAACTGAAACGCGCCATGCGCGACAAGGGACTGCGCGGCGCGATGATCGGCTCCAATATCAATGGCAAGAATCTCGACGATCCCGCGCTGGAGCCGTTCTGGGCGACGGCAGCCGAGCTTGGCGCCTTCATCTTCATTCATCCCGTCGGTGTTGCCGGCGCCGACCGCCTGAAATCCTATTATCTCGTTAACCTGATCGGCAATCCGGTCGACACCACGATTGCGGCCGCATCGCTCGTGTTCGGAGGCGTGCTGGACCGGCATCCGAAACTCAAGGTCTGTCTCGCGCATGGCGGCGGCTTCGTGCCGTATCAGCAGGGCCGCTGGGCGCATGGCTGGAAAGTGCGGGCGGAGCCACAGGTCGCGCTGAAGCATTCGCCGGAGCCCGATCTTTCGCGCTTCCTTTACGATACGATCACGCATTCCGACGCGTCGCTTGATTTTCTCGTCAAGACGGCCGGTGCCGCGCGCGTGTTGCTCGGCAGCGACTATCCTTACGATATGGGCATTTACGATGGCGTGCAGCGGGTGCGCGCATTGCCGATCCCGCAGGATCAGCAATCGCAGATTCTCGGCGGCAGCGCCAAAGCGCTGCTCGCCCCTGGCGGCAAGTAGATGCGGGCGCTCAGTCCGGCCGCGCGTTCACATCGCTGATGACGGCCTCCCATTTCTTCGCATCTTCGACGATGTAGGTCCTGAAATCCTCAGGCGATTTGCTGAAGGTCGCGACCACGCCGACATCTGCAAACCGCTTCTTGACCTCAGCGTCCTGCATCACCTGCACGACCGCGGCGTGGATTTTGTCCACGACGGGCTTGGGTGTTCCAGCCGGAACAAGAAGTCCTTGCCATGAGCTGGCCAGTGCTTGCGGGAATCCTGCTTCCACAATGGTCGGGATTCCAGGAATCGCATCGACACGTTGCGGCATCGAAACGGTCAGCGCCTTGAGGTTTCCTGATTTGACGTGCGGAAGCGCGGAAGAAATCGTGACGAACATTACTTCGACATGGCCGGCGATGACATCGTTGATCGCCGGCGCGGCTCCGCCCTTGTACGGGACATGGTTCATGTCGAGCTTCGCCAGCTTGCGGAACAGTTCCATCTCCAGGCGGTCCATGCTACCGGAGCCCGGCGATGCATAGTTGACCTTGCCTGGCCGTGCCCGCACATAGTCGATCAGTTCCTTGACATTATTGGGCGGAAAATTCTTGTTGGCGACAAGCAGCGACGGCGTGTCCGCGAGGATCGAAATCGGAATGAAGCTTTCCAGCGGCTTCAGATTCAGATCCTTGAAGATGTGAGGATTGATCCCGACCGTTCCGATATTGCCAAGAAACAGATGATGGCCGTCGGCAGGTGCGCGCGCCGCCGTGTCCATGCCGATATTGCCGGCCGCACCCGATTTGTTTTCGATGTAAATCTGTTGCCCGAGCAGCGCGCTGAGCTTCGGCTGAATCACGCGCGCAGCGAAATCGGAGGCGCCGCCTGGCGCGAATGGCACGATCATCCGGATCGGCTGGTTGGGATAGTTCGATGTCTGCGCGACAGCGTTTGACACCAGTGCAACACTCAACACTCCCAGAATTGGGAGCAATCGCCTGATCTTCATTGAGCCCTCTCCCTAAAGACGATCGGCTTTTCTTGTCATCGGGCCTGATCGTTCGTTCTTCAAACAGCTAAGCGGTCTTGCGAAACTCCCGTTCAATGCGCTCCGGCTCCAGCGGCAGGGCCACCGGCTTCTTGAGCTTTGCTGACAGGTCCAGCGCCTTGGTGAGCATCAGCCGGTTGTGCGCTTCCGCCGCGGTCGCGGCGGGTGTTGCGATACCCAGCGCGACACGGCTGAGCCAGGAATCGGTTTCCTCGCGCATGGGGCCGCGCAGTTCGCCGAGCGCCATGTCGCCGGGCGGATAACTGCCCATGAAATCGACCAGACGCCGCTTGTCAGGCGCATAACCTTCGCTTTGCGGATCGGAAACGGCGAGCACGATGTCGCGATGGGTGTCGTCGATGGTCAGCACGCCGTCGGTGCCGACAATGCCCACTTCCAGACTGTAGACTGCGCCCGGCCATGTCACCGGCAAGGCCCAGGAAATGTTGAGGTGATAGACGCTGCCGTCGCTGAACATGATCATGCCGGCGGTGCCGTCGATGCCCTGATGGGTCGGCCCCAGCACCTTGTCGACCGAGCGGGCATAGACCTCGACCGGCGTCTTCGCCTCCATGTACCACATGACGATGTCGAGCGCGTGCGTGCCCGAAATCACCATCGGCGAGATGGTCGAGGGATCGTCCGTGCGGACATAATTGTCGATGGCGACAAGGCGGTTCATGAAGGCGCGCGACGTCACCATTGTCACATCGCCGAGCGCGTTGGTGCGTACTTTTTCCTTGGCGGCGAGCCAGCGGCGGCGGAAACGCTGGGTGTAGCCGACCACGGCATCGAGCTTGGCAGCCTCAATCGCAGCGAGCACGCGGGCCGATTCCGCGAGGTCGGTGGCGAGTGGCTTTTCGATCAGCATCGGCAGGCCGCGCTCGATCGCGGTCATGATCGGATCGACGTGCAGATGCTCGTCGGTCGCGACGATGACGCAATTGACTTCCGGCCGCTTCAGCAATTCTCGGTAGTCCGCCGTGACGAAATCTGCGCCGCATTTCTCGCCGACCAGCTTGGCGCGGTCCGGCTTGATGTCGGCAACGCCGATCCACTCCACGGCGGCGTGGCGGGCGGCCACCTCACCGCGGAACAGGCCGACACGGCCCGCACCGATAATGGCAAGCCCGAGCTTCTTGACCTGCTTTTTCATGACGCTCCTCCCGCGGCGATCTTCCGGTTGGCGGCGATCATGTCGGCGATGCCGGCCATGGCTTCGTTGCTGAGCGGGATATCGACCGGTTCGTTGCGCTCTGCCGACAGGTCGGCCGCGAGATAGCACTGCATCACCATGCGCGCGCTTTCCGGGGTGACCATCACCGGGCGGTCGAGGATGCAGGACTCGAGGAAGTGCAGCGTCTCCGGGCCCATCTGCCCGGCGAAGATGTGGTCGACCTGCTCGCCCGGCATGGTCGACATCGGATAGCGGGTGCCGTCCTGCACCGTGTTGAGCCAGTTGTCGCGATGCGTGTCGTCGAGGAACAGCGAGCCCTCGGTGCCGGTGATTTCGATCCAGGTGGCGCAGAAGTTCGGATAGCTCGGCGGCAGGTTCCAGCCGCCGCCGATGGCGACGAGGATGCCGTTATCCATCTTCACCGTGGTCCACATGATGTCGTAGGAGCCGTTCACCGGCTTCATGAAACCATAGGCGCCCTGCGAATAGACGCTGACAGGTTTGGCCGGCTCCAGCAGCCAGAACACCATGTCGAGATCGTGCGTGGATTCCATCGCGGCCGGAGAGAGCCGCACGCGGCTTGCGATTTTCTTGCCGAGCGAGCGCGAGAGATGCCGGCTGACCATGACCGAGACCGGCTGGCCGAGCGTGCCGTCATTCAGCTTCTTCTTCGCGTAGGCGAATTTGGTGTTGAATCGCTGCGAATAGCCGATGGTGAATTTCACGTTGTTGCGCTTCGACAGCGCAATCAGCTCGTCGGCTTCGAACAGCTCCATCGCGATCGGCTTTTCGAGAAGCACATGCTTGCCGGCTTTCAGGCAGTCGCGGGCTATCGGGTAATGCGTGCTTTCCGGCGTGGTCGAGATATAGACCACCTTGATGTCCGGATTTTTCACGATGTCCTGGTAGTCGAGTGTCGCCGTCGCGGCGTTGGTCAGTTCAGCGATTTCCTTCAGCCGGTCGGGCCGGATTTCGCAGACATGCAGTTTCTTCACCAGGGCGGACCGGGACAAGGTTTCTGACCTGATCCCGCCGCACCAGCCGGTCCCGATGACCGCCACTTCCACTTGCACGATATAGAGCCTCCCCGTGACATGCCGGCTTGTTGCCAGTCATTGTCATCAGAAGACCATGAGATTTGGTGGCCTGCAAATTAGGTTTCCGGGGGAGCGTATATTACGAAACCTGAAAGAGCCTCCACCGGCCAATGTGTTCGCCGATTTTCCCGCGCGGCTTCACATGCTAGGAGAGCCAGCGAGAGCAGGCCTACGCGACGGAAAGGTGAGAGAATGCCGATCAAGCTTTACAACGCGCCGCAATCGACGTGCAGCCAGCGTGTTCGCTTTGTGCTCAACGCCAAGAAGCTGCCATTCGACGAGGTGAAACTCGACCTCCTGGCGGGCGACCAGCTCAAGCCCGATTACCTGAAGCTCAACCCGAATGGCGTGGTGCCGACGCTCGATCACGACGGAGCAGTCGTGGTCGATTCTTCCGTCATCATCGAGTATCTCGACGAGGTTGTTCCCGAGCCGGACAGTTTCACGCCGAAGGATGCCGGCCAGCGCGCCGAGATGCGTTCGCTGATGCGTTTCATCGACGAAATGCCTGCGGGTGCCGTGCGCGTGCCGACATTCAATCTTGCTTTTCTGCCGCGCTTTCAGGCGATGACCAAGGACGAGTTTCTGGCCTTCGCGGAGTCGAAGCCGCTGCGCAAGGAATTCATGCTGCGGATGGGCCAGACCGGATTTCCGCAAAAGGACATGGACGACGCGCTCGACCGCATGCGGCGGACTTATGAGCGCATGGAGATGGCGATCGACAAGAGCGGCGGGCCGTGGCTGCTTGGAAAGGACATCACGCTTGCCGACATTTCACTGATGCCGGCACTTGTGCGCATGGACGATCTGGGTCTGTCGGACATGTGGAGCGACAGGCCGACCGTCGCACGCTGGTATGAGATGATCCGCGCGCACCCGGCCTTCACGCCGACTTATTATTTCGGGTCGCTGCTCACTGAGCGCTTCCCGCATCTAAAGGAAAGGCTGGCCTCCAGGAAGGCCAGCCTTGCCAGTTAGTCTTCGCGGGACTCAGGAACTCAGTAGCAGACGCGCGCCTGGTAAGGACCCCATGGCCCCCAGACGGTGCGCCAATAGCAGCGCGGACCGGGCACGTAGGTGTAATAGGGGCTGTAATAGGCCGGCCCCGGTCCATACGCATAAGCGGGTCCTGGATAGGTCGCGGCGGCGATCAGGCCGGCGACGGCAATGCCGCCGATGATCCAGGCCGCGGTCGCGCCGCCATCGGCGCGTGCGGGTGTCGCGGCGGATACGGCAAGTGTGGCGGCTGTTGCAAGGGCGATCAGGCTGCGTCGCATGTGCGTCTCCGGCTGATGGGGCGACACGCAGTCTGCACCATTCGCCTTGACGAAAGCCGTTTGCGACGGACACGATTTGATTAGGAGCGCGCATTCTCTCGAAAGGCGCGCTTTACCATGCAGGTATCAGTAGCAGATGCGGACGCGGCGCAGACCCTGCGGTTCCGGCACATTCGTCCAGTAGCAGGTCGTTGGCGGAACTTTCGGTGCGTCGGGGTCGGGTGCGATCCACCCACCCGGGCCTGCATAGGCGGCGTAGACATAGCCGGGCCGCCGCCAGCCGGGATAGCCATAGAGCGGGTAGCCGTAGCGCGGGCCGTACTGGTCATAGGGCCGGTCGTAGAAGGGCGCCTTGAGCAGCGTGTTGACGGCGACACCGGCGATGATCCAGCCCGTGATCGGGTCCGCCTTGGCGGGTGTTCCGCAAGTCACGGCAATTGAGAACAAAAGCGCTGCAAGGGTCCGAGGCGTTCGCATGCGCGGTCTCCAGATGGCGAATCAATATGCCTCACAATTGGTTAACGGCCGCCTGCGGCGACAAATTTCCGGCGGATTGCCGGGGTGCACTCTCCACATGCGGCACCGATGGCGTGGCCGATGTCTGGCGGTGTTGCTGCTGGTTGGCGTTCCGGTCCCGGATGCCAGGGCGCAGCAGGACGATTCGCTGTGCCTGATGATCGAGTCGGCAGCGCATGCGCACGAACTGCCGGTGGAGTTCTTCGCCCGCGTGATCTGGCAGGAGAGCCGTTTTCGCGCCGATGCGGTCGGGCCACGCACCCGCAGCGGACACCGGGCGCAAGGCATGGCACAGTTCATGCCGTACACCGCCGCTGAACGCGGGCTGCTCGATCCCTTCGATCCCGTCCAGGCGCTGCCCAAGTCGGCGGAATTCCTGCGCGAGCTGTGGCTTGAATTCGGCAATCTCGGACTTGCGGCTGCCGCTTACAATGCAGGCCCGCGCCGTGTGCGCGAATGGCTCGACGGCACGGGTTACATGCCGGGAGAGACACGCAACTATGTCTCCGCCATCACCGGCCTGACGGTCGAGGAATGGAAGGAGCAACGTGGCAAGCCCGCGCCACCCGCCCCGCCGCGCACGTCTCCAGGCTGCGGCGAGATGATGGCGTTGCTGCGCCGAACGCCCAGTCCCTTCCTCGAGCAACTGGAGCGGCGTGTGAATCTTGTCGCCGCCGCTCCCTGGGGCGTGCAACTGGCTGCGGGGTTTTCGCGCGAGCGGGTGCTGACGACCTACGCGCGGCTGATGAATCGATTCAGCAGCGTTCTGGCCGAGCGCGATCCAAGCATCCTCGCCAGCTTGCAGCGCAGCCGCGGCACGCGCACCTTCTATCAGGTGCGGCTGGGCACGGACACGCGCGGCGCCGCCAACGACCTGTGCGGACAGATCAGGCGTGCCGGCGGTGCCTGCATGGTACTGCGCAACTCGCGAGGCCGCGTGGAAGATGCGAGCTAGGAATTGTCGCCTTCCAGTGCCCGCTTCACCGCGTCCGTGACTTGTCGCGTGGTCGCCTTGCCGCCGAGGTCCGGCGTGTGCAGCGCCTTGTCGGCGGTGACGCGCTCCACAGCTTTCATCAGGCGCGCGGCCGCGGCTGTCTCGCCGAGATGATCCAGCATCATCACGCCGGTCCAGAACGTGCCGACCGGATTGGCGATACCCTTGCCGGTGATGTCGAAGGCCGATCCATGGATCGGCTCGAACATCGAAGGAGTCTTGCGCTCGGGATTGAGGTTGGCGGTCGGGGCGATGCCAAGCGATCCGGCCAGCGCGGCGGCGAGGTCGGAGAGAATGTCCGCGTGCAGGTTGGTCGCGACGATGGTGTCCAGCGTCTCCGGTCGCAGCGTCATGCGCATGGTCATGGCATCGACCAGCATCTTGTCCCATTCGACATCGGGAAACTCCTTCGCGACCTCTGCGGCGATATCGTCCCACATCACCATGCCGTGCCGCTGCGCGTTCGACTTGGTGACGACGGTGAGTTTCTTGCGCGGGCGTGAGCGGGCCAGTTCGAACGCGAAACGGATAATGCGGGCGACGCCGGGGCGGGTGAACATCGCGACATCGGTCGCGACTTCCTCCGGCAGGCCCTTGTGCACGCGCCCGCCGATGCCGGCATATTCGCCTTCCGAATTCTCGCGCACGATCACCCAGTCGAGTTCCGGACCGCTGACATGCCGCAGCGGGCTGGTGATGCCGGGCAGAATGCGGGTCGGGCGCACATTTGCGTATTGATCGAGCGGCTGGCAGATCGCGAGCCGCAAGCCCCACAGCGTGATGTGATCGGGGATATCGGGCGCACCCACGGCACCAAAATAGATCGCGTCGAACGGGCGCAGCTTGTCGGCGCCGCCCTCCGGCATCATCACGCCGTGCTTCTTGTAATAGTCGGAGCCCCAGTCGAAATGCTCGACCTTCAGCGAGAAGCCGCCGTCGCGCTGCGCGCAGGTCTCGAGGACTTCCAGGCCTGCGGCGATGACTTCCGGCCCGATCCCGTCGCCCGGAATAGCCGCGATCTTGTGAACACGCATTCTTTGTTTCCTCTGTCGCCTAAAACGCGTCATGCGCGGATGTCCGCGCATGACGGCAGCAAATGGTTATGGCTGCAAGTCTACTGAACGGTCACGCCGGCTTTCTTGATCACCGGCACCCATTTGTCGATCTCCTTTCGAACATGCTCGCCGAGCGCGGCGGGCGTCAGATCGGCATCTGCTGGTATCTCTGCGCCGAGTTCGAGCAGCCGCTTGCGGGTGTTTTCGTCCTTCAGCGCGATGCGGACAGCCGCGTTGAGCTTTTCAACGATGTCTTTCGGCGTGCCTTTCGGAGCGAACAGGGCATTCCAGCCCACCGCCTGGAATTCCGGCAATCCCTGTTCCTTCGAGGTCGGGACATTCGGAACCACCGACAGACGATTGGGCGTTGCAACGACAAGCCCATTCGCTTGTCCAGCCTGGATCGTCGGAACGACGCCGACCGTCTGATCGCAGACGTAGTCGACCGATCCGCTGAGCAGCGCGTTCAGCGCCGGCCCCGAACCGCGGAAGGGAACATGCGTCGGTTTCGCATCCAGCAGGTAGTCGAGGTAGAGGCAGGTCAGGTGTGACGTCGCGCCCACGCCGCCGGTGCCGTAATTCAGCTTGGCCGCATTCGCCTTCACATAGGCGATGAATTCCTTGAAATCCTTGACCGGCAGATCCTTCTTCGCGACCACCAGCATCGGCGTGCCGGCGGTGTTGATGATCGGTTCGAAATCGGTGCGCGGATCGTAGGCGAGTTTCGGATAGAGGCCGACGCTGGCGGCCTGTGTGCCGAGATTGCCCATCAGAAGGGTGTAGCCGTCGGGCGATGCGTTCTTTGCGCGTGTGACACCGACGGTGCCGCCGGCGCCGGTCACGTTTTCGACCAGCACCTGCTGCTTCAGGATGCGCCCGAGCGGATCGGCGACGATGCGCGAGATGATGTCGGTCGGGCCGCCGGCCGCGAACGGCACAATGATGGTGACCGGGCGATCCGGATATTGCGCCATTGCCGACGGCATCGTCGCAAGTCCGGCAATGGCTGCGATCAACGCGCCGGCGCAGATCGTGGCCACAAGACGTTTCAATCCCTGCATTCCATCCTCCTGGTTGTTTCGTCCCTATGAAGCTTTCTTGTTTTGACTGGTGTTTCCGGCCACCGCGTCTGCGACAAAGCTGCCGCATTGCGCGGTGGTCGCCGTGCCGCCGAGGTCGCGCGTACGGGCGCGCGGATCGGCGAGAGCGGTTTCGATCGCCTCGATCACCGCGTCGTGCGCATCCTTGTGTCCGAGATGATCGAGCATCATCGCACCGGACCAGATCTGACCGATCGGATTGGCAATGCCTTTGCCGGCGATGTCCGGCGCCGAGCCGTGCACCGGCTCGAACATGGACGGGAACTCGCGCTCGGGATTGATGTTCGCCGCCGGCGCGATGCCGATCGATCCTGCAACGGCGGGGCCGAGATCGGAAAGAATATCTCCAAACAGATTGGAGCCGACGACGACGTCGAACCAGTCTGGATGCTGCACGAAATGGGCGGCGAGGATGTCGATGTGGAACTGATCGGCGCGGATATCGGGATAGTTCGCCTTCATGGCCGCGAAGCGTTCGTCCCAGAACGGCATGGTGTGCACGATGCCGTTTGATTTCGTCGCAGAGGTCACGTGCTTCTTCGTGCGCTTGCGCGCGAGTTCGAAAGCGTAACGCATGACGCGATCGGTGCCGCGGCGGGTGAAAATCGATTCCTGCATTGCGGCTTCGTGCTCGGTGCCGCGGAACATGCGGCCGCCGATTTCCGAATATTCACCCTCGACATTCTCGCGCACGACATAGAAGTCGATGTCGTCGGGTCCGCGGCCGGCGAGAGGCGAGGTCATGCCGCGCAGCACGCGCACCGGGCGCAGGTTCACATATTGCTGGAATTCGCGCCGGATCGGGATCAGGAGGCCCCAGAGCGAGACATGGTCCGGCACGCCGGGAAAGCCGACCGCGCCGAGGAAGATCGCGTCGTGTTTCCTGACCCTGTCGAGTCCGCCCTCCGGCATCATCCGGCCGTGTTTGGCAAAATGCTCGCAACTCCAGTCGAAATGGTCCCAGGAGAAGGTGATGCCGAAACGGCGCCCGGCTGCGTCCAGCACGCGGATGCCCTCGGGGACGACCTCGTTTCCGATGCCGTCGCCGGGAATGACGGCAATACGATAATGCGGCATTGTGATCCCTGACTTTGGAAAAGCGGAAGAAGAGCCCTGTCGGCGCAACCTATCGCCCGGGCCGCCCGGGAGGCGAATGCCGTCTATGCATCAATGCATGCAGGCGGGTTATAGTGAGGCTCCGCTGCGCGTGGCGATGGAACCGTCTCTTAGAAACGCCCCTTGGAATTGTCTCGTGGAACTGTCCTGGCTTGAAGATTTCGCGGCTCTGGTCGAATGCCAGAACTTCTCGCGGGCGGCGGAGCGGCGCAACATGACGCAGCCGGCTTTCAGTCGCCGTGTGCGCGCGCTGGAAGACTGGGTCGGCGCGCCTCTGTTCGATCGCGGCACGCATCGCATCAGTCTGACACCGGCCGGCGAACAATTCCGTGCGGTTGCACAGGATGTGCTGCGCCGTCTTTATCAAGGGCGGCAGACGGCGCTGGATGTCGGCCGTGCGGCTGATTCCGCGTTGCGCTTTGCGGCGACGCACGCGCTATCGCTGACGTTTTTTCCGGCCTGGATGCGCAAGCTGGAAGAAACGATTCATCTCGGGCAGGTGGAGCTGGTCGCCGACAACATGGTGGCCTGCGAGCGTTTCATGTTGGAAGGGCAGGCGCAGTTCCTCATCTGCCATCATCATCCCGCCGCCGCGACGCAGTTCGGCACCCAGGATTTCGTATCGGTGCACCTTGGCGACGATGTGCTGATTCCGGTGACGGCGCGCGATGGCAATGGGGCGCAATTGTACGTCCTGCCGGGTGAACCCGGGGCGCCCTTGCCATATCTCGCCTACAACGAAAAATCCGGCATCGGCCGGATCATCGCGTCCGCCCGCGCGCAGGAAGGGCAGCCCTGCTGGCTCGCACCCGTCTTCACGTCGCATCTCGGCATTGTTCTCAAGACGTTGGCCGCTGACGGCCGCGGCATCGTCTGGTCGCCGCAGAGCCTGGTGATGGAGGATCTGAATCCCGGAGGTCGCCTCACGCGCGCAGGCGACGCGAGCTGGGATATCCAGGTTGAAATCCGCCTGTTCCGCCCGCGCGCCAGGCAGAACGAGAAAGCCGAGCATTTCTGGACTGCGCTGACCGGGCAAACGATTTTGTGAGGAGGTTGCGGGGTTCTGCGGGCACCATATTTGCATAATATGATTTGCAAGTGAGTCGCGGATCATCTCGGCTGGAGACACCTGATGCCGGACAATCGGACTGCATTCTGGAATGCCCTGAAAGGTCTTGTCGCCGTTACTGCGCTTTGCGGCGCGGTAATTTCGGTTCCCGCAGCCGCGCAGCAAAATCCCGCCAAGGAACAGGACGCCGCCGCGCAAAAGCTGACCCTCGACGACATGATCGAGTCGGTTGTACGCATCAAGGTGTTCGTCGATCCGGACGCGCGCACGGCGCAGAGCCTCGGCCACGAGCGCGACGGGTCCGGCATCGTCATCGATTCCAACGGCCTTGTGCTGACCATCGGCTATCTGATGGTCGAAGCCCATGCCGCCGAGATCATCACCAACGACGGACGCAAGGTCGCCGCCAATATCGTTGGCTATGATCACGACACCGGCTTCGGCCTGCTGCAAGCCGCAGCGCCGCTGAAGCTGCGCCCCATCGTGTTCGGCAAGGCGGCGGATCTCAAGGTCGGCGAGCCGGTGATCGCCTCCAGCTTCGGTGGCCGCGACGGCACCGTTCCGGCTTTCATCGCCGCGCGGCGCGAGTTTGCGGGCTCGTGGGAATATCTTATCGATGGCGCCATCTTCACCACGCCCGCGCATTCGCACTGGAGCGGCGCTGCGCTGATCAACCGCGAAGGCAAGCTGGTCGGAGTTGGCTCGCTGATCGTCGGGGACGTCGGCGGCAAGCACACCGGCGTCGCCGGCAACATGTATGTGCCGATCGATCTGTTGCCGCCGATCCTTGCCGATCTGATCGCCGATGGCCGCGCAGCCGGAAAACCCAAGCCCTGGATCGGCGTCAACACCGAAGAGGTGAACGGCAAGCTCGTCGTCAGCCGGATCACGCCGGGCTCTCCCGCCGACAAGTTCGGCATGAAACGCGGCGACGTCATCCTCGGGGTTGGCGGCAAGACGCCGAGCGGACTTGCGGACTTGTACCGGCAGATCTGGTCGCAAGGCGAAGCCGGCGTCGACGTGCCGATCGATTTCGAACGCGACGGCGGCAAGCAGCATCTCGACATCAAGTCGATGAACCGGCTTGACCACCTGCGGCTGAAATCGACCCTCTAGCGTCCTTCGGGAAGCGGGATCTGGCGGTTGCCCCAGTTGAAGTCACGCGCGGCGATGAGCGGGTCCTTCACCGGCGTGTCGCAGGGCAGCATGACATTGCCCTCCATGCGGCCCGACGCGTTGTCGAAACGCGACATCCGGCAATGGCCGTCCTTCTGCGCGTAGACGACGCGCCCCAGGCGTTTTTCCTCGGCCTTGCGCAGGTCCACCTCAATCTGATGGCGTTCCCGCTCGACGAGCACCGTGCGCGCCGTGAAATAGGCGCAGCCGATGACGGCGACTGCGAAAACGACATAGATCGCGGCGACGCGCAGCAATCGCATGCTGCCGTTCGGCATGCGGGACGCTGCCGGCCGGCGGCCTGTGGTTGGCTTGCGAGTCCCTTTCGCAAGGCCAGGCATGCCGGTCATTCCGATCTGTCGCATGCGGCGGAATTAGCACGGGGCGCTTTCTAGTCTTTTCCGGAAATGTCTCAAATTGTCATCACGTGCATTTATTGCACTGCAACTACATCAAATCGCTGGAGAATTCAGAGACCAAACGCGGAACGTTAACGTCTTCATCACCATGAAAGATTTGCAAAGCCGCTGCCCGGAGGACGCAGAGCCGTTCAGGCCGGTTTGCAGACCGCTTCGCGGCACAGCTTGGTCAGTTCGGGGAAGGGCTGGTAGGCGGCCTTGCCGCAGATGGCCGGCGTCGCCTTCACCATCTGTGTCATGCGCCCCGCGAAATAATAAACGGCCATTTCGCGCAGACCGGCGTATTTCGGGGCTTCGCCTTTTTTGGTGGGGGCTTCCTTCGGATCGAAACGCAGACAGGCGACATAGCGCTGGCCGGTGCCGACGGTGATGAGCGCGGGGTCGGATACGAACGCATCGCGAATGCCGCTGGGGTCGGGCAGTTCCTTGTGCAGATACTCGATGATCTCGGTGCGGTAGCCCTGCGGATAGAGATTTTCCTCGACCTTCTTCTCTTCCGGCGCGGCGCAGCCCGCAAGCATGGCCGCCGTGAGCAGCCAGATCGAAATCGCCCGCCGCAGCGCGCTGCTATGAAGTGCCCCCGCCCGCATGGCCGGATGTTAGCAAGCCGCTACCGCCCAGACTGTCGGAAATCTGCAACACAGACACCGTGAGTTTCACGTGGCCAGTTCCACTTGCCCCAAATGTCAAACAGCCAACGCTCCGCTACCCGTATTCTTTGAGGCGCCGGGGTCGCCCTTAGATTTTAGTTTGCGCGCTTTGGGTGTTCCCAATTCGCGCCTGCGCGCCGGATGTTTCCGGTTCGCGCCACTTAAAATGCAAGAAGAGAGGGGGACGGCGCGCCGAAAGACGCAGGGCCGTTCCTGATAATGCTGCGCTTTGCGAGCGCAGCCGCCTCTCGGCGCACCGTCGGCGGCGTTCGGGTGGGGCCCGCCAGCGCGGGTCTGATCCCACCAATCCCGGGCCGCGCTTACGTGTGCAAGGCACTGCGCCCTGCACCGCTACAGCGAGCTCCTCGCACACCGGTCCTAGTGCCGGCAGGGCGGGGTCCCGGAACCACCCGGGTGCGGACCGCGCGTGACGGTCCGCCCGCAGGGCGCCGCGCCGGACTTCGGCGGACACTGTCCACCAAGCCCAGGAAGGCTGTGCCGCGTATCTCCACGGCACCCCTTCCTTCATCCCGCCTGCACAACGCCTCGCGACAAGCGCCCCTCAAGCGGATGAGGTTATAGGAATATAATCAATGCAGGAAGTTTGTCAATAGCGGTGTGGTGCTGAATCGCCTTCCGTATTCCTGCGGATTGCGATTTTCGGTCTCCCGGCTACCGTGCCCTGACAGGAGCATCCAATGGACAATGTGATCGCCGATCTCACCGCGAAAATCCGCTCGCTCGAAGCCGAGCTCGACGCCGAGATGGCGAAGCGCCGCGCCGAATTGCGGGTGGGGCTGGAGCAGGGCCGCATCGCCTTCGAGAAGGAATTGCTGCGCCGGCATCGCGAGCTGAAGACGGCGCTCTCGACCTATCTGTGGGACGCGCGGCCGCTGGTGATCATCACCGCGCCGGTGATCTACGCCATGATCGTGCCGTTCGTGCTGCTCGACCTGTTCGTCACCGTCTACCAGACGGTCTGCTTTCCGGTTTACGGCATCCCGAAAGTGAAGCGCGCCGATTATTTCGTGTTCGACCGGCATCATCTCGCCTACCTCAACGCGCTGGAAAAGCTGAACTGCGCCTATTGTTCCTACGCCAATTGCCTGATCGCCTATGTGCGCGAGATCGCCGGCCGCACCGAGCAATACTGGTGTCCGATCAAGCATGCGCGGCGGGTGGCCGGCGCGCATCCACGCTATGTCATGTTCGACGATTACGGCGATGCGGAAAACTATCAGGTGCGGCTGGCCGAATTGCGGGAAAAGCTGGCCAAGGGCGAATGAACCGCGCGGGTTTGATCCAGATCAAACCCCTGAACCTGACTTGTGTTTCTAATTTATGGGCGACGGCGTAGCGCCCATCTCGCGCCGTTGCAGTTGCGGGCGCGTCCGGCAGGGTCCCACCCTGGGCGCGCCCGCTATTTTTTTCTCTGCCGTCTACTTGCCTGCCGGCTTGATGATCGACCAGAC
>JAESGM010000367.1_pt1 | contig 49090 bp, 44 predicted proteins | sample 9269721 | NCBI WGS metagenome assembly JAESGM01 (sample SAMN15720920, study PRJNA650825) | algae metagenome | isolation source: Komarekiella atlantica HA4396-MV6 and co-occurring heterotrophs from... | place: USA: Theobald House, Kauai, HI | collected 2009-07-29
GCCAAAGACAGAAAGACAACCGATCCTCCCCCGTTATCCAGGGTGATCAGCGCCCTCGCTCTCTCAGCAACCGCAAACAGTGGGGACACCAAGGCGTCCGCGTCGCTGCGGTGAATGGGCATATATGAGTCGGTCTCCGCGCGGTCAATAGGATTCTTGCGAAAATTTCGGCGTCCGTCAGACCCCCGGGAACGGAAGCGCCGGCTGCACGTCGCTCTTGCTCGCCTCTTCGCCGACCAGCCCCGAGAGGGTGAGCCCGAGCAGCCGGACGCCGCTGTCGAGCGGCAGCAATTGCGCGAGCAGCCCCGCGCCGGCCGCGCGGAAGCCGGCGAGATCGGACACGGGGCGCGGATCCGTGCGCGCCCGCGTCAGCGTCCGGAAGTCGGCATAGCGCAGCTTGAGCGTCACCGTGCGCCCGCGCGCACCATGCCGGTCGATCCGCGTCCACGCCGCTGCGGCGACGCGGTCGATCGCGGCCTCGAGCTCCGGCCCCTCCCCCAGATCGCGGTCGAACGTGCGCTCGGCGCCGACCGACTTGAGCGGCCGGTCGGCGCGCACCGGACGATGGTCCTCCCCGCGTGCGGCGCCGTAGAGATAGTCGGCGCTGGACCCGAAATGCGCGGCGAGGAAGTCCCGGCTCTGCGCGCGCAGGTCCGCGCCGGTGCGGATGCCGAGCTGCTCCATCCGCGCCGCCGTCACCGGTCCCACGCCGTGGAACCGCCGGACGGGGAGCCCGGCGACGAAGTCGGGGCCGCGCGCCGGCGGGATGACGCAGAGCCCGTCGGGCTTGTTCTGGTCCGAGGCCAGCTTGGCGATGAACTTGTTGTACGACACCCCCGCCGAGGCGGTCAGGTCGGTTTCCGCCCGGATGCGCGCGCGGATCTCCTCGGCGATCGCCCGGGCCGAGCCGAGGCCGCGGCGATCTTCGCTGACGTCGAGATACGCCTCGTCGAGCGACAGCGGCTCGACGAGGTCGGTATAATCGGCGAAGATCGCGCGGATCTGCCCGGACACGATCCGGTAGACGTCGAAGCGCGGCGGCACGAAGACGAGCTCGCGGCACTGGCGCAGCGCGCGCACCGACGGCATCGCCGAGCGCACGCCGAAGCGCCGCGCCTCGTAGCTCGCCGCCGCGACGACCCCGCGCGGCTCGGGACTGCCGACCGCGACCGGCTTGCCGCGCAGCTCGGGCCGGTCACGCTGCTCGACCGAGGCGAAGAACGCGTCCATGTCGATATGAATGATCTTGCGGACCGGCGCGACCTCGCTCATCGGCGCGGTCCGCTGGCTGGGGCGGCAGGATTCGAACCTGCGAATGACGGTACCAAAAACCGTTGCCTTACCACTTGGCGACGCCCCAGCAGGCCGGCGGCGCTTATAACCGCGCCGGGCCGGCTGAAAAGAGGCTTAGTCGATCCGCTGCAGCCAGCCATGCGGATCGGGCGCCTGGCCGCGCTGGATCGCGACGAGCTGTGCGCGCAGCTTCCCGGTCACGGCGCCGGGGCCGCCATTGCCGATCGCGAACCGGCCTTCGGGACTGGCGACATGACCGATCGGCGTGACGACGGCAGCCGTGCCGCAGGCGAAAGCCTCGCGCAGCCGGCCGCTCGCCGCATCGGCGCGCCATTCGTCGATCGCATAAGGCGCTTCCTCGACCGAGAGCCCGGCATCGCGCGCGAGGACGAGCAGCGACTCGCGGGTGATTCCGGGAAGGATCGTGCCGCCGAGCGGCGGCGTGCGCAGCCGGCCGTCCTCGAACACGAAGAAGACGTTCATGCCGCCCAGTTCCTCGACATAGCGGCGCTCGACCGCGTCGAGATAGACGACCTGGTCGCAGCCTTCGCGGATCGCTTCCGACTGGGCGGCGAGGCTCGCGGCGTAATTGCCGCCGCACTTGGCCGCGCCGGTGCCGCCGGGCGCCGCGCGGGTATAATCCTGGCTGACCCAGATGCTGATGCTCGGCGCGCCGCCCTTGAAATAGGCGCCGACCGACGAGGCGATCACGATGTAGAGATATTCCGACGCCGGCTTCACGCCCAGGAACACCTCGGACGCGATCATGAAGGGGCGCAGGTAGAGCGCCCCGCCCTCGATCGGCGGGATCCAGGCGCGGTCGACGCGGACGAGCTGGCGGATCGATTCGACGAACAGCTCTTCGGGAAGCTCGGCCATCGCCATCCGCCGCGCCGACTCGCGGAAGCGCCGGGCATTGGCCTCGGGCCGGAACAGCGCCACTTGCCCGTCGTCGAGACGATAGGCCTTCAGCCCCTCGAAAATCTCCTGCGCATAATGGAGGACGGCGGTGGCGGGATCGAGCGACAGCGGCGCGCGCGGCCCGACCAGCGGATCGTGCCAGCCCTGCGCGTCCGAATAGCGGATGGTGACCATATGGTCGGTGAACAGCCGGCCGAAGCCCGGATCGACCAGTTTGGCGTCGCGCTCGCTCGCCGGCACCGGCGCCGGATTGGCGGTGAAACGGAAATCCAGGGCGGAAGCGGCGGTCATTGGCGTCCTCTGATGCTTGCCAGCGGCCTATGGCCGATGGCAGGGCCGGTCAACATGGCACTCTCGACCGGCGGCGCCTCCGCCCTCTTCCTGCGCGAAGCCGAGGTCCGGCGCGGCCTCGAGCTGCTGTTCGCCGGCCAGGCCGAGCTGGCGCGGTCGATCGCCCCGCTGCTCGCCGAGGCCGGACTCGGCCGGGCGCATCAGCGCGCGCTCTACTTCATCGGCCGCCACCCGGACCTGACCGTCGGCGCCCTGATCGGGCATCTCGGCGTCACCAAGCAGTCGCTCAATCGCGTGCTCGGCGACCTGACGTCGAAGGGGCTGGTCGAGATCCGCACCGGGCGCGAGGACCGGCGGCAGCGGCTGCTGCGACTGACCGAGAGCGGGCGCGGGCTGGAGACGCGCCTGTTCGAAGCGATGCGGGCGCGGCTCGCCAAGGCTTATGGGCGCGCCGGCCAGGACGCGGTGTCGGGCTTCTGGGCCGTGCTCGAGGGACTGGCCGGGGGCTGAGGCTCAGCCGCGCGTCGCAGCCGCCAGCTCGCGACCGCGCGCGACGGCGGCGTCGAGCGTCGCGGCGACGAGGCGGTCGAGCGCATGGTCGCGGTCGAGCACGTCCAGCCCCTGGCGGGTCATGCCGCCCGGGCTGGCGACACGGTCCGCCAGCTGCGCCGGAGACTCGGACGAGGCCGCGGCGAGGCCGGCGGCACCGTCCACCGTGGCGATCGCGAGCCGGGCCGCCAGCGCCGGATCGACGCCCAGCCTGGCGCCGGCCGCGGCGAGCGCATCGACGAAGCGGAACAGGAAGGCCGGGCCACAGCCCGAGAGCGCGGTCAGCGCCTCGAAGAGCGTTTCGTCGGGCACGCGCGCGACAAGGCCGAGCGGCGCCATCAGCGTGTCGACCGCCGGGCTGTCGTCGCCGGCAAGGCCGACGACGCCGCGCCCGATCGCGACCGGCGTGTTGGGCATCGCGCGGACGATCGCGCCCGCCACGGGGAAGCGCGCGCGCAGCGTGGGAAGGTCCGCACCCGCGAGGATCGAGACCAGCACGGTGTCCGGGCCGATCGCGGCCGCGACGGCGTCGGCGACCGCGTCGAGCTTCTGCGGCTTGACGCCCAGCATCAGCAGCGCCGGCGGCGCCTCGTCGGGTAGCGTCGCGCGCGTGCGGACGCCCGGCGCGGGGGCAATTCCGCTCGGCCGAATCACCGTCACCGCGTCGGGTGCCAGTCCGGCGTCCAGCCACCGGCGGAGCATCGCGCCCGCCATGTTGCCGCAGCCGATCAGCCAGATCGGACCCCGAAACTCGCGCAAATCCGCCATTCTGCCCTCTTCCTCGCCGTCACGGCCCGCCAAGATGAACTTTCTTTCAAGCATATTCATGCGCTTGGCGGAAATGCCCGTGGGGGTAACTCAAAACGCCATGGGAACGGTCGTTAATCGCAGCATGAGCGCCAATCACAAGCCCACCGACAAGTCGGTCGAGATCGAAGGCGTGCCGGGTCATGACCGGCGGCACGCCCATGTTGACGATGCCCGCGCCCGCAGCGGACGACTGGCGAGCGCGGTGCGCTCGCTGTTCGGCCGGGCCGACGAGCCCGAGCCCGCGGATCCGGTCGAGGAAGTGATCGAGTCTCCCATCTACCGGCGTATCGGCGATTTCCTCGAAATCCACATGCTCGATCCGATCCCGCCGCACTACGAGCTCGCCTATGGCTATCTGACCCATGGCGATCGCAAGCTCGTCGAGTCGGTCGACCGGGCCATCGCCCGCGAGGGCCGGCTGACCGCGGAGTCGGCCGAGCTGATCCTCGCCGAAGTGCGCAGCGACATGTCGGCCGAGATGCTCGCCGGGCTGATCGACAAGGCGCAGTCGGGGCTGTCCGACATCGCCGGAGTGGCCAAACAGTCGCGCGCCGACGCCAAGGCCTATGGCCAGGCGCTGGAAACCCATGCGGCGGACCTGAAGGACGGTGCCCACGCCCCGGCCTTGTCGGCGCTCTTCCAGCTGACCAGCTCGATGATCGAGAAGACGCGCGCGGCCGAGCAGCAATTGCGCGACGCGTCCAAGCAGATGAACGAGCTGCGGGGCAACTTGGCCGAGGCGCGCCGGGTCGCGGAAAGCGATGCGCTGACCGGCCTCGCCAACCGCCGCGCGTTCGAGGCCAAGCTGCGGCGCGCCGTGGCGCATGCCCGCGAGGCCGGCAAGCCGCTGTCGCTCGCCTTCTGCGACATCGATCATTTCAAGAACATCAACGACACGCACGGCCATGACGTGGGCGACCGCATCCTCAAGTTCGTCGCCCAGCGCCTCGCCTCGGTGTCGAGCAACAGCTGCTACGTGGCGCGGCACGGCGGCGAGGAATTCGTCATGCTGTTCCAGGACATGGAAGCCGAGGACGCGCGCAAGGTCGTCGACGAGGTCCGCGCCGACCTGCAGGACCGTCGGCTCGTCGCCAAACAGTCGGGCGAGCCGATCGGCCAGGTCAGCTTCTCGGCCGGGGTGGCGGCGCTCGCCGCGGGCGAGAATGGTCGGCAGATGCTCCGCGCCGCCGACCAGGCGCTCTACCGCGCCAAGCGCGAAGGCCGCAACCGGGTGGTCGTCGCCGAGGCGTGAGCTGAGCGCCGAGCACGAAGCGGGATCCCGGCTCGAGGCCGGGATGACGGTGTGGGTGAGGTCACGCGGAGGGGCGGGGGCGCGGGGGTCCCTTTCCTCGTCACCCCGGGCTTGACCCGGGGTCCCGCTGTGCGGGCAGCGGGATCCCGGCTCGAGGCCGGGATGACGTGTGAGCGAGGTCGTCGGGCGACGCGAACGCTCCCCCTCGTCCTATCCCTTCCGAGCTCGGCGAGCGCGACGGAATTCCGCGTCAGGCTTCGCCCTGGGTCTCGATCAGCGCGGCGGCGATCGCCTCGCGGGGGGTTTTGCCGCCCCACAGCACGAACTGGAACACCGGATAGTAGCGCTCGCACTCGTCGATCGCGCTTTCGATGACCGTCTCGGTCTGCGCGAGCGACATCGTCGGCTCCTCGCCCTCGATCAGCGCGGCATGGCGGAACAGCAGGATGCCGCTCGACGACCAGAGCTCGAAATGGCCGAGCCAGAGCTGCTCGTTGACCAGGCCGATCGTCTCGTAGATCGCGTTGCGCTTGTCTTCCGCGACCTTGATGTCGGGAAGTGCGAGGAACTGAAGGACGTGATCTTCGTCGCGCCAGACGCCGCGCAGCTCGTATTCGGTCCAGCTTCCCTTCACATTCGCGACGATCTCGTCGTCGCCGGACCGGTCGTACGACCAGCCGTGCGCGGCGAAATAGTTTTCGAGCATGTCGATCGGAGCAGCGGATTCGCCCTCGGCTTCTTCGAAATCTTCAAGCGTCATCATCGCCGTTCCCCGGTCGCGTACCCGTTAGGCGCGTGATCGCAAGCCCCGCGCCCGGGAACAAGCCGCCCGGTGTGGGCGAGTTCACAAAGCTGTGGATAGGACGTGGAAAAACTGTTCATGCCGCAGGCGGTTGCGTGCCGCCGCCCTGCCCCGCCTCGAGCGCGGAAAGGCGGGCGCGCAGCGCCTCGGCCTCGTCGCGCGCGGCCGAGGCCATCGCTTTCACCACCTCGAATTCGTCGCGGCTGACGAAATCCATGCCGCCGATCCATTCCTTCATGCGCTCGCGCATCGTCGCTTCCGCCTCGCGGCCCATGCCGGCGACGGTGCCCGCGACACCGTTCAGCATCTTGGACAAATCGTCGAAAAAGCGGTTCTCGGTCTGCATGGTCTCTCCTCTTCAGGAGCTTATCTGGGTGGTGACGGACCCGGGCACAAGCATTTCCGCATCCGGGTTGAGGCGATCGAAGTCGTGGTTCAGCCCGGCGGCGAAGCACAGCCAGGCGAGATAGGGCACCATCAGCCAAGCCGCGCCGCGCCGGACGACCCCGAAGGCGAAGGTGGTCGCGACGGCGGCGACGATCATCGCCAGGATCAGCCAGAAGGCCGCGCTGACCTGGTGGAGCGCGAAGAAGAGCGGCGACCAGCTGAGGTTGATCGCGAACTGGAGGCCGAACAGCGCGACCGCGACCTCGCGCGCGCGGTTGCCGCGGGCATTGAGCACGCTCGCAAGCGCCAGCCCGAGCATCACGTAGAGGACCGTCCACACCAGCCCGAACGCCCAGGTGGGCGGGAAGCTGGCGGGCTTTTCGAGCGCGGCGAACCAGGCATTGTCGTTGCCCGAGTTGGACAGCCGCCCGGCGGCGACGCCGAGCAGGAGGACGAGGGGCACGGTCACCACCGCCGTGCGGAAGAACGACATGTTGAGCTGCGAGCGTGACGCGATCTGACCCAAGGACGACTCCTCGATCTCTATTCGGCGGGGGCTGGACGAGGCTCCGCCGCGCCGCCCCCCAGCGCCACGTCGAGCTTGCGGCTGACCGCATCCGGCGAGCCCGTGTAGCGGGCCAGCCGCGAATAGAGAACCGGGATCAGGAACAGCGTGATGAGCGTCGACAAGGTTACCCCGAAGACGATGACGACACCGATCGCCGAGCGCGCGGCCGAGCCGGCGCCGCTGCTGATCGCAAGCGGGACCGCGCCCATCACGGTCGCGATCGAGGTCATCAGGATCGGGCGCAGGCGCCGCGTCGCCGCGCGCAGGATCGCATCGCCGATCGCATAGCCCTCGTCGCGCAACTGGTTGGCGAACTCGACGATCAGGATGCCGTTCTTCGCCGCGAGGCCGACCAGCATCACGATGCCGACCTGGCTGTAGAGGTTGAGCGTGTTGCCGGTGATGCCCAGCCCGATCAGCCCGCCGCCGACCGCGAGCGGGACGGTGGTGATGATCACCGCGGGATGGACGAAGCTTTCGAACTGGGCGGCGAGGAGCAGGTAGACGATCAGCACCGTCATCCCGAACACGAAGAAGATCGATCCGCCGGTTTCCTTGAAGCTCTGGCTCTCGCCGCGATAGCCGACCGCCGTCACTTCCGGCGATTGCGCCGCGAGGTTTTCGAGGAAGGCGAGCGCCTCGCCCTGCGTGTAGCCGGGCGCCAGGCCGCCCGACAGCGTGATCGCGCGCAGCTTGTTGTAGCGGCCGAGGTCACGGGGGCCGGCGACGTCGCGCGTCCGCACGAGGTTCGACAGCGGGATCAGGTCGCCCGAGCGGCTGCGCACATAGATTGCGCTGAGGTTCGCGATTGTCGAGCGCCCTTCCCGCTCGGCCTGCACGATCACGCGATATTCCTCGCCGCGGTCGACATAGGTCGAGACCCGGCGCGACCCGAGCAGCGTCTGCAGCGCCTGGCTGACCGCGTCGACCGAGACGCCAAGGTCGCCGGCGCGCGTCGTGTCGACCTCGACGTTCAGCTGCGGCTTGGTCTCCTTGTAATCGGAGTCGAGATTCACCAGCCCGGCATTGGTGCGCGCGGCGTCGAGGATCCGGTCGCGCGCGCGGACCAGGCCCTCATAGGTCGGCCCGGCGATCACGAAGTTGAGCGGCTGGCCGCGCCCGCCGAGCGACGAGCGCGGCTGGGCGTTGCCGCGCACCGCCGTCTGGCGCTGCAGCACCTGGTTGACTTCGCCGACCACGTCCTGCGTCGTCTTCTCGCGCTCTTCCCAGGGCTTGAGGAAGATAATGAAGTTGCCGCTGTTGAAGTCGTCGGTGGCGCTGAAGCCGCCCGGCACGCGGGTGATCACCGACCGGACCGGGCCTTCGCCGAGCAGCGGCAGCAGCTCTTCCTCGGCGCGCTGCATGTATGACTTCATCGTGTCATAGCCGGTGCCCTCGGGCGCCGCGACCTGCACCTGGAGCACCCCGACATCCTCGGTCGGAACGAGTTCGGACCGCATCTGGGTGAAGATGAAGCCGGCCAGCGCCAGGAACAGCACGGTGCCCAGCACCGCCCAGCGCGGCCGCGCGAGAGTGCGGCCGAGACCGTTCGAATAGGCCGCCTCGACCCGCTGGAAGCGCTCGTCGACCCAGCGGGTCAATCCGGACCGCTCCTCGCGGCGCAACAGCTTCGAGCAAAGCATCGGGGCAAGGCTGAGCGCGAGGAAGCCGGAAAAAGCGATCGCCGAGATCATCGCCGCCGCGAGTTCGCGGAAGAGCAGCCCGGTCTGGCCGGCGATGAACATGATCGGCACGAAGACCGCGCAGACGACGAGCGTCGTCGAGATGACCGCGAAGCCGACCTGGCGCGTGCCGGTGAACGCCGCGACGAGCGGATCCTCGCCCTGCTCGATACGGTGATAGACGTTCTCGAGCACGACGATCGCATCGTCGACGACCAGGCCGATCGCCAGCACCATCGCGAGCAGGGTCAGCAGATTGATCGAGAAGCCGAACGCCCAGAGGACGGCGAAGCTGCCGAGCAGGCAGATCGGCACCGTGACCGCGGGGATCAGCGTCGCGCGCCACGAGCCCAGGAACAGGAAGATGACGACGACGACCAGCACCGCTGCCTCGCCCAGCGTCTTGTAGACTTCGTCGATCGCGCGGCTGATGAACTGGCTCTCGTCGGAGCCGACCGACGTCACCATCCCGGGCGGAAGCGGCAGTTGCGACATCAGCCGCTTGGCGGCATCGGCGACGGCGAGCGTGTTCGCGCCCGACTGGCGGATGATGCCGACGCCGACCGCGGGCTGCCCGTTCAGGCGAAAGCCCTGATAGGGATTTTCGGGCCCCTGTTCGACCCGGGCAATGTCGCCCATCTTGACGAGGTAACCGTCCGGGCCGCGCCCGACGACCAGCTGCTCGAATTGCTGCGGCGTGGTGAACGCCCGGGCGATGCGCAGCGTGACATTCTGGTCCGCGGACTCGAGGCGCCCGGCCGGCAGCTCGACATTCTGCGTCCGCAGCGCGGTCTCGATGTCGGCGGGCGTCAACCGGAAGGCGGCGAGCTTTTCGGGGTTGAGCCAGATGCGCATCGACGGCCGCGCCTCGCCGCCGATGATGACCCGCGCGACGCCGGGCAGCGCCGAGAAGCGGTCGACGGCGTTGCGGTCGAGCCAGTCGGTGAGCTGGAGCGGCGACCATTCCGGCTTGGAGAAGACGATGAACAGGATCGGCGACGCGTCGGCGTCGACCTTGCGGATCTCGGGCGCGAGCGCATCGTCGGGAAGGTCGTCGCTGACCCCGCCGACCCGGTCGCGCACGTCGTTCGCGGCGGCATCGATGTCGCGGCCCGCCGCGAACTCAATCGTGATCTGCGACTGGCTGTCGCGCGACCGCGACACGATCGAGCGGATGCCCTCGACGCCGGCCAGCACTTCCTCGAGCGGCTGGGTCACCCGCGACTCGATCACGCTCGCGGCGGCACCGGTATAGGTGGTCTCGACCGAGACGACCGGCGGGTCCGTATCGGGATATTCGCGGACCGGAAGGCCCAGGAAGGCGATCACGCCGACCACCGCGAGCAGGATCGCGATCACCGTCGCGAAGACCGGACGCCGGACGGAGAGATCGGAGAGCTGCACGCTAGCTCCCCTGCGCGCCCCGCGCCGCGGTCGCGCCGCCGGCGACACGCACTTTCTGCCCGTCGCTGATCTTGACCACGCCCTCGACGACGATCGGCTGGCCCCTGCGCAGGCCGCTCAGCACCTCGACGCGCTGGCCGTCACGGACGCCGACTTCGACCGGCACGCGCCGCGCGACGCCGTTGTTCACGGTGAAGACATAGCTCCGCTCGCCTTCGCCGACGACCGCGAGCTCGGGAACGGCGAGCGCCTGACGCGCCGCCGAGGCCACGCTGACGGTCAGCAGCATGCCGGGCAACAGCTTGCGACCCGGGTTGGGCAGCACCGCACGCACGGTCGCCGCGCGGGTCTGCGGGTTGATCACCGGGTCGATGCTCTGGACGCGGCCCGAGAAACGCTGGTCGGGATAGGCGGCCGCCTTCGCCTCGATCGACTGGCCGGCGCGGACCGTGGCGAGCATCGTCTCCGGCACGGTGAAGTCGAGCTTGATCTGGCCGAGATCGCTGATCGTCGCGACTTCGGCGCCGGCCTGGACGATCGCGCCTTCGGAGATATTGCGCAGCGACACGAAGCCCGAGAACGGCGCCCGCAGCACGCGGTCGCCGATCGCTGCGCGCGCCTGTGCGGCCTGGGCGCGCGCGGACTGGGCGACGGCGGTCTGCGCGTCATAGGCGGCGGTGGTCGCAAAACCCCGCCGCTTGAGTTCCTCGAGCCGTTCGAGCTGCTTCTGCGCCTCGGATGCGCGCGCCTGCGCCTCGGCGAGCTGGGCCTGCTCCTGCCCGCGCGCGAGCACGGCGACGATCTGCCCCTTGCGGACGAAGCCGCCGTCCGAAAAATTGAGTTCGATCACCCGGTCGGTCACCGGCGCCGACAGCGTCACCTGCTCGTTCGCGCGCGCCGTGCCCACGGCTTCGAGCGTCTGGACGAAGGTGTCGCTGGCGACCGGCGCGAGCTTGACCACCGGGTCCGGCCGCTCCCGGGTGCGACCATCGGCGTTCGAGCAGGCGGCGAGCGCAAGCAGCGCGGCGGTGGTCAGGATTTTGCGCATGTCGGCACGCGCCCGCTACGTTTCGCAGGCGACGAATGCAAGCATTTCAAATGTCGGCGCTAAGCGTGACGCTCAGCCGGCGTGGCAGATTGTACACGTAAAAGCCGCTGCCGCCGACGCCCCAGCCGAAGTTGTTGAACACATTCCCGACCTGCGCGCGCACGAGCGCGTCCGCCTTGCCGATCTTGAAGCGATAGCGTCCGCCGACGGCCAGCACGGCGCGCGGCGGCACCACCACGGTGTTCGCGGGGTTTGCGATGCGGTCGCCCGTCTCCTCGAAGATCGCATCCACCGAAAAAGGGCTTTGCGGGAATCGATAGTCGACGCTGACGACGCTTCGCCGCTCGATCGCGCTGACCGGCCGGCGGCCGATCGTGCCGGCGGCGACGAGCTCGCCGGTGACGACCGCATCGAGGAAGACGGTGCCGGCGACGAGGTTCAGGCCGGGCGCGAGCTGCCCTGCCAGCGACAGTTCGACGCCCCGGTGCCGAAGCTGGCCGAGATCGCGGAAGCGGTTGGACGGGTCCAGGTTGTAATAGGGCTTGGTGATCTCGAACACGCCGGCGACCGCAGACAGCCCGCCGTTGATGGCCCAGCGCAGCCCCGCATCCTTCTGCTCGGTCAGGATCGCGGGCGGCGCTTCGTTCCGGTTGACCGCGATATCGGGCGCGACCGGGCTTTCCTCGAGCCCGCGCGCGAAACTGCCATAGGCGACCAGCCCGTCCGCGACGTCGATCGCGGCATTGGCGTTGAGCAGCCAGGGCGAGGACGCGCTTTCGGGAAGCGGCAGCGCGGGCGCCGGGCGCTCGATCCGCTTGCTGTAATCGGTCTTCTGGACGCCGATCCCGAACTCGCCGACACCGCGCCAGCGCAGCGCATAGCCGAGGCCGAAAGTCTTCTGGCTCACCCGGTCGAACGACTTCTCGCCGAAGCTGAAATCGGGCCGGGGGCGGAAGTCGGGGACGCCGTATCGCGTCGCGCCGAGTGACACGACGTCGGAGCCGCCATAGCGCCGGCGCTGCTCGCGCATGCGCGCCGAGCCGAACAGCGAGTGGCGGCGCGCACCTTCGTCGAACGTGCGAGTGACGCGCAATTCGCCCGACGTCGACGCGAAGCTGTTCGCGCGGTCGGCGATCACCAGCCGCTCGCCTCGTCCGTCGCGGTCGGCGTTGACGATCAGGTCGATGACGTTCGATTCGTCTTGGACGAGCGAGCGGAAGCCGCCCAGCGCAACATCGAACCCCGCGACCGGCGCCTTGGCGATCACGCCCATGTTCCACGCCGTGCCCTCATAGGCCGCCCAGGGTTGGCCGGCGAAGACCTTGCGCTTCACCCGCGGCGGCCGGAAGTCGCCCGCCGGGAAGACGAGCGTCTGCGCCTCCTGCGAGCGGGTCTGCACCGAGCTCCAGAACGGCATGATCTCGACCCCGTCGGCCGGGCGCCAGACCGGGGTCACCGCCATCGACAGATAGCGCGGCGTGCTGCCGAAATGCTGATCGTCGCGCGAGAGGCCGATCGATCCGGCGACGCCCAATCGCCGTCCGTCGATCGGAAGCTGCACGTCGAGCTGGCCGGCCCGCGCTCCGAACGGGCCGACACGCCCGACGAAGCTCACCAGCAGGTCCTCGCCGGGCTTGCGCAGGTCGTAGTCGGCGATGCCGGTCGGCGCCGGGAAGGGATAGCCTTGCGCCGCCACCCCGACGCGCACCGTCGAGCCCGCGATCAGCCGATCCGACGGGTTCGATTGCTGGAAGAAATAGAGACCCTCGATCCGGGTGTTGCCGGCCTCGACCGCCGAGAAGCCGCGCACGTCGAAAGCGTTGTAGATGCCGATCCGCTCGTCGCCCACGCTCTTGCCGAACGCGTCGGACGATTGCGTCGTGGCGTTGTCCTGGGTGCGCTGGGCCTGCGCCGGCACGATGACGAGAAAGGAGGCGGAGAGGGTCGCGAGCGGGAAGTTGCGCATCCTGCGGTCATTGCGCCGGGCGCGCCCGGCCGCGCGTCGCTTTCGATCAGCGTCTTGTTTCGTCGACGAAAAGCTCAGCCGCGGCGGGCGGCGATCAGGAATTCGACATTGCCCTCGGGGCCGGTGATCGGGCTCGGCACGATGCCGTCGACCGTCCAGCCCTGCGCCGCGACCCAGTCGGCGACCGCGCCGCACACGCGGGCATGGATCGCGGGATCGCGCACCACCCCGCCCTTGCCGACCTCGTCGCGCCCGGCCTCGAATTGCGGCTTGATGAGGGCGAGCAGCCGCGCGCCGGGACCGGCGAACGACAGCGGCCGCTCCAGCACCTTGGCAAGGCCGATGAAGCTCGCGTCGCAGACCACGAGGTCGACGGGTTCGGGGATATGGTCGCGCGTCAGCACCCGCGCGCTGGTCTGCTCGAGCACGATCACGCGCGGATCCTGGCGCAGCTTCCAGGCGAGCTGGTTCGTCCCGCTGTCGACCGCATAGACCCGCGCGGCGCCGCGGGTCAGCAGCACGTCGGTGAAGCCGCCGGTCGAGGAGCCGACGTCGATCGCCACGGCCCCCGTCACGCCCCAGCCGAAATGGTCGATCGCGTGCGCGAGCTTCACGCCGCCGCGCGACACCCAGGGATGATCGCGCCCGCGCACCTCGAGCGGGACGTCGGCGGCGAGCGCCTGCCCGGCCTTGTCGATGCGGCGATCGGCGCTGAAGACGAGGCCGGCGAGGATCAGCGCCTGCGCGCGGGCGCGGCTCTCGACGAGCCCGCGTTCGACGAGCAGTTGATCGACTCTGGTCTTGGCGGCCATGCGCCGGCGATAGCGGCGCGACGGGCCGGGGCCAAGCGACGCGCTCAGGCGCCCTGGAGACGCAGTTCCTGCACCTTGCGCGCGTAGATCTCCGCGAGCTGGCTACGACGCAGTTTCGCCTCGGGCGTCACGGCCCGGGCTGCGGCCGCCGCCTCGAAGGCGGCACGGCGCGAAAAATAACGCAAATCGGACTCCACAGCGACCTCCCCCGACGGCCAGAGTGATCCCCATCCACCAGCCTCCGATGCTGCCCCGCACCTCGTGAAGAAATGGTTAACAAAGAGGTCGGTGATTCTCGACGACTGTCGGCCTAGGAATGCCCCGAGTCGTCGCATCGCGTCAACGTAACGGTCCTGAAATAAAATGGGCTAGCCCGTAGTTAAGCCTTAGTATCGGATGAAGGGCTGCCGCAGTTCACGCCAGTGCTGCTCGTCGGGCGCCGTGATGGCCTCCAGCTCTCCCGCGCCGGCGGACCGGTCGTCGACCCATTCGCGCAGCAACGGCCCGCCATTGATGACGTCGATCGGAAGCTTGCCGAACGCATATTCGTACGGGAAGTCGCGCCAGAGCTCATAGTCCGGATAGATGTTCCGGATCGCCTTGAAGGCCAGCGACTGAAGTCGCCAGGGCCGGAAGCTGTCGTGATCATAGACCGGACCCTCGGCATGGACATGGAGACCGCTGCACAGCGTCCCGACATGCTTGTGGAAGGTCGGTTCGAACCAGCAGGGCCGGATCGCGCAGCCTGCGAGCCAGGACGGCGCGAGCCGCTGCATCTCGCCCAGCACGGCGTGGGCGTCGATGTCGGGCGCGCCGAACAGCTCAAGCGGCCGCGTCGTGCCGCGCCCCTCGGACAAGGTCGTCCCCTCGAGCATCACGGTGCCGGCATAGGCGCGGGCCATGCCGAGGTTCGGCGCATTGGGGCTGGGATTGACCCAGACGCGCTCGGCGACGGGCCAGCCGCTGCCGGGCGCGGCGTCGGGCCGGTAGCCCTCCATCTCGATCAGCCGATAGTCGACGTCGAGCTTGAACTGGTCGACGAACCACAGGCCGAGCTCGCCCAGCGTCATGCCATGCCGCATCGGCATCGGCCCGGCGCCGACGAAACTCTCCCAGCCGGGGCGCAGGGTCAGGCCCTCGACCGGGCGCCCGGCCGGGTTGGGACGGTCGAGCACCCACACCGATTTGCCGTGCGCGGCGCCGGCCTCGAGCACGTAGAGCAAGGTCGTGATGAAGGTGTAGATGCGGCAGCCCAGGTCCTGCAGGTCGACGAGCAGCACGTCAAACGTGTCGAACATGGCCGGCGTCGGCCGCCTGACCTCGCCGTAGAGGCTGAACACCGGGATGCCGTGCACGGGGTCGTCGAAGTCGGGCGATTCGACCATATTGTCCTGCTTGTCGCCGCGCAGCCCGTGCTGCGGCCCGAAGGCCGCGCTGAGCGTCACGTCGCCGAGCGCCGCCAGCGCGTCGAGCGAGTGGGTGAGATCGCGCGTGACCGAGGCGGGGTGCGCGAGCAGCGCGACTCGCCGCCCGGCGAGCGGCTTGCGCAGCGCCGGATCGGCGAGCAGGCGTTCGAGACCGAAAGTGACCATGGGTTCAACCTGCTGGCGGGAGTTTCAGCGCAAAGCAATCCGCATGATGGAAGTCGGGCGCGCCGGGCGGATGGGCGAGCGCCCAATAGGAGACACGGCCATCCGCCTCCTCGATCACGGCGCTGATCCCGATCGCGTGCGGACGATCCGGCAGGTGGAGCCGTGCGGCAAGCTCGACGACGTCCGCCGCCCGGCTGACGGCGATCTCCGGGTCGGGCATGGCGAGCGGCGCCATGCCGGCGCGGTAATCGTCGAAACGATAGGCCGCCCATTCGGTCGAAGGCGCGAGGTTGACCTCCGCATAGGCCGCGCCCGCGCCCCGCACGAACAGCTCGAAACAGGTGTGCCGCCAGAGTTCGTCGCGACGTGCCGGCCGCGCGGGAGACGGCAGGAGGATGTGGCCGATCGGCCCGGCGAGGCGGAAGCGGACGTCGAGCACGGCCCCCGTCGCTTCAAGCGCGACCGCGATGCCGAGCGGGATGCCGGGTTCGCGGTCGGGATGGGATACGAGCTGGTGCATCCGCTCTCCTCTGCCAACACAGCGCCGGGCTGCGCAATGGCCTGCGCGCCGCCAGCCCCGACGGCCCCGCTTGCCTCTCGGCCGCCCTGTCGTGCTAAGGCGCAAAGGTCATGAGCTTTCGTTCCGATCTCCTCCGCCTGCTCGACGAGCGCGGCTATATCCACCAGCTGACCGATGCGGCCGGCCTCGACGCGCTTGCCGCCGGCGGCGTGGTGCCGGCCTATATCGGGTTCGACCCGACCGCGCCGTCGCTGCACGTGGGCAGCCTCGTCCAGATCATGCTGCTGCGGCGGCTGCAGCAGACCGGGCACAAGCCGATCGTGCTGATGGGGGGCGGCACCGGCAAGGTCGGCGATCCGAGCTTCAAGGACGAGGCGCGCAAGCTGATGACGGTCGACACGATCGCGTCCAACATCGCCTCGATCAAGACGGTGTTCGAACGCTTCCTGCGCTTCGGCGACGGCCCGACCGACGCGATCATGGTCGATAATGCCGAATGGCTCGACCGGCTCGAATACATCCCGTTCCTGCGCGACATCGGCCAGCATTTCTCGGTCAACCGGATGCTGAGCTTCGATTCGGTGAAGCTGCGGCTGGACCGCGAGCAATCGCTCTCGTTCCTCGAGTTCAACTACATGATCCTCCAGGCCTATGACTTTCTGGAACTGTCGCGGCGCGCCGGGTGCCGGTTGCAGCTCGGCGGGTCGGACCAGTGGGGCAATATCGTGAACGGCATCGAGCTTGCCCGGCGCGTCGACGGGACCGAGGTCTATGGCGTCACCACGCCGCTGATTACCACTGCGGACGGCGGCAAGATGGGCAAGACCATGTCGGGCGCGGTGTGGCTGAACGAGGACCAGCTTCCCGCGTACGATTACTGGCAGTTCTGGCGGAACACCGACGACCGCGACGTCGGGCGCTTCCTGCGCCTGTTCACCGACCTGCCGCTGGACGAGATCGCCCGCCTGGACGGGCTCGGCGGCGCCGAGATCAACGAGGCGAAGAAGATCCTCGCCAACGAAGCGACCGCGATGTGCCGCGGACGGCCGGCGGCGGAGGCCGCCGCCGAGACGGCGCGCCGCACCTTCGAGGAGGGAAGCGCCGGCGACGCGCTGCCGACCCACCGGGTGGCCGGCGGGACGATCGGGGTCGTCGAGGCGCTCGTCGCCCTGGGCCTGGTCGCGTCGAAGAACGAGGCGCGACGCCTGATCAAGGGCGGCGGCGCCCGCGTCGGCGGCGAGAAGGTCGAGGACGAGGGCCAGTCGATCGAGATCGGGCCCGAGCCGGTCCGCATTTCCGCGGGCAAGAAGCATCACGGCCTGCTGACACGTTGAACAGAGACGCGATCGAGAACACGCGACGCGAGAGGAGAGCGAGATGACCGAAGCCTATGTGCGCCCCGATGTGAAAGCGTTCCTGACGTTCCTCAACAACCTGCCCGGCCCGAAAAGCCACGAGCTGCCGGCGCCGGAGGCGCGCATGGCCTATGCGATGATGAAGGACATCGCCGACCCGCCCGCCGGAGAGCTGGCGATCAAGCGCGACCTGACCGCTCCCGGGCCGGCGGGCGCCGTGCCCGTCCGGTTCTACGATGCGCGCGAGCGGCGCGAGCCCGGCCCGGTGCTCGTCTTCTTCCATGGCGGCGGTTTCGTGATCGGCGATCTCGAGACGCATGACAGCTTCTGCGCCGAGGCCGCGCGTGCGCTCGACATGCCGGTGGTCGCGGTCGACTATCGCCTCGCGCCCGAACACCCCTTCCCCGCCGCGCCCGACGATTGCGAGGCGGCCGCGCGCTGGGTGGCCGAGAGCCCGTCGGAGCTGGGCCGCGCGGTGACCAGCCTGGTGCTGGCCGGCGACAGCGCGGGCGGCAACCTGACGGTCGTGACCGCACAGACGCTGCGCGACCGGCCCGCCAAGGTGCCGGTATCGGCGATGTGGCCGATCTACCCGGTCGTCGACGACGCCCCCAAATATCAGTCGTTCCACGATTTCGGCGACGGCTTCCTGCTCACCCGCGAGGGCATGAAGTGGTTCTCGGACAATTATGCCGCGACCGAGGGCGACGTGCGCAACACGCCGATCCTGCACAAGCAGGCCGGGTTGCCGCCGACGTTGCTCGTCACCGCCGGGCTCGACCCGCTGCGCGACCAGGGCCGTGCCTATGCGGGCGAGCTGATCCGCGCGGGGGTTCCGGTCGTCTACCGCGAGGCGGTCGGCAACATCCACGGCTTCATCACCCTTCGCAAGGCGATCCCGTCGAGCCAGGGCGATGTCGCCGCGTGCTTCCGCATCCTCAAGGACCTGGTGAACGAGGCCGAAGCCGAGCAGGTGATGGCGATCGCCGCCGCCGGGGCCGCGGCCGCCGCATGAGCGAGCGGCCGTACCGCGCCGCGGTCGGCATCATGCTGCTGAACGCCGACGGCCATGTGTTCGTCGGCCAGCGCATCGATACCGCGCTCGAGGCGTGGCAGATGCCGCAGGGCGGGCTCGACCCGGGCGAGAGCCCCGAGGCGGCCGCCCTGCGCGAGCTGGAGGAAGAGACCGGCATCGCGCCGCACCTCGTCGAGATCGTCGCGCGCGCGCCGCAGACCTTCGACTACGACCTGCCCGAGGACCTTGCCGGCCGCGTCTGGGGCGGCAAATATCGGGGCCAGCGCCAGACCTGGTTCCTCGCGCGCTTCCAGGGCAGCGACGCCGACGTGAAGATCGCGACGCCGCACCCGGAGTTCCGGGCGTGGCGCTGGTCCCCGCCTGCCGACCTGCCGGCGCTGATCGTGCCCTTCAAGCGCGCGCTCTACGAGCAGGTGCTGGCAGCGTTCGAACCGCATTTCTGACCCCTCCACCACGCCGCTCGCGCGGCGCGGTCCCCCTCCCCATCTGCGATGGGGAGGAGCTCGTCTCTCCATCGCAGATGGGGAGGGGGACCGCCGGCGACGCCGGTGGTGGAGGGGCCTCGTCTCCCCGAGTTGGCTTTGCGCCCCGCCCCGGCTAGAGGCGGGGCATGGGGCTTACGACGATCGAACGGGCGGCGTGCGAACATGCGGCCGCCGCGCCGATGCTCGCGCAGGTGCAAAGCTGGGCTGCGGTCAACAGCGGCTCGCGCAACCTTGCCGGGCTCGCGACCATGGCCGGGCTGCTCGCCGATGCCTTCTCCGCCTTGCCCGGTGAGGTGGCCCTGGTCCCGCCCGATCCCGTCGAGACGGTGGACGCCGCCGGCCACGTCCGCGCCAGCGAGCATGGCGCGCACCTGCTGGTCACCGTCCGGCCGGAGGCGCCGGTGCAAATGCTCTTCACCGGCCATTACGACACGGTGTTCGGCGCCGATCACCCGTTCCAGGCGCTGCGGTGGCTGGACGACGGCCGCCTGAACGGCCCCGGCGTCGCCGACATGAAGGGCGGGCTCGCGCTGCTGCTCGCCGCGCTCCGGGCGGTCGAGGCGAGCGCGGTGGCGCCGCGCTTCGGCTATCAGGTGCTGGTCGACAGCGACGAGGAAGTCGGCTCGCCCTCCTCGGCAGCGCTGATCGCGCGCGTCGCCCGCGGCAAGGCGGCGGCCTTCACCTATGAGCCGGCGCTGCCCGACGGCACGCTCGCCGGCGCGCGGAGCGGCTCGGGCAATTTCTCGATCCGGGTCCGCGGGCGGAGCGCGCATGCCGGGCGCAATCCGGAGGATGGGCGCAACGCGCTGACCGCCGCGGCGGAGATCGCCTTGCGCCTGGAAGCGGGCAAGGATGCCGGCCTGAAGGTCAACCCCGCCCGGATCGACGGCGGCGGCCCGAACAACGTCGTGCCCGACCAGGCGATCCTGCGCGTGAACTTCCGCCCGGCGGGCCCGGACGACGAAGCGCGTGCGCGGCGCCTGGTCGACGAGAGCGTCGCGGCGGTCGCGGCCGCGCGCGAGGTCGACATCCACGTCCATGGCGGCTTCAACCGCCCGCCCAAGCCGCTCGACCCCGCGGCCGAGCGGCTGTTCGGCCTTGTCCGCGACTGCGGCGCCGAACTGGGGCTGCCGATCGCATGGAAGGCGACGGGCGGCGTGTGCGACGGCAACAACATCGCCGCCTGCGGCGTCCCCGTGGTCGACACGATGGGCGCGCGCGGCGGCGCGATCCACAGCGAGGAGGAGTTTCTGATCCCCGAGTCCCTGGCCGAGCGCGCCCGGCTTTCGACGCTTGCGATCCTGCGGCTGATCGAGCGGGGCCGCGCATGAGCTGCGTGCTCCGCCCCGCCCGCCCCGACGATCTTGACGCGCTCTACGAGCTCGCCAAGCTGACCGGCGGGGGGTTCACGAACCTCCCGCCCAACCGCGACGCGCTCGCGGCCAAGCTCGCGCGGTCGGCCGCGGCTTTGGCCCGGACCGAGGACGCGCATGTCGACGACCTGTTCGTGATGGTGCTCGAGAATCTCGACACCGGCCAGGTGCGCGGGACCTGCCAGATCTTCACGATGGTGGGCCAGCATTGGCCCTTCTACAGCTACCGGGTCGGCACGCTCACCCAGGTGTCGAAGGAGCTCGACCGCACCTTCCGCGCCGACATGCTGACGCTGTCTACCGATCTCGAGGGCGCGAGCGAAGTCGGCGGGCTGTTCCTGCACCCGCGCGAGCGCGCCGGCGGGCTGGGCATGCTCCTGGCGCGAAGCCGCTACCTCTTCATTCGCCAGCATCGCGGACGCTTTTCGGATCGCGTGCTCGCCGAGCTGCGCGGCGTGATCGACGAGGCCGGCGGCTCGCCGTTCTGGGACGGGCTGGCCGGCAAGTTCTTCGGGATGAGCTTCCAGGAAGCCGACGAGTTCAATGCGATCAAGGGCAACCAGTTCATCGCCGACCTGATGCCCAAACACCCGATCTACACCGCCATGCTGACCGAGAGCGCACGCGCGGTGATCGGGGTGCCGCACCCGACCGGTCGGCCGGCGATGCGGATGCTGGAGCATGAAGGCTTCACGCACGACAAATATGTCGACATCTTCGACGGCGGCCCGACCATGGTCGCGCATACCGACCGGATCCGCTCGATCCTCGAGGCCAGGGATTCGCAAGTGGCCCGGATCGGCGACAATGTCGGCGACAAGCGCCTGGCGACCGCCGGCCGGCTCGCCGACTTCCGCGCCGCCTATGCCCGGGTCGAGCCCCTCGGCGACGGCAGCGTCGCGATCGATCCCGACGGCGCCCGCCTGCTCGGCATCCGCGAAGGCGACGTGATCTGCCATGTGGGACGGGGCTGATGCTCACCGAGATCAACTTCGACGGCATCGTCGGTCCCAGCCATAATTATGCGGGGCTAAGCCTCGGCAACCTCGCCTCGGCGCGGAACGCCGGCCAGGTCAGCCACCCGCGCGCGGCGGCGCTGCAGGGATGCGCGAAGATGCGGCACAATCTGCGGCTCGGGCTCGCGCAGGGCGTGCTGCTGCCGCATCCCCGGCCCGACTGGGACTGGCTCGCCGCGCTGGGCGGCGCGATGGACGATCCGGCGCCGCTGCCGGCCTGGGCGCTCTCCGCCTCGCCGATGTGGACCGCGAACGCCGCGACGGTGTCGCCCGCTCCCGACACGGCGGACGGGAAGTGCCATCTGAGCGTCGCCAATCTGGTGACGATGCCGCATCGCAGCCACGAATGGCCGAACACGCTGAAGCAGCTCCGGCTCGCCTTCGCCGACCCGGGCTTCGCCGTGCACGGACCGGTCCCGGCGCCGTTCGGCGACGAGGGCGCGGCCAACCATATGCGGCTGGCCCCGGAACATGGCGCGCCGGGGATTGAGGTGTTCGTCTATGGCCGTGCCGGGGGGCCGTTCCCCGCCCGCCAGCACCGCGTCGCCTGCGAGGCGGTCGCGCGGCACCATAGGCTCGACCTTGAGCGGACCTTGTTCGTCGAACAGTCCGAGGCGGCGATCGCGGCCGGGGCGTTCCACAATGACGTGGTCGCGGTGGCCGACGGGCCGACGCTGTTCGCGCACGAGCAGGCCTTTGCCGACCGCGCGACCTTCTATGCGCAGCTCGAGCGGCTGCTCCCCGGCGTCAACATCGTGGAAGTGCCCGCCGCACGCGTGACGCTCGCGGACGCGATCGCGTCCTATCTGTTCAACGCGCAGCTCGTCACCCTGCCCGCCGGCACCCAGGCGCTGGTGCTTCCAGGCGAGGCGCAGGCCGTGCCTTCGGTGCGGGCCTATCTGGAGGATCTCGTCGCCGGCAACGGCCCGATCCGCGAGACGCTGTTCGTCGACGTGCGACAGTCGATGGCGAATGGCGGCGGCCCGGCGTGCCTGAGGCTGCGCGTGGTTGCCGACCCGGCGACGGTCGACCCGCGCTTCATGGTCGACGAGGCCCGGCTCGACCGCATCGAGGCCGCCATCGCGGCGACGTGGCCGGAGGAGATCGCGCCCACCCAGCTCGCCGATCCGGCCCTGCACGCCCGGATCGCCGCGGCGCGCACGGCGTTGCTCGAGACGCTGGGGCTGGCGGGCGAGGACCTCTGATCGTCGGATTAACTTACAGTTTACCATGTCTGATGTTGTGAAATTGGCGGAAATCCGCGGCTGGCCCGCAAATTGCTGCCATGCGGACATGCTTCACAAGATCCGTCGCCTGTTCACGATCAAGTCGCGTTTCGAGGCCTTCCTCGTGATTTTCGGCCTCGCGCAGGGCGCGACCTGGCGCGGGGCTCACTATCTCGAAACCTATCCCGGCTTCGGCGGGGCGCTGCTGTTCGCGGCATGCGCGGGAGCGGTGTTCATTGCCGGCGGGATGATCCTCGACGCGCTGGAGATGCGACGCGCACTGATCTAGCCTGACCGCCATGATCCGCGTGGGAATCGGCGGCTGGACCTATGCGCCTTGGCGCGGGAGCTTCTACCCGCCCGGGCTCCAGCAGGCGCGCGAGCTGGCCTTTGCCGCGCGCGCGGTCACCGCGATCGAGATCAACGCGACCTTCTATCGCCTGCAGAGCGCCAAGAGCTGGGCGGCCTGGCGCGACGCCGTGCCCGAGGGTTTCCGCTTCGCGATGAAGGGCTCGCGCTACGTCACCAACCGCAAGGTGCTGGCGGAGGCGGGCGAATCGATCGGGCGCTTCCTCGACCAGGGCCTGGTCGAGCTCGGCGACCGGCTGGGACCGATCAACTGGCAGCTCGCCGACACCAAGCGTTTCGATCCCGATGACCTCGCCGCCTTCCTGGCGCTGCTTCCCAGGACGCACCGGGGCGTGCCGCTCGCCCATGTCATCGAGCCCCGCCACGAGAGCTTCCGCGACCCGGCGTTCGACGCGCTGGCGCAGGCCGCGGGCGTCGGCGTGGTGATCGCCGACAGCGACGACTATCCGAGCTTCGACGTGCGCGCCGGCGGAGTGCGCTACGCCCGGCTGCAAAGCTGCCGCGAGGCCGAGCCGGCGGGCTATGCCGATGCCGCGCTCGACCACTGGGCCGCGCTGGCGCGCGACTGGTCTGCCGCCGGCGACGAGGTGTTCCTGTTCTTCATCGGCGGCGACAAGGTCCGCGCCCCCGCGGCTGCGCAGGCGCTGCTGACGCGATTGGGGTAGGCTCAACGCTCCTCCCCATGCTCGCATTCGGAGGGGGACCGCCGGGCGAAGCCCGGTGGTGAAGGGGCTGCGGCGGCATCGTTGCCCCTTCACCCCGGCGCTCGCGCGCTGCGGTCCCCCTCCCCATCTTTGATGGGGAGGAGCGCGTTATGCCGCGCGGAGGATCTCGCGGGCGGCATTGTGCCCCGGCGCGCCGGTGACCCCGCCGCCGGGGTGTGTGCCCGCCCCGCACATCCACAGGTTGCGGATCGGGCTGGCATAGGCGCCGTGGCCGAGCACCGGGCGCGCCGCCCAGAGCTGGTCGAGCGACATGGCGCCGTGGAAGATGTCGCCGCCCATCAGGCCGAACCGGTCCTCGAGGTCCATCGGGCTGAGCGCCAGCCGGCCGACGACCGAGGCCGCGAAGCCCGGCGCATAGGCGTCGACCGTCGCGATGACGTGATCCGCGGCGGCATCGCGCGCGTCGGCCCAGCTCCGCCCGTCGGGGAGGACGGGCGCGAATTGCTGGCAAAACAGGCTTGCGACATGCGCGCCCGCCGGGGCGAGGCTGTCGTCGAGCGTCGACGGGATCAGCATCTCGACGATCGGCGCCTTGGACCAGCCATGCGCGCGCGCGTCGGTGAAAGCGCGGTCCATATAGTCGAGCGTCGGCGCGATCACGATCCCGCTCGCCAGATGCTCGCCGGGCTCCGGCAGGCAGGTGAAGCGCGGCAGTTCGGACAGCGCGACGTTCATCCGGAAGGTGCCCGATCCGAGCTTGAAGCTCTTCATCCGGCGGGCGAAGTCGGCAGGCAGCGCGCTTTCCTCGACCAGCTTCCCGTAGAGAAGCTTCGGCCCGACATTGGCGATCACCCGCTTGGCAAAGAACTCGCGCCCGTCCTCGAGGGCGGCGCCGACCGCCTTGTCGCCGTCGACCAGCACCCGCGCGACCGGGGCGTCGGTCAGGATCTCGACGCCGGCGGACTCGCAGGCCCGGCGCATCGCCTGGGTGATCGCGCCCATGCCGCCGATCGCATGGCCCCACGCGCCCTTGACGCCGTTCACCTCGCCGAACACGTGGTGGAGCAGCACATAGGCGCTGCCCGGCGCGTCGGGGCTGGCGTAATTGCCAACCACCGCGTCGAAGCCGAACGCCGCCTTCAGCTCGTCGCTCTCGAACCAGCCATCGAGGAAATCGCGCGCCGATTTGACGAACAGGTCGAGCAGGTCGCGCTGCGCCTCGATGCCGAGCTTCTTGAGGCCCCAGCCCTGCGTCGCCGCGCGCCACAGGCTGTCGAGCCCGCCACCGACATTGGGCGGCGTCCTGAGCGCGAAGTCGCGCAGCACGTCGGCGATGCGGTCGAGCGCGTCATAATAGGCCGGAAGCGTCGCGGCGTCCTTCGCCGAGAAGCGCGCGACTTCGGCCTGGGTGCGCTCCATCCCGCCGCCGAGCTTCAGATAACGCGCGTCGTCGAACGGCAGGAAGTTGGAGATCGGGCGATGCACGACGCGCAGCCCATGGTCGTGCAGGCCCATGTCGGCGATCACGCGCGACTGCAGGAGGCTGACCGTGTAGCTCGCGGTCGAGTTGCGGAAGCCGGGGTGGAACTCCTCGGTCACGGCCGCGCCGCCGACCACGCTGCGCCGCTCGAGCACGCGCACCTTGAGGCCCGCGCGCGCCAAATACCAGGCACAGACAAGGCCATTATGCCCGCCGCCGATGATCAGCGCGTCACAGGTCGTGGTCATCTCATTCCCCCATTACAGTCCGTCATTGCGAGCGAAGCGAAGCAATCCAGGGGTGACCAGCTTCGGACGTCGAGACTCCTGGATTGCTTCGCTTAGCTTGCAATGACGGGAAATCGTCAGGCCGCCGCGGCCACGTCCTCCAGCGCCGCGCGCACCGCGGCGACAGCGTCGGCCGCCTTGCCGCCGTCCGGACCGCCGCCCTGCGCCATGTCGGGACGGCCGCCGCCGCCCTGCCCGCCCAGCGCGGCGACCGCGAGGCGCACGAGCTCGGTCGCGTTGCGGCGGCCGGTCAGATCGTCGGTCACGCCGACGGCAACCGAGGCACGGCCCTCGTTGACCGCGACCAGCACCGCGACGCCCGAGCCGACGCGCGCCTTCAGCTCGTCGACCGCACCGCGCAGCCCCTTGGGATCGAGCCCCTCGACGACCTGGCCGAGGAAGCCATGCCCGCCGACCTGCTCCGGCCCGGCCGCGGCGGAAGCACCGCCGCCGCCCAGCGCGAGCGCCTTCTTGGCCTCGGCCAGCTCGCGCTCGAGCCGGCGACGCTCCTCGATCAGCGCGGCGACGCGCGCCGGCACGTCGTCCGGGGCCGATTTGAGCGCGCTCGCTGCCTCGCGCAGCCGCTCGTCGCGGGCGACCAGCCATTGCCGCGCCGCCTCGCCGGTCAGCGCCTCGATGCGGCGCACGCCCGACGAGACCGCGCTCTCGGAGACGATCTTGAACAGCGCGATGTCGCCCGTCGCATTGACGTGCGTGCCGCCGCACAGCTCGACCGAATAGGCTTCGCGGCCCATGGTGAGCACGCGGACCTCGTCGCCATATTTCTCGCCGAACAGCGCCATCGCCCCCGCGGCGATCGCATCGTCCGGGGTCATCAGCCGGGTCGAGACGAGCTCGTTGTGGCGGATATGCGCGTTCACGTCGGCCTCGACATCAGCAATGTCCGCCGGGGTCAGCGCCGAGGGGTGCGAGAAGTCGAAGCGCAGCCGGTCGGGCGCGACCAGCGAGCCCTTCTGCGTGACATGCCCACCGAGCCGCTTGCGGAGCGCCGCGTGCAGCAGATGCGTGGCGCTGTGGTTGGCGCGCACGCGATCGCGCCGGTCGGCATCGACGACGAGGTGGACGGTGTCGCCGATCGCGACCTCGCCATTCTCGATCGCCAGATGATGCGCGTGCAACCGGCCGAGCGGCTTCGACGTGTCCTCGACCGTCGCGCGCAGCCCCTTGTCGCCGGTGATCGAGCCCGCATCGCCCATCTGGCCGCCGCTTTCGGCGTAGAAGGGCGTCTGGTTGGTGAGCAGCATCACGCGCTCGCCCGCCGACGCGCGCTGGACGGGCGTCCCGTCCCGGACGATCGCGACCACCTGGCCCTCGCCCTCGGTGCCGGAATAGCCGATGAACTCGGTGCCGCCATTCGCCTCGACGAGATCGAACCAGACCTCTTCGGACGCCTTGGCCCCCGAGCCCTTCCAGGCCGCGCGCGCCGCCGCCTTCTGCTCGGCCATCGCCGCGTCGAAGCCGGCGCGATCGACGCCGAAGCCCTGCGCCCGCAGCGCGTCTTCGGTCAGGTCGTAAGGGAAGCCGAACGTGTCGTAGAGCTTGAACGCGACCGCGCCCGGCAGCGTGTCGCCCGCCTGCATCGAGCCGGTCGCCTCGTCGAGCAGCCGCAGACCCTTGTCGAGCGTCTGGCGGAACCGCGTCTCTTCCTGCTGGAGCGTCGCCTCGATCAGCGGCTGCGCGCGGACGAGTTCGGGATAGGCAGCGCCCATCTCGGCGACCAGCGACGGCACCAGCCGGTGCATCAGCGGGTCCTTGGCGCCGACCAGATGCGCATGGCGCATCGCGCGGCGCATGATCCGGCGCAGCACGTAACCCCGGCCCTCGTTCGCCGGCAGCACGCCGTCTGCAACGAGGAAGCCCGCCGCGCGAAGATGGTCGGCGATCACCCGGTGGCTGGCCTTGTGCGCGCCGTCGGTCGGGGTCGAGGTCAGCGCGGCGCTCTCCGCGATCAGGTTGCGGAAGGTGTCGGTGTCGTAATTGTCGTGGACGCCCTGAAGCACCGCGGCAACGCGCTCCAGGCCCATCCCGGTGTCGATCGACGGACGCGGCAGGTCGCGAACGATCTCGTTGGCTTCCTGCTCATATTGCATGAAGACGAGGTTCCAGATCTCCGTGAACCGGTCGCCGTCCTCGTCGGGGCTGCCCGGCGGGCCGCCCGGGATATGGTCGCCATGATCGTAGAAGATCTCGGAGCACGGACCGCACGGGCCGTTGTCGCCCATCGCCCAGAAATTGTCCTTGGTCGCGATCCGGATGATCCGGCTCTCGGGCAGGCCGGCGATCTTCTTCCAGAGCGCGAACGCCTCGTCGTCGGTGTGGTAGACGGTCGCGGTCAGCCGGTCGGGGCTCAGGCCCCATTCGCGCGTGATCAGGTTCCAGGCATGGGCGATCGCCTGGTCCTTGAAATAGGCGCCGAACGAGAAATTCCCGAGCATCTCGAAGAATGTGTGGTGCCGGGCGGTGTAACCGACATTGTCGAGGTCATTGTGCTTGCCGCCCGCGCGGACGCATTTCTGCGAGCTCGTCGCGGTCGAATAGGGGCGGCTCTCCAGCCCGGTGAACACGTTCTTGAACGGCACCATGCCCGCGTTCACGAACATCAGCGTCGGGTCGTTGTGCGGCACCAGCGGCGCGGAGGGCACGCGGGCATGACCCTCGCCTTCGAAATAGTCGAGGAAGGATCGCCGGATATCGTTGGTCGAGCTCATCCCGCGCCATGTAAGCCACCCCCGACAGAGCGGCAAGCCGTGCAAAGGACCGAGCGAATGGCCTTGCGCCGTGCGCGCGAGAGGCAGACCATCATGGTTACCGACTCAACGGACGCGAGAGCCCGCGTCTCCTCGTGGGTCTGCTCGCGCAGGCAGGAGGAGACGATCATGCCCGAAAGATCAGCAGGCACACGCGCGGTGGCGCTCGTCGGGCCCGGCGGAGCTGGCAAGACCAGCCTCGCCGAGGCCCTTCTTTTTGCGACCGGCACGATCGACCGGCAAGGCAGCATCGAGGCCGGGACGACGGTGGGCGACGCGAGCCCCGAAGCGCGGGCGCGGCGCGGCTCGACCGAGCTCAACCTGATGCACTTCGATTATCTGGGCGACCGGTTCGCGCTGGTCGACTGCCCCGGCGCGTGCGGTTTCGTCGCCGATGCAGGGCATGCGCTCGCCGCGGTCGACCTCGCGGTGCTCGTCGTCGATCCCGACCCGGCGCGCGCGCCGCTCGCCGAGCCGGCGCTGCGCCAGCTCGAGGCGCTGGGCGTGCCGCACATGATCTTCGTCAACCGCATCGACCAGGCGCGCGGCACGATCGCCGAGCTGCTGGCGGCGCTGCAGCCGCTGTCGGCCAAGCCGCTCCTCGCCCGCCAGATCCCGGTCCGCGAGGGCGATCGCATCACCGGCTTCGTCGATGTTGGGCTGGAGCGCGCGTTCCACTATCGCCCCGGCAAGCCGTCCGAGCCGATCGCCATTCCCGACGAGCTGGTCGAGGTCGAGCATGACGAGCGCCAGCACCTGCTCGAGCAACTCGCCGACCATGACGACGCGCTGCTCGAGCAGCTGCTGATGGACATGGTGCCCGATCCGCGCGTGGTGCTCGACGACCTGGCGCGCGAGACGGCGGAGAATCTGGGCGTGCCCGTGCTGTTCGGGTCGGCCACGAGCGGGTTCGGCGTGCGGCGGCTGCTGAAGGCGTTGCGCCACGAGACTCCCGGTCCGGCACGCGCCGCCGAACGGCTGGGGGGCCAGAGCGCGTTCGTCTTCAAGGTCGCGCACGGCAACCAGATCGGCCGAATCGCGCTTGCCCGCACCTTCGCCGAGCTGGCCGAGGGCGCCGAGCTGGGCGGAGTGCGGGTGGGCACGCTTCTCCACATGCAGGGCGAGCGTACCGCCAAGCTGCCGCGCGCCGCCGCGGGCGACATCGTCGCGATCGCCAAGCTGGACGGCGTCCGGGCGGGCTGCTGGATCGGCGGGGACGCCCCGGAACACGACGCCGACGCGCCGGCCGCCAACCATGTCGTCGCGATCCGGCCGCGCAACCGCAACGACGACGTCAAGCTGTCGACCGCGCTCCACCGGCTGGTCGAGGAGGATGCCGGGCTGCACTGGACGCAGGACGAGGACCATCACGAGACGCTGCTTCGCGGCCGGGGCGACGAGCATCTGCAGGTCGTGCTCGCGCGGCTGAAGCGGCGCTATGGCGTCGAGGTCGAAAGCCGGCCGGCATCGCTGGGCTACAAAGAATCGATCCGCAAGACCGTCACCCAGCGCGGCCGCCACAAGAAGCAGTCGGGCGGGCACGGCCAATATGGCGACTGCGTGATCGAGCTGCGCCCGCTCGCGCGGGGCGAGGGCTTTCGTTTCGAGGACCGGATCACCGGCGGCGCGATCCCGCGGCAATATATCCCGGCGGTCGAGGCCGGCGTGCGCGACGCGATGGCGAAAGGGCCGCTCGGCTTCCCGGTGGTCGATGTCGAGGTCGTGCTGACCGACGGCAGCTTCCATTCGGTCGACAGCTCGGAGCTGGCGTTCCGGACGGCCGGGCGGATGGCGATGGGCGAAGCGCTGGCCGCGGCGACGCCGTACCTGCTGGAGCCGGTCGCCCATGTGACCATCCTCACGCCCGCCTCGGCGAGCTCGCGGGTGACCGCCGCGATTTCGAGCCGTCGCGGGCAAATGCTGGGCATCGCACCACGCGACGGCTGGCATCGCTGGGACGTGATCGAGGCCCTGCTGCCCGAAGCATCGCTGCGCAACCTGGACGCGGAACTCCGCTCGCTGAGCCAGGGGCTGGCGAGCTTCGCCGCGCGCTTCGATCACCTGCAGGAGGTGAGCGGGAAGCTCGCGGACGACGTGGTGCACAAGCAGCTCGAGGCGGCGTAGCGCCGGGCCCCTCCACCACCCTCCCCATCTTCGATGGGGAGGAGCTTGGCTCTCGCTCCTCCCTACGCGCAGCGTGGGGAGGGGGACCGCCGGGCGCAGCCCGGTGGTGGAGGGGCACCCCCTCCCAACCCGGTCAGCGGCAGCGCGCCCCGCGGTCGATCTCGCGGCCGAGCAGGGCGCCGGCGGCGGCGCCGAGGACGGTGCCGGTCGTGCGGTTGCGTCCGCCGTCGATCGCGCGGCCGAGCAGGGCACCGCCGGCGGCGCCGACGATCAGCCCGGTCGTGCCGTTCTTGCGCCGGCAATAGGTCCGGCCGTCGCGGCCCTGCCAGACGGGCCCGGCATAATAGTCGCCGCGATACTGGGCCTCCTTCGCCCGGCGGCCGTGCGCCGGTGCCCAGGGCGGCGGGTCCGCCAGCACCGGCGTGACCGGCGCCGCGACGGCGGCGAGGCTCAGCCCCAGGATCATCTTGCGCATAAGTCTTCCTCCCTTTCGATATTCAAATCCGCGCGACCGCCTCAGCAGCGGCGCGAGCTGCGCTGGATCTCGCGACCCAGCAGGGCGCCACCCGCAGCGCCGGCGACGGTGCCGAGCGTCCGGTTGCGGCCGCCGTCGATCGCGCGACCGAGCAGCGCACCGGCCGCACCGCCGAGGATCAGGCCGGTCGTGCCGTTGCCGCGGCGGCAGCGATAGCCATTGTCGTAATAGGTGCGGCCATTGTCGTGATAATGCTGATAACGCGTGCGATGCGCCTCGGCCGGCGCTTCGAGCACCGGAACGGTCGCGGTGGTGACGGCCAGGGCCAACATGAGCTTACGCATACTGCCTCCTCTTCAACGAATCTGTGAAGACGGTCTGCCAGCATGCGCCTGAACGGACTCCGATCCGCTCGTTCATCTTCGAGCAGGGTGACGCGGCTCGTCGGCGGCGCTACACGGTTCGCCCGAATGTCAGCCCATCTCTTCCCCCATCGCCACCTGCTCGGCATCTCGGGCCTGCAGCCGCACGAGATCGCGTTCCTGCTCGACGAGGCCGAGCAATGGGTCCGGCTCAATCGCGAGACCGCCAAGCATGACGACCGGCTGCGCGGCCTGACGCTGATCAACGCCTTTTTCGAAAACTCGACGCGGACGCTGCTGTCGTTCGAGATCGCCGGCAAGCGGCTGGGCGCGGACGTCGTCAACATGCACGCGGCGCAGTCGAGCGTGAAGAAGGGCGAGACGCTGATCGACACGGCGATGACGCTCAACGCGATGCACGCCGACGTGATCGTGATCCGCCATGCGAGCTCGGGCGCCGTGCAGCTGATCGCCGACAAGGTCGACTGCCCGGTGCTGAACGCCGGCGACGGCCGCCACGAGCATCCGACCCAGGCGCTGCTCGACGCGCTGACGATCCGCCGCCGCAAGGGCCGCATCGAGGGGTTGGTGATCGCGATCTGCGGCGACGTGCTGCACAGCCGCGTCGCGCGCTCGAACATCCTCGCCCTCACCTCGCTCGGCGCCGACGTGCGCGTGGTCGGCCCGCCGACGCTGATCCCCGACGATGTCGGGCGGATGCATGTGCGCGCCTTCACCGACTTCGACGCCGGGCTCGACGGCGCCGACGTGGTGATGATGCTGCGCCTGCAGACCGAGCGGATGGCGGGCGGCTTCGTGCCGTCGCTGCGCGAATATCACGCCTTCTGGGGGCTGACGCCGGAGCGGCTGGCCCGGGCGAGGCCCGACGCGCTGGTGATGCATCCGGGGCCGATGAACCGCGGCGTCGAGATCGCCTCCAGCGTCGCCGACCACCCGACCCGATCGGCCATCACCGAGCAGGTCGAGATGGGCGTGGCGGTGCGCATGGCCTGCCTCGACGTGCTCACGCGCCGAAGCCGCGGCGTGGAGGGCTGGGCATGATCGCGATCCTGAACGCCCGCCTGCCCGACGGCCGCGACGGCGGCGTGCTGGTCGAGGGCGAACGGATCGCCGCGGTCGGCGCGTTCGCCGTGCCCGACGGCGCGGCGACGATCGACGCGCGCGGCAAGCTCGTCGCGCCCGGCATCGTCGACCTGGGCGTGTTCCGCGTCGACGGGCCCGCCTTCCGCTTCGGCGGCATCGTCCGCGCCGCGCTGATGCCCGACCAGGCGCCCGCGCTCGACGACCCGGGCCTGATCCAGCGCGCCGCCTATTCGGGCAAGCCGGACATCTGGGTGCACCCGCTGGCCGCCGCGACGCGCGGGCTCGCCGGCCAGGAGCTCGCCGAGCTGGGACTGATGAAAGCCGCCGGCGCGCGCGCCGTCGCGACCGGGCGGCGCTGGATCGCCGATTCGGGCGTGATGCACCGGCTGCTGAGCTATGCCGCGGCGTTCGACCTCGTCGTCGTCGCGCACAGCGAGGATGGCGGGCTGACCGGGGCTGCGGTCGCGACCGCCGGGGAGACCGCGACGCGTCTCGGCCTCCACGCCGCGCCCGCCTGCGCGGAAGCGATGGCGATCGCCCGCGACCTGGCGCTGGTCGAGTCGACCGGGGCGGCCGTCCATTTCCGCCAGGTCACGACCGCCGCCGGGTTCGACCTCGTCCGCGCGGGCAAGGCGCGCGGCCTGCCGGTGACCTGCGGGATCACTCCGGCGCATCTGTTCCTGTCGGACCTGGCGACGGCCGACTTCCGGACCTTCGCGCATCTGTCGCCGCCGCTCCGCAGCGAGGCGGACCGGCAGGCAGCGCTGCAGGCGGTCGCGGACGGCACGGTCGACGTGCTCGCCTCGGGCCATGATCCGCGCGGACCGGAAGACAAGCGCCTGCCCTTCGCCGATGCGGCGCCGGGCGCCGCGGGCGCGGAGACGCTGCTGCCTTTGTCGCTCAACCTGGTGCGCGACGGGCTGATCTCGATGGAGCGGCTATTCGCGCTGCTCGCCGCCAATCCGGCGCGGCTGCTGGGGCTCGACGGCGGCACGCTGGCCGTCGGAGCGCCGGCCGACCTGATCCTGGTCGATCCCGACGCACCGTGGCGCGTCGATTCGGACAAGATGCGCGCGGCCGCCGGCAACACGCCGTTCGACAAGCTGCCCGTCCAGGGCCGGGTGCTCCGGCTCTGGAAGGGCGGTCGGGAGATCGGCGGCAGCTAGCCGCCATCGAAGCTCAGCGCGAGGCGATGCGCTGGGCGCGATTGGCGGCCCATTGCAGCGGCGCATCGCCCGCGAGCTCGCGGACGAAGCACTGGCCGCCGCGCGCGCGGAGCTGGCCGCACAGCGACACGGCGGCGGCGCGGGTCTCGAAGCCGGTCACCGACAGGCGATGGAAGGTGCCACCCGGGGTGCGCACGACCGCACGGGCGGGCGTGAAGCGGGCGAGCGCGCCGACGCGGCCGACCGTCTGCGACCAGGCGGTGTCGACCCGCTCGGCGGTCGAGAAGGCGCCGATCTGGACCGCGAACCGGCCGCGCGTCGGGACATCGAAGCTCGCGGGCTGGACGCGCGGGGCGGCGACACGGACGACACGAGCCGCCGGGGCGGCGACGGCGCGCGCCGGGATCGGCTGCACCACCTCGGTGCGGGGCGCGAAACTGATGCCGGGCGCGGGCAGCTCGGCGACCGGCGCGGCGGGCGCGGACGCCACCGCGACGAGCGCGAACTCGGCCTGGTCGTCGATGCGCGCGGGCGGCGGCGGCGCGGCGGCGGTGCGAAGCTCGGCCTGCGGCGCGGCCGGCGCGAGCGCGAGCTGCTGCGGCATTCCGGCATCGTCGCGCGGGGTGACGCCAAGCAGGCTGGCGACCTGCACGGCGGCCGCATCCTCGCGGGCAAGGCGCGACCATTCCATGATCCGCTTCGACACGGTCGCCGGATCGAGATCGTAGGACGCCATCAACTTCGCCTCGACCCAACGGCCGGCAAAGGCATAGGCGAGCGCGAGGTTCTGGCGGGTCTTCGCATCGCCGCCCCCGGCGCGGACCGCGCCTTCGAGCACCACGACGCCGCCCGGCGCGTCGCCGGTCAGCGCGAGGGCGAGGCCCCGATCGCCGGCGGCGATCTTGTCGGCATGGGCGTCGACGACCGCGCGCGCGCCGTCCTTGTCGCCGAGCGCGATCCGCGCGAGCGCGAGGCTCAGCGCCGCCGACCCGCGCGACGGATCGAGCGTCAGCACGTCGCTGAAGCTCGCCGCGGCCGAGCGGAACCGGCCATTTTCGAGATAGGCACGACCCAGCAGCATGCGGAAGTCGGCGTTCATCGGCGCGAGCGCGACCGCCTGCTCGGCGCCGGCGAGCGCCTTGGCGGAATCCTTGTGGAGCAGCTTCTCGGCGCGCGCGGCAACGCGCGACGCCTCGGCCTGTGCGGCCTTCTCGGCCCGCGGCGCCGAATCGGCATAGGCGTTCTGAGCGACCGTGAGGCCGGCGACGATCATCGAGGAAGCCGCAAGCTTCGTCAGCAGGTTGGTGCGCATATCTCGTCTCCTGTCAGGCGATACCGCGCGCCGGCACACAGCCGGCCAGCTCGTCGAGTTCGGGAATGTCGGCGAGGAACCGGTCGAGCGCCTCGGTCACGAGCTGCTGGGCCGAGCGGTTGCGGACCGCCGTCGCCAGTCGCAGCTTGAGATGTCGTTCGCCGTCCAGCCGCAGCGTGAAGGCCGCCTTGCGGCCGTTCGCGACGCCGGCGTCGATCGCGACGTGCTTGAGCTTGCGCGGCGGCAGGGACAGCGCGGGCGCGGCGACCGCGGGCTCTTCCTCCTCCGCCTGCTCGGCCGGCAAGGCGACGGCGACCGCGAGTTCCTCGCGCTGCAGCACGACCGGCGGCGGCGAGCTGATCACCGGCGGCGGCGCGACCGGGGCGACCGCGACGACGGCGGGCTGCGGCGCCTGGTGCGGCACGTCATAACCCATGTCGTTCCAGCCGAGATCGTCGCGCTGACTGGCGCTGAGGCCGAAGCCGCTGAAGCCCTGGGGGCGCATGGCCGGCTTGGCCTGTCCCTTGCGCGCGAGCAGTCCCGAACTGAGCGAAGCGAAAGGCTTGGCTTCCATCGCTACCACCCCCGCTTACTGGCCGACGACGCGGCGGCCGAAGCCGCCGACGGGACGCGGACCGGCCGCGACATGCGGCGCCGCCCCCGGCACGCTGAACACGGTGCGGCGGAAGTTCTTCTCCAGCCGGTCCGAGATGTACGACCAGAGCTCCTCGACCTCGTGCGCCGACTTGCCCTTGGGATCGACTTCCATGACGGTGCGGCCGTCGATCATCGAGGCCGCGAAGTCGGTGCGGTGATGGATGGTGACCGGCGCGACGGTGCCGTGCTGCGACAGCGCGACCGCGGCCTCGGAGGTGATCCTCGCCTTGGGCGTCGCGGCGTTCACCACGAAGATCAGCGACTTGCCGGCACGGTCGCAAAGGTCGACCGTGGCGCCGACGGCGCGCAGGTCGTGCGGGCTCGGGCGCGTTGGGATCACGATCAGCTCGGCGACCGCGATGACGCTCTGGATCGCCATCGTGATGGCGGGCGGCGTGTCGATGACGGCAAGCTTGAAGCCCTGCTGGCGCAGAACCTCGAGATCGGCCGCGAGTCGCGCGACCGTGGTCTGCGCGAAGGCCGGGAACTCCGCCTCGCGCTCGTTCCACCAGTCGGCGAGCGAGCCCTGCGGATCGATGTCGATGAGAACGACCGGACCGGCTCCGGCTCGCTGGGCCTGCACGGCGAGATGCCCGGACAAGGTCGTCTTGCCCGATCCCCCCTTTTGCGATGCCAACGCCAGTACGCGCATGATGGTCCCCTAAGGAATTGCTTCGTCGGCCGTTGCTCGCACGCAAGGATCAAAGAAATCGTTAATCCGGGGCATGCGGCGCGGCACGCTGCGAGGGTCGCCAAGGACTTAAAGCAACTGGATAGACGGCGAAGAAAAGGTTAGTTGTTTTGCCAGCGATGTCGCGGCTCCGGGGGGATGTCGGGGGATGAAGACCTTTCTCGCACCGTTACTTGCGCTGGCCGCCCTCGCGGCGCCGGCGGCGGCGGAGCAACTTGCCCGGGTCGAGCGCGCCCCCGACGCCGCCCGGCTGCACGACTGGCGCCAGCGCGCGCTGGCCGGCGATCCCGAGGCGATGCTGCGGCTGGGCGACGCCTATCGCGACGGGCGCGGCGTCGGCCAGGACCTCGCCGTCGCCGAGGACTGGTATCGCAGGGCGGCGGAGGGCGGCCAGGCCGCGGCGGGCGACGAATATGGCCTGATCCTGTTCCGGACGGGGCGCACCGGCGAGGCGATGCCCTGGCTGGTCAAGGCCGCCGAACGCGGCGACGGGCGCGCCCAGTACATTTACGGCACCGCGCTGTTCAACGGCGACTATGTCGCGCGCGACTGGGTGCGCGCCTACGAGATGATGACGCGCGCGGCCGCCGCCGGCATCGAGGCCGCGGCGAACAGCTTGCAGCAGATGAACCGCTACATCCCGGCCGAGCAGCGGCGCGCCGGCACCGAGCTTGCGGCCGCAGCCACGCCCCGGTCGCGCGCCGCGACGACATCGCGCCCGGCCGCGGCGCCGGCCGAGCGGCCGATCCTGCCCGCCTCGCGTACCCTGCCGCCGGCCGACCTGCCCGCGGCGAAGGCAGACGCGCCGCCGCCGCCCCGCGCCATCGAGGTCGCGTCGATCGCGCCCGCGCCCAAGCCGGTCGCCAGGCCCGCGCCCGCCGGAAAATGGCTGGTCCAGCTCGGCGCGTTCGGCGACGAGGCCAAGGCGCGCACGCTCTGGACGTCGCTCAAGGGCCGGCTTCCCGCCTTTGCCGGGCTGCAGCCGCGCTTCGTGCCCGCGGGCGCGCTCACCCGGCTTCGCGCCGGGCCCGTGGGCGACCGCGCGTCGGCCGAGCGACTCTGCGCGAGCGCCGCCGCCAGGGGTCAGGCCTGCTTCCCCGTCGCGCCCTGACCATCTGCCGTGCTGGACTGGTCTCCCGCTTCGGCTAAGCTCGGCGCATGTTGACTTCGGGAGAGGCGGATCAGCTGATCCGCGCCGGCGTGGCGGCGATGCAGCGCGGCGCCGCGCGCGAGGCTCGCGCCGCCTTCGAACGAGTCGTCACGGCCGGCGGGGACATCCCGCCGCCCTGGCTGCTGCTCGCCCAGGCCTGCCGGCTGGAGCGCGACGAGGCGGGCGAGCAGGCCGCGCTCGACCGTCTGCTCGCCGCCCAGCCGCGCAGCCTTCGCGGGCTGATCATGCGCGCCGACCAGCTTGGCCGCGCCGGCGACGTGCGCGGCGCGCACAGCTTCTACTCGCTTGCCATCCAGGTCGCCGAAGCGACTCCCGAGCTGCCGCCGTCGCTCGCCAGCGACGTGGCGCGTGCGCGTGCCGCCGTGGCGGCCAGCGCCGGCCTTTATCGCGAGCATCTCGAGCAATCGCTGGCCGCCCAGGGCCTCGGCAGCGGCGCGCGCAGCCCCCGGCTCCAGATGGCGCTCGACCTGATGAACGGCGACCGCCAGGTCTATCTGCAACAACCGACCAGCTTTTATTTCCCCGAGCTGCCGCAGCGGCAATTCTACGACCGCGACGCGTTCGGCTGGGCGTCCGACGTCGAGGCGGCGACCGACGCGATCCGCGGCGAGCTCGAAACCGTGCTCGCCAGCGACCGCGAGTTCCCCGCCTATGTCGAGCAGGACGAGAACCGCCCGACCAAAGTCCACCGGTTGGTCGGCAATCCCGATTGGGGCGCGTTCCACCTGCTGCGCGGCGGCCCGGTGCCGGGCAATGCCGAGCGCTGCCCCGCGACGCTCGCCGCGCTGGCACACGCGCCGCAGCCGGTGATCCGGGGCCGGTCGCCGATGGCGCTGTTCTCGTTGCTGAAACCGGGCGCGCATATCTTCCCGCACAACGGCCTCATCAACACGCGCCTGATCTGCCATCTGCCGCTGATCGTCCCCGCCGGCTGCCGCTTCCGCGTCGGCAACGAGGTCCGGCGCTGGGAGGAAGGACGGCTGCTGATCTTCGACGACTCGATCGAGCACGAAGCCTGGAACGAGGGCGACTCGATCCGCGTGATCCTGCTGTTCGAGATCTGGCGCCCCGAGATCGACGCCGAGGACCGGGCCGGGCTGGTCGCGCTGTTCGAGACGATCGATGCGTTCCGGGGCGCGCCGCTGGACATGGCGGGGTGATTGGGGGGCTGCCCCTCCACCACCGCTGCGCGGCGGTCCCCCTCCCCACGCTTCGCGTAGGGAGGAGCGGAAGCCAGCTCCTCCCCATCGCAGATGGGGAGGGGGACCGCCGGGCGCAGCCCGGTGGTGGAGGGGCCCCTCGCCCCTAAACCCCCAGCGCCGTCGCGATCACGCCGAGGTCGCCGAACCGCACCGCTGCGTCCGCGGCCGCGGCGGCCTTGGGCTTGGCGCGATACGCGATCCCCAGCCCCGCCGCGACGAGCATGGGCACGTCGTTCGCGCCGTCGCCGATCGCCAGCGTCTCGGCCTGCGCGATGCCGAGCCGGTCGATCTCCGCCTGCAGCGCCCGTCGCTTGGCGTCGGCGCCGAGGATCGGCTCGGCGACGGTGCCGTCCAGCTTGCCGTCGCGGATGCCGAGGACGTTCGCGTGCGCTGCGTCGAAGCCGATCTCGGCCGCGACCCGCTCGGCGAAATAGGTGAAGCCGCCCGACACGAGCAGGGTGCGCGCGCCCCGCGCCTTCAACGCGCCGACGAGCGCGACGGCGCCCGGCATGATCCGCACCCGCTCGTCGTAGCAGCGCGCCAGCACCGACGCGTCGAGCCCCGCGAGCAGCCGCACGCGCGCCCGGAGCGCGCCTTCGAAGTCCAGCTCGCCGCGCATCGCGCGCTCGGTCACCTCGGCGACCTCGGGCTTCACCCCGGCATAGTCGGCGAGCTCGTCGATGCACTCGACGGTGATCATCGTCGAATCCATGTCGGCGACGAGCAGCCGGATGTCGGGCCGGGGACGCTTCAGGACGAAGACGTCGATCGCCATCGCCTCGAGCGCCGCGCGCGCCACGGCCGGGTCCCCGTCGAACGCGAGGTCGGCGGCGCCGTCGCGGACGGTCGCCGCGCCGGGCAGGCAGCCGGCCGCGACCAGCCGGGCGCGCGCGTCCGAAACTTGATCTTCGGCACAAGCCGTCGTTGTGATGAGCGTGGCAATGAACATGAAGAACCCGGTGGCGCTCATCGCAGGGCCGACCGCAAGCGGCAAGAGCGCGCTTGCGCTCGCAATGGCCGAGTGCGGGCCGGTCACGATCGTCAACGCCGACAGCGCGCAGGTCTATACCGACCTGCGCATCCTTTCGGCGCGGCCCGACGAGATCGACATGGCCGCCGCCCCGCACCGGCTGTTCGGCTATATCGACGGGGCGGAGGCCTGCTCGGCCGCGCGCTGGGCTACGGACGCCGCGCGCGAGATCGACGCCGCCCATGCCGGCGGCCGCCTGCCGGTGCTGGTCGGCGGCACCGGACTGTACATCCGCACCCTGCTCGACGGGATCGCGCCGGTGCCCGAGATCGATGCGGACATCCGTGCCGCGGTGCGCGCGATGCCGGTCGCCGCGGCACATGCGGCGCTTTGCCGCGAGGACCCGGGCGCCGCGGCGCGGCTCAACCCGGCCGACACCACCCGGATCGCCCGCGCGCTGGAGGTGGTGCGATCGACCGGCAAGCCCCTCGCCGCCTGGCACGACGCGCGCGAGGGCGGGATCGCCGACCGCATCCGGCTTGCCCCGCTGGTCCTGCTGCCGCCGCGCGACTGGCTGGTGGCGCGCAGCGACTCGCGCTTCCTGGGCATGATCGAAGGCGGCGCGGTCGGCGAGGTCGAGCGCCTGCTCGCGCGCGGGCTCGACCCCGATCTGCCGGTAATGCGCGCGATCGGCGTGCGCGAGATCGCCGACTGGCTGCGGGGCGCGATCGGCCGGGCGGAGATGGTGCAGGCCGGGCGCCTGGCCACGCGCCAATATGCCAAGCGGCAATATACCTGGTTCCGCAACCAGCCCCCGCCCGACTGGGCCCGCTGGCTCGAGCCACTTTCGAACGAAGAAAAAACACGTCACGCAATTATGTTATACGAAAAAGCGTTGACCGATACGAATCTTGCCGATAGCTGACCCGCTCCTCAGGGTCGGAGAAGGACGGACACATGCCTCGCGAGCGTTCGGGCGCGGACATATTGGTGCAGGCGCTGACCGATCTCGGGGTCGAGGTCGTCTTCGGCTATCCGGGCGGCGCGGTGCTGCCGATCTACGACGCGCTGTTCCAGCAATCGAAGATCCGCCACATCCTCGTCCGTCATGAGCAGGCGGCGACCCACGCAGCCGAAGGCTATGCCCGCGCGACCGGCAAGCCCGGCGTGGTGCTCGTCACCTCGGGGCCGGGCGCCACCAACGCGATCACCGGAATCACCGACGCGCTGATGGACTCGATCCCGATGGTGGTGATCACCGGCCAGGTGCCGACCGGGCTGATCGGGTCGGACGCGTTCCAGGAATGCGACACCGTCGGCATCACCCGCCACTGCTCCAAGCATAACTATCTGGTGAAGCACCCCGCCAGGCTCGCGACGATCGTCCACGAGGCGTTCCACATCGCGACGTCCGGACGCCCGGGCCCGGTGGTGATCGACATTCCCAAGGACGTGCAGGTCGCGACCGCGCCCTACGTCAAGCCGGGCCCGATCCAGCACAAGACCTATCGTCCGCAGGTTAAGGCCGAGCCGACGCTGATCGAGACGGCGGTCGAGATGCTCGCGGCCGCCGAACGGCCGATCCTCTACACGGGCGGGGGCATCATCAACTCGGGGCCGGCGGCGAGCCAGCTGCTGCGGGAGCTGGCCCGCATCACCGGCGCCCCCGTCACCTCGACGCTGATGGGCCTGGGTGCCTTTCCGTCGAGCCACGACCAGTTCCTCGGCATGCTCGGCATGCACGGCACCTACGAAGCCAATATGGCGATGAACAAGGCGGACCTGATCCTCTGCCTGGGCGCTCGCTTCGACGACCGGGTGACGGGAAGGCTCGACGCGTTCAGCCCCAAGTCGAAGAAGATCCACGTCGATATCGACCGCTCGTCGATCAACAAGACGGTCCGGGTCGACCTGGGCATCGTCGGCGATGTCGGCCGCACGATCGAGGATCTGGTCCGGGTGTGGAAGGGCCGCCAGCATGTGAAGCCGGACCTGTCGCGCTGGTGGGCGCAGATCGGCGACTGGCGCGCGAAGAAGTGCCTCGACTTCCCGGAAGGCGACGGGCCGGAGATCATGCCCCAACGCGCCGTCACCGCGCTCTGGCAGGCGACCCGCCACCTCAATCCGATCATCACCACCGAAGTCGGCCAGCACCAGATGTGGGCGGCGCAGCATTTCGGCTTCGAGGGCCCGAACAAGTGGCTGACCTCGGGCGGCCTCGGCACGATGGGCTATGGCCTGCCCGCCGCGATCGGCGCGCAGATCGGCAACCCCAATGCGCTCGTGATCGACATTGCCGGCGAAGCGTCGATCCAGATGAACATCCAGGAGCTGGCGACGGCGACCCAATATCGCCTGCCGGTCAAGATCTTCATCCTCAACAACGAGTATATGGGCATGGTCCGCCAGTGGCAGGACCTGACCTATGGCGGCCGCTATGCCGAGAGCTATTCGGACTCGCTGCCCGATTTCGTGCGGCTGGCCGAGGCCTATGGCTGGACCGGGATCCGCATCGAGTCGCGCGACCGGCTCGACGACGGCATCGCCGCGATGCTCGCCGCGCCCGGACCGGTGCTGGTCGACTGCCGCGTCGCCAAGCTCGCCAATTGCTTCCCGATGATCCCGTCCGGCGCGGCGCACACTGACATGCTCCTCTATTCGAGCGAGGTTTCGGGCGAGATGGACGACGAAGCGAAGGCGCTGGTTTGATGCAGAGCCGTGAATTGCTCCTCTCCCGCTCGCGGGAGGGGCGCTTTGAGTTACTCCCCTCCCGCTCGCGGGAGGGGCGCTTTGAGTTACTCCCCTCCCGCTCGCGGGAGGGGCTGGGGGTGGGCGTGTCCGGTTCGGGTGAGGCGAGTGGCCCACCCCCGACCCCTCCCGCGAGCGGGAGGGGAGACTTTCGATGCGACTGAAGGAAGAACAGGCCGAGCGGCACACGCTGTCGGTGATCGTCGACAATGAAGCGGGCATTCTTGCGCGGATCGCCGGCCTTTTCTCGGCGCGCGGCTACAATATCGACAGCCTGACCGTGGCCGACGTCACCGAAGACGAGAGCATCAGCCGGATCACCATCGTCACCTCGGCGGCGCCGGCGAAGATCGAGCAGATCATCGCCCAGCTCGACAGGCTCGTCCCCGTCCACCGGGTGACCGACCTGACCGAACTCGGCCCGCACGTCGAGCGCGAGCTCGCGCTGGTCAAGGTCGCCGGGGTGGGCGACCACCGGATCGAGGCGCTGCGCCTCGCCGACGTGTACCGCGCCCGCGTGGTCGACGCGACGACCGGCAGCTTCGTCTTCGAGGTGACCGGCGGGTCGGAGAAGATCGACACGTTCGTCGGGCTGATGCGCGAGGTCGGCCTCGTCGAAGTCGCCCGCACCGGCGTCGTCGCCATCGCGCGGGGACGCGAGGCGGTCTAGGGACAACAGCCAAGATCATCTCCGTTCGTTTCGAGCGAAGTCGAGAAACGGAGGCGCTCGCAAAGGCGCTTCTCGACTGCGCTCGAAGCGAACGGGCTGGGGAAACCTGCACAGGGAGCGAAGAACAATGCGCGTTTACTACGACCGGGATGCGGACGTCGGGCTCGTCAAGGGCAAGAAGATCGCGGTGCTCGGCTATGGCAGCCAGGGCCATGCCCATGCCCAGAACCTGCGCGACTCGGGGGTCGTCGAGGTGGCGATCGCGCTGCGTGCCGGGTCGGCGACGGCGGCCAAGGCCGAAGGCGCGGGCTTCAAGGTCCTCTCGAACGTCGAGGCCGCCAGATGGGCCGACATCGTGATGATCCTCGCCCCCGACGAGCACCAGGCCGCGATCTATGCCGAGGATCTCGCGCCCAACCTCAAGCAGGGCGCCGCGCTGGCCTTCGCGCACGGGCTCAACGTCCATTTCGGGCTGATCGAGCCCCGCCCCGACCTCGACGTGATCATGATCGCGCCCAAGGGCCCGGGCCACACCGTGCGCTCCGAATATGTCCGCGGCGGCGGCGTGCCCTGCCTGATCGCGATCGCGCAGGACGCGTCGGGGAACGCGCACGACATCGCGCTGTCCTACGCGTCGGCGATCGGCGGCGGCCGCTCGGGCATCATCGAGACCAACTTCCGCGAGGAATGCGAGACCGATCTGTTCGGCGAGCAGGCGGTGCTGTGCGGCGGCCTCAGCCACCTGATCACGGCCGGCTTCGAGACGCTGGTGGAGGCCGGCTACGCGCCCGAAATGGCCTATTTCGAGTGCCTGCACGAAGTGAAGCTGATCGTCGACCTGATGTACGAGGGCGGCATCGCCAACATGCGCTACTCGATCTCCAACACCGCCGAATATGGCGACATCACGACGGGGCCGCGGATCATCACCGACGAGACCAAGCGCGAGATGAAGCGCGTGCTCGACGACATCCAGTCCGGCCGGTTCGTGTCGCGCTTCGTGCTCGACAATCGCGCGGGCCAGCCCGAGCTCAAGGCCGCGCGCAAGCGCGCCGCCGCGCACCCGATCGAGAAGGTCGGCAGCGAGCTGCGCGCGATGATGCCGTGGATCGGGGCCAACAAGCTGGTCGACAAGGCGCGGAACTGACGGGCGGAGGACCGTCCGGGAGTCAGGCGCCTCGGCTCACAGCGCGGCGTAGCTTGTGAACAGCGCCTTGACGTTCGAGGAGGCGCCGCGCGTCAGCTCGGCGACCTTCGTGCCCAGCTCCGACGGGTCGAGCGCACCGGCGAAACGCTGGAAGGCCATGTCCCAGTCGCCGAACTCGCGCACGTCGATCGCGCGCTCGGACAGGCGGACCAGGGCGAAATGGCGCGGATCGGCGGCGATGCGCTGGTAGGTCGCCTCGACCGCGCTCGCCGGGCCTTCGAGCAATTGCAGGAAGCGCTTGCCGTTGAACAGCAGCAGCCCGGTGACCCGCAAGCGCTGGTTGTTGCGTCGCGACGCCGCGAGAATCGCGTCGACGTCGGCCGGCGTGACCGTCGGTCGCGCCGTACTGATGTAGCAGATCTGGATCATCCCTCACTCCAGCGGGCCCCCGCCCGTGACGCCTGCTTACGCGGCAAGGGGTTACCGGAGCGCTAAGGGTTTGAACCATATTCGATTTATCGACCGTTCCGTCGCTTCGGACTCGATCCGGGCCCCGCTTCATGCCACGCGGGGAGCAGGACGGCAGCGAGACCCCGGCTCGAGGCCGGGGCGCCGGTGCGTGATCGCCCTGCCCGCGCTTTCCCATTTGCCTCGCGCGGCAAGCCTGCCTATGACTTGGGGCAATGATCGCGACCGGCCTTCTCGGACTTCGACTTACGCGCCCTTAGGCGCGACGATCCGGCCTGCGCGCGGGACGCGCGGGTGACGCGCCTAAGGGCCCCTCGACCAGCGACCCTTCGAGCCGAGAGACCAGACCCATGTTGCGCGACCCGTCCGTCAAATATCGCCCGTTCCAGCCCGTGGACCTGCCCGACCGGCAATGGCCGGGCAAGACCATCACCAAGGCGCCGCGCTGGCTGTCGACCGACATGCGGGACGGCAACCAGGCGCTCGTCGACCCGATGGACGGCGAGAAGAAGCAGCGCTTCTTCGACCTGCTCGTCCGCGTCGGGCTGAAGGAGATCGAGGTCGGCTTTCCCTCGGCCGGCGCGACCGAGTTCGACTTCATCTCGGGCCTCGTGCGCTCGGGGCGGGTCCCGGAGGACGTGACCGTCCAGGTCCTCACCCAGTCGCGGCGCGACCTGATCGAGCGCAGCTTCGAAAGCCTCGAAGGCGCGCATTCGGCGACGGTGCATCTCTACAACGCGGTGTCGCCGGCCTGGCGCCGGATCGTGTTCGGGCTCGACCGGCCGGGCGTGAAGGCGATCGCGATCGAAGGCGCGTCGATCATGCGCGACGCGGCGGGCAAGCGCCCCGGGACCGACTGGCGCTTCGAATACAGCCCCGAGACCTTCTCGACCGCCGAGCTCGATTTCTCGCTCGAGGTCTGCGAGGCGGTGATGGACGTGCTGCGGCCGACACCCGACGCGCCCCTGATCCTCAACCTGCCCGCGACGGTCGAGGCATCGACCCCCAACATCTATGCCGACCAGATCGAGTGGTTCTGCCGCCATATCAGCCGGCGCGACAGCGTGGTGATCAGCCTCCACCCGCACAACGACCGCGGCACCGGCGTCGCCGCCGCCGAGCTTGGGCTGATGGCGGGCGCGGACCGGATCGAGGGCTGCCTGTTCGGCAATGGCGAGCGGACCGGCAATGTCGACCTGGTGACACTCGCTCTCAACCTCTACACGCAAGGCGTTGATCCCGGACTGGATTTCGCAGACATCGACGAGGTCATCCGGACCGTCGAATATTGCAACGCCCTGCCCGTCCACCCGCGCCACCCCTATGCGGGCGAGCTGGTCTTCACGGCGTTCTCGGGCAGCCATCAGGACGCGATCAAGAAGGGCTTCGCCGCCCAGGCCCAGCGCAACGACGCGCTGTGGGACGTGCCCTATCTGCCGATCGATCCCGCCGATCTCGGCCGCTCCTATGAGGCGGTGATCCGCGTCAACTCGCAATCGGGCAAGGGCGGGGTCGCCTGGGTGCTCGAGCAGGACAAGGGCCTGAAGCTTCCCAAGCGGATGCAAGCCGAGTTCAGCCGCGCGGTGCAGGCGCTCGCCGACGAGACCAGCCGCGAGCTGAACGCCGAGGACATTTGGGGCCTGTTCCGGACGAGCTACCGGCTCGACGGCGATGGCCGCTTCGCGCTCGTCGACTATCAGGAGCACCACGACAAGGCCGCGCGCCTGTTCGTCGGGCGCGTCCGCATGGACGGCGAGGCGCGTTCGATCAGCGGGCGCGGCAACGGGCTGATTTCGTCGGTGCTCGCCGCGCTGCGCGACGCGTGCGGAGTCGAGCTCGACGTCGCCGACTATGTCGAGCACGCGATCGGCCACGGCGCCGACGCGCAGGCGGCCGCCTATGTCGAATGCCGCACGCCGGACGGGCGCACCGTCTTCGGGGTCGGCATCGACGCCGACGTGGCGACGGCAAGCGTGCGGGCAGTGCTGAGCGCCGCCAATCGCCTCGACTGACGGACCGCGCGCCCGAAGGCGGCGCGCGCGCTGCGGGGGCGGGGCGCAGGATGGATCATGGGCCCGACCCGGGTTAGGATCGAGCGACCGTATAGGGGGAGCCGTGATGCCCAGGGCGTTACTGTCGGTGGTCGCCGGACTGGCGGTCGCATTCGCACTCGTCTTCGTGACCGATGCCTTGTTCCATGCGGTCTTCGCGACCGGCCAGGCGCCCGACGAGGCCGGCGACGCGGAGGCCATGCGCGCCTATGTCGCGGCCCAGCCGGTCGCGGGGCTCGCCGCGATCGTCGTCGGCTGGGCGATCGCGGCCTTTGCCGGCGCTGCCACGGCCAGCCGGCTCGCCCGGCGCGGGCCGTGGCCGGGCTATGTGGTCACCGGCCTGTTCCTGATGGCGACCGGCGCCAACTTCCTGATGGTGGCACACCCGCGCGCCATGGTGGTGGGCGCGATCGCGGCGATCGCGCTCGCGGGCTGGCTCGGGACCCGAACGGGTCGAGGATCGACGCGGTCGCCGCAGTCGAGCTGATCCCGGCCGCGCCGGGTGACGATCGACGACCGGCCCGGGACGGCCGGTCGCCCGCGCCGACCTTTGTGCAGCATGGACCGACACCGGCGCCGTCAGCCGGGCCCAAGTCACGCCGCAGCGCTCACTTCCGCCCGAACAGCTTCTCCACGTCGCCGAGCGCCAGCTTCACCCAGGTCGGGCGGCCGTGGTTGCACTGGCCGCTGTGGGGGGTGACTTCCATTTCGCGAAGCAGCGCGTTCATCTCGGCGACCGAGAGCGCGCGGCCGGCGCGGACGCTGCCGTGGCAGGCCATGGTGCCGGCGATCGCGTCGAGCCGTTCCTTGAGGCTCAGCGCCTCGTCAAAGGCCGCGAGTTCGTCGGCGAGGTCGCGGACAAGGCCCTGGACGTCGCCCTGCCCCAGCGGCGCCGGCGTGGCGCGGACCAGCATCGCGGCGGGGCCGAACCGCTCCAGCTCGAGCCCGAAGCCGGCGAGTTCGGCGGCGCGCGCCTCCAGCCGGTCGCAGCCGGGCTCGTCAAGCTCGACCACCTCGGGCAGCAGCAGCGCCTGGCGCGCCACGGCGCCCCCGGCGGCGGCGCGGCGCATCCGTTCGAGCACGAGCCGTTCGTGCGCGGCATGCTGGTCGACGAGCACCAGCCCGTCCTCGGCCTCGGCGACGATATAGGTGTTGGCGACTTGCCCGCGCGCGACGCCGAGCGGGTAGCGCGCCGGGTCGGGCGGCGGCGCGGCGGCGGGCTCGGCGCGCGCCATCGGCGGGGCGGTGAAGAAGGAGCGGCTGTCCCCCACTCCCCCGTAGCGCTTCGGCGAATCCCCTTTCGGCGCGGTGTCATGGCCGGGCTGCCACATTGCGAGCGCGCCCGCATCGGGCCGCTGCACGCTCTGGTGACCGGCCGCGTCGAGCGCGCGCCGCAGGCCGCTGACGATCATCCCGCGGACGAGCGCGGGCTCGCGGAAGCGAACCTCGGTCTTGGCCGGATGGACGTTCACGTCCACCGCGTCGACGGGAAGGTCGATGAACAGGGCGACGAGCGGGTGGCGGTCGCGCGCGAGCAGGTCGGCATAGGCGCCGCGCACCGCCCCCGCGAGCAGCCGGTCCTTCACCGGGCGGCGGTTGACGAACAGATATTGATGGTCGGCGACGCCGCGGCTGAAGGTGGGCAGCCCCGCGACGCCGCCGAGCGTCAGCCCCTCGCGCACGAGGTCGACCGCGACACTGTTCGCCGGCAGTTCGCGATCGGTGAGCGCGGCCACGCGGGCCGGCTGGCTCTCGCCCGGCGGCAGCTTCAGGATCGCGCGCCCGTCGTGGTCGAGCGCGAAACCGATCTCGGGACGCGCCATCGCCAGCCGCTTCACCACGTCGAGGCAGGCGGCATATTCGGCGCGGTCGCTGCGCAGGAATTTGCGTCGGGCGGGCACGCGTTCGAACAGGCTCTCGACGCGCACGCGAGTGCCCGGCGGCAGCGCGGCCGGACCTTCGGGACCGACCTCGCCATGGTCGACCCGCAGCGCCCAGCCGTCCGCGCCACGCACGCGGCTTTCCAGCGTGAGCCGCGCGACGCTGGCGATCGAGGGCAAAGCCTCGCCGCGGAAGCCGAGCGTCACGACGGCTTCGATGGCGTCGTCCGGGAGCTTGGAGGTGGCGTGGCGCTCCAGCGCGAGGCGCATCTCGCCGGGTGTTATGCCGCAGCCGTCGTCGGTCACTTCGATCAGGTCGGTGCCGCCCCGGCCAAGACGGATCGCGACCCGCGTGGCGCCCGCGTCGATCGCGTTCTCGACCAACTCCTTGAGCGCGCTCGCCGGGCGCTCCACCACCTCGCCGGCGGCGATCCGGTTGACCAGATATGAGGGAAGTCGCCGTATTGACACGCCTGTCGCTCTAGCCCAAGCGCAGGCCTCCCGCGAGCCGGCCTTTACCCCGTTTCCACAGAAAAGATCGGTAACGAAGTCCGGGAAAAGCGGGTAGAAGTCCCGGTCGGGACGGCGAGAGCTTGGCGGCAAGGATCAGGGATGTTTTTTTCGCGTTTCTTCAAGTTCATGTCGCATGACATGGCAATCGACCTCGGGACCGCGAACACGGTCGTCTATCTGCGGGGGCGCGGAATCGTCCTCAACGAGCCGTCGGTGGTCGCGATCGAGACGATCAACGGCGTGCGCAAGGTCAAGGCGGTCGGCGACGACGCCAAGCTGATGATGGGCAAGACGCCCGGCTCGATCGAGGCGATCCGGCCGCTGCGCGACGGCGTCATCGCGGACATCGACGTGGCCGAGCAGATGATCAAGCACTTCATCCACAAGGTGCACGGGCAGCGCCGCTTCCCGCGCTGGCCCGA
>JAESGM010000368.1_pt1 | contig 48663 bp, 52 predicted proteins | sample 9269721 | NCBI WGS metagenome assembly JAESGM01 (sample SAMN15720920, study PRJNA650825) | algae metagenome | isolation source: Komarekiella atlantica HA4396-MV6 and co-occurring heterotrophs from... | place: USA: Theobald House, Kauai, HI | collected 2009-07-29
AGGAAAACAGGAACAGCTTCAGCGACTTGCTCTCCACCAGCCAGTCGCCGGGAATGTAGTCGATCACCAGATGCGCGAAATCCGGCTGGCCGGTCATCGGGCAGAGCGAGGTGAATTCGGGCGCGGTGAACCGCACCGTATAGCGCGTGCCTGCCTGCGGGTTCGCCACACGCTCCAGCACGGCATCCTCCGGCCGCGCCGGAATGGCGGCGTCCGCGCCGAGTTGCGTCAGGTTCGAATAGATCGTGTCATGCGCCAAGCGCTTAGTCCTTGTTTTGACCGGGTAGGCTGCGACCGGAATTGCGAAAGGCGCGCGGATAGCAGGGAAGGGCGGCGAGGTAAAGGCGGGGTGGCGCTGCGAGTGCCCCCTCCACCTCGTCATCCTCGGGCTCGACCCGAGGATCCATGCCTCGCCACCACCACCTTGGGTAGTGAAAAGTCTAAATGACGTACGGAGGGTGCATTAATGCCTGCCCGGTACGATGCCGACATGTCGGAGGGATCGAACATGCTGCGCCGTACGCTTCTTGCCATCGCCATTTTCTGCGTCTCGACGCTTGCCTCGGCCCAGGACAGGCCGGTCGACGAAGACCCGGCAGGGTCGTGGCGACAGCTCGCTTCGAGCGCGGGCGCGTGCCTGACCTGCTCGATCACCATTTCGAAGACCAGCGACGGCTATCTCGTCACGGCGAGCAATGGCTGGGAATCCAGGATCACGCATCTCAAGAAGGGCGTTTTCGTCGGCCATGGTCGATGGGAGCGGTCTGGCCCCGACCTGCACCCAACCCGGGAACTCATGACCGTGATGAAAATTTCCGTCGACGGCCGGATGCTCCTTCTCCTCGCGCTTCGGCGGCCCGACGGCACGCCCTGGGAGATCAAGGCGCAGTTCGTCCGCCGGACGGAGTCGGAACCGTCGGTGCCTGAACTCGACTTGTAAGGACGCGAGCCGGACGCGGCTCGAGCCCAGCCGGGCCGCGAAAGGGCGGATGAGGGGCGCGCCGCTGCTCCCTCTCCACCTCGTCATCCTCGGGCTCGACCCGAGGATCCATGCCTCGCCATCGCCGCTCGCATTCGGCCCAATCGCGATGGCGCCACCCTATCCACCGTCACCCCTGTGCTCGTCACAGGGGTCCATGCCTCGCCACTCCCACCGGCACTTCGGGGCAGAAAACTTCCGTCACCCGCCCGCCACTCACAAACGCAGAGGCATGGATCCCCGGGTCTGCGCAGCCGCTCCGCGCCTGCTCCGCCCGAGGATGACGAATTGGAGGAGGGCGGCCGGTAACCGGCAAAGTCTTCGCCCCCACTACCTCGTCATCCTCGGGCTTGACCCGAGGATCCATGCCTCGACATCGCCACCGAAACGCCCGCACGGAACCACTGCTCGCCACGCAACGGCTCATGCACACGCTATACTTGCACGCTTAACAGTTGCATGATCTCATCGCGATGGGTTGGCGATATCGGGGGGAATCATGAGTGTCGACGATCAACTGCGCATTCTGTCTGAACGCATCAAGATGCACTCGAGTTCTATGGTCACGGAAGAGGCCGTCAAGACTGCGATCGTTCTGCCATTTCTTTCGGCGCTAGAATACGACGTTTTCAACCCCGGTGAAGTTGTTCCGGAATTTTGCGCGGACGCCGTCGGGAAGAAGGGTGAAAAGGTCGACTACGCCATAAAGCTCAATAGCGAAATCAAGGTCTTGATCGAGTGCAAGCCGATTACGACAAATCTCGACAAGGTGCATTTGGCGCAACTCTATCGGTATTTCTCGGTCACCGACGCCAAGTTCGCGATCCTCACGAACGGTCGAACTTTTCACTTTCATACGGACTTGGTCGCGCCGAACAAGCTGGATGAAAAGCCTTTCTTCTCGTTCGATCTTTCTGATCTGCAAGGGCAAATGATCGCGGAACTGAAGAAGTTTGCCAAAAGCGAATTCGACGTCGACGGAATTCTTCGGAGCGCGCATCGGCTGAAATATACTTCGGCGATCAAGAAGGAGCTTTCCAACTTGATGGAGAATCCGAATGAGGAATTCGTTCGGCTTGTGATCAGCGATGTGCATGAAGGGCGCTTCACGCAGGCTGTACGTGAAGAGTTTACGCCCATGGTCAAAGCGGCTTTCCGGGAAATCGTTCGTGAGATGGTCCAGAGCAGATTGTCCAACGCTTTGGCCGATACGACCGCAACTGAACTGGTCGACGTTGCTGACGAAGTGGATGCCGAAGAGATCGTCACAACCGAGGAGGAGCGCGAGGGTTTCATGATAATCCGAGCGATCGTGCGCGATATTATCAAACCAGCCCGCGTGGTGATGCGAGATCAGAAAAGTTACTGTGGTATTCTAATCGACAACAACAATCGAAAGCCGCTTGCGCGACTCCATTTCAATCGAAGCGTAAAATATGTCGGTCTTTTTGACGGGGAAAAGGAAGAGCGCGTTCGTGTCGATACGTTGGACGAGATCTACGACCAGGCCGAGAGATTGAGAGCCACGGCACGCGAATATGCAACGCCAAACTGATCGTCGACGCTCTCCACCCCAAAAAACTTATCCCCACCCGCGCCACCTCCCGTATTCTCCCTCCCATCGCCCTTGCGGGAACCGGAGCCGGAACCGGGTTTTGGGAGGGCGGCGGTGACTTCCCCCGGAGGCGTGGTTCGCCGAAGGCTCGTGAAGGCACGGAACAGGCCGGCGTGGTGAGGCGCGCGCGATAAGCGCAACCCCAAGCCATGCGGGAAAAGCCGCGGGCGTCCCAAAAGGATCGTCTGTGACCGGCCGAGAGCGTGACAAGCACCGACGGACGGCCGTTCGGGTCGCAATACAAAAAAGAAAACTGGCGAACCGGACGGCCGCCCGTTTCCCGACCCATCCCGCTCCCGGCTAAAGGGCGCGGCCGCCTTTGCACGCCCGCAATTCAGCCGAGGAGACAGACCATGCAGGACGAGCCTTACGATCCGAACAGCTGGGAGCCGCGTGAGGTGCGCATTGCCCGTCATGTCGGCGTGCTGCGCGAGGGGATCGGCGCGCTGGTCGCTGCGCCGCCTTATCCCGAGGCCGAAATCCTCACCGCGTTCCGGCTCAAATCCGGCATGGCCGGCCTGCCGCATTTTTGCCCGCGGGCCGCTTGCCGGCGCGCGAACTCCTGCCGCGCGAGCGACATCGAGGCCGGCGCGGCCTGCGGGGCGCAGTTCAGCGCTGAAACCGAGCGCGACTTTCAGGCCATGGTGCTCGGCATCCTGATCGCCTGGCGCGCGCAATGCGCCCGCGCCGCGCGAGGCGGCGGCGCTTGCCCGCTGGTCCGGTGCCGAAACGAACGCTGCGCCATTGTCGCGCGGAAGGCGCGCGGCTAAGCGGAAGGCATGACCCACCACGACCGGCCGATGCTCGGCATCCTCCTGATGATCGGCTTTTGCGCCATCGCGCCGCTCGGCGATGCGACGGCGAAGATCCTCGGGGATACGATCCCGCTGGTACAGCTTCTGGCCGTGCGCTTCGCCATCCAGGCCGTCATCCTGCTGCCGATCATCTTCGCCACCGGCATTTCACTGCGCATGAGCCCCTATGTGCTGCGCATGACCTTCCTGCGCACCGCGCTCCACATCGTCGGCATCGGCGCGATGTTCACCTCGCTGCGCTATCTGCCATTGGCCGACGCCGTCGCCATCGCCTTCGTCATGCCGTTCATCATGCTGGTGCTCGGCGCGACGATCCTCGGCGAGGAGGTCGGCCCGCGCCGCATCGCGGCCTGCGCGGTCGGCTTCATCGGCACGCTGCTCGTCGTGCAGCCGAGCTTCGCCGAAGTCGGCTGGCCCGCCTTTTTGCCGATCGTCGTCGCCTTCACGTTCGCCTTCTACATGCTGGTCTCGCGCCGGATCGCCAAGGAGTGCGACCCGCTCGCGCTGCAGACCATTTCCGGATTCATCGGCATGCCGGTGCTGGTGCTGATCCTCGCGCTGACATGGGGGCGGACGGATTCGTTCTTCGGCATCGTCACGCCGAACGCGACCGAGACCTGGCTGCTGCTCGGCATCGGCGTGCTGGGCACCTGCGGGCATCTGTTGATGACATGGTCGCTGCGATTTGCGCCATCCGCCACCGTCGCGCCGGTGCAGTATCTCGAAATCCCCTTCGCCACCTTCATCGGCTGGCTGATCTTCGCCGATTTGCCCAACGGCCTCGCCGCCATCGGCATCGCGATCACCATGGCGGCGGGGCTCTACATCCTGTTTCGCGAGCGCAGCCTGGCGCAGCCGCGGCCGTCGGAGGCCTAGCTACGCGTCCTCGACATTGATGCGGCGATAGAGCGCCTGCGTGAAGGAATAGGCGGCGAAGGCGAGGAGGCCGATGCCCATCGCGGCAAGGAGAAGGCTTCCGGCGGGCAGCGACTGGACGAAGTCGAGCGCGTCCTTCGAGCCGACATCCTCGCCCGTCCCTCCGCCGCGCCAGGACTGGAGCGCGACGAGGAAGGCGAGGATCGCGAAGACCGCGCCGCGCGCGATCAGCCCGGTCTTGGCGATCGGGTGGATCACCTTCATCTTCGCCGCATCCGCCTCGATGTGGTCGGCATATTTCTCGCGCACCGCCTTGATCACATGGGCGACGGCAGCGCCCGCGAGGCAGGCGGCGATGACGGCGGAGACGATGCCGGTGCCGACGAAGCCGGCGATGGCGTCGGCGACCCCGCCACCGGATTCGCTGTCCGAACTTGTCCCCCTGATCCTGGACGCCGTGTAGAATGCGAGCGTCGAATAGGCGATGGCGGAAACCATCAGTCCGCCCCTGACGGCGACGCCCTTGGCGCCGGTTCCGTGGTCGTCGGTGTCGAAGACGGCCTGGATCGTGCGCCACAGCGCGTAGCAGGCAAGGCCGAGGACGAGCGCGTAGGCGACCGCGATGCCGAAGCCGGTTCCGAGCAGCCGGTCGAGCGCGTCGCGCGAGCCCATCGTTTCGCCGGAGCCGATCGCGGCCGTGGCGGCGAAGAAGCCGATCACCGTGTAGATCAGCCCGCGCGCGGCATAGCCGATGCGTGCGAATGGCCGAAACCATGCCTTTGCCTGATGCATTTCTGGGAGTCTCCGTTGGCGCCCATCAGCAATGCGTCATCAGCGCTCCGGTTCCCCGGTTAACCATGACGTTCGGAGACGAGGATGTGATCGAACCGGCCATGGAGCGGATCGTTGTGCCAGCCTAGAATGATGACCAGCCGACGGACGACCCATTGATGAAATTCCACTCCATTCCCTCCGCCCTTGCCCTGTCAATCCTCGCCGCACTGATCGTGGCCACGGTCGTGATGCGTCCTTATGACGACGCACGCGCAGCGGGGCGGGCAGCGAGTTGCGCGGGGTATGAGCGGCTGACGATCCTGCTCGGCAACGCGCAGAAGGCGCAGAACTTTTCCGTGCGGCGGTGCATGGATTCGCTGGAGGCGCATGGAGGAAACATCTGAGGTGCAGCGGCGTTCGGCCTGAAGATGCCTTGCGAAAGGGAACTCCATGGCCGCCGCACTCACCGCCTTCGCGCTGAACTGTTCGCTCAAACCGTCCAGCGCGGCTGAGACCTCCTCCACCGACAAGATGCTCGCTGACCTGCTCGACGCGTTCGCGCCGCATGGCGTGACGGGCGAGGTCGTGCGGGCGCTCGACCACGACATCAAGCCGGGCGTCGAGAGCGACATGGGCGAGGGGGACGACTGGCCGGCGCTGCGCGAGAAGATTGTCGCCTCCGACATCTTCATCCTCGGCACGCCGATCTGGATGGGCCAGCCGTCGTCCGTCGCCAAGCGGGTGCTGGAGCGGCTGGACGCATTTCTGGGCGAGGCGGACGACAAAGGCCGGATGCCGGCGGCAGGCAAGGTGGCGCTGGTCGCGATCGTCGGCAACGAGGACGGCGCGCATCAGTGCCACGCGGCGTGCTTCCAGGCGCTGAACGATGTCGGCTTCACGGTGCCGGCCAATGCGGGGTGCTACTGGGTCGGCGAGGCGATGGGATCGATCGACTACAAGGATCTCGACGAGGTGCCGAAGAAGGTGAAGCAGACGCTGGACATGGCGGCGTCCAATGCGGCCCATCTGGCGCGGCTCTTGAAGGATTCCGACTATCCCGGCGTCGGCTAAAACTCGAATCAAAACCGTCTGTTAAGATTTACTGTTTAGCAATCTTCTCAAGAAGAGAGGATTTGCGATGCGTATCGTGTTTGTCGCCGTTCTCCTGGCGCTGGGCCTCTCGGCCTGCGCCTCGGCTCCCAGCAACACAACCAATTCATGCTCGATCTTCGCGCAGCGAAGCGGGTTCTTCGAGAACTGGCGGCGCGACGCGCAGCGCGTGGAGCGCGAATATGGCGTGCCGGTGCCGATCCTGATGGCGACGATTTATACGGAATCGAATTTCGAGCCCCGCGCACGGCCGCCGCGCACGAAGCTCTTCGGCGTCATTCCGTGGAAGCGGCAGTCGACCGCCTATGGATACTCGCAGGCGCTGGACGGGACCTGGGAGCGCTACCAGCGCGAGACGGGGCGGTTTGCGGCGCGACGGACCAATTTCGGCGACGCGATCCACTTCGTCGGCTGGTATCACGACACCAGCAGCCGCACGAACGGCATCGCCAAGACCGACCCCTACAATCTTTATCTGGCCTATTACTCCGGACACGCGGGCTATGCCCGCGGCTCATGGCGCGGCAATGCTGGCGTGCAGCGCGCCGCACAGCGCGCCACCAACATGGCGAACAGCTATGCCGGCCAGCTACAGGGCTGTTAGGCCCTCAGGCCAGCGTCGACCAGGTTGAGGTTGTTGCGGGGGCCGCGCCGGTAGGCGTCGCGCATCCGCTCCTCGACCGCCGCGCGGCGCGGGGCCTCTTTTTCGGACAGCCCCAGTTCCTCGAACACCGCATCGATCGCGTCGCGCAACCGGTTGTCGTCCTGAAGTTCCAAATGCCCGGAACGGGCCCGCAAAGCACTTACAGTCATCGTGGCCTCCCGTATCTCGCCGGAATGCAGCCACGCATTCCAGGCTGGGCCAGATCTGACGCTGGCCATGATTGATGATAGTGCGGGCATTCGAAAGCAAAGAGGCGCCGGCGATCACTCTTGCCGCGACAATGAAATGATTGCGCGAGCGACAGACCATCACCCCTTGACCTTGGGGAAATTTGCATGACGGCCGCATTTTAGCGAATCACGTTTTTCTGCGGCGTTGATCCGATCCGGCAACGCGTTGTTTGGCTGAATCTCTTTATGTCTTCAAGTCACTGACTTGCCATTGCTTTATGGAAACAGCGGGTGCGGCTCCATGGTCAGATGCAGTGCCTCCCCCTTCCACGGATTCGCCTCTGCGACGGCCTCGTCGAGTTCGACGCCGAGGCCCGGTTCCTTCGAAGGGATTACCCAGCCATCCTCCCAGTCGATCTTTTTGGTCAAAAGCTCGGCATGGAATCCGTCCCATGTCCTGATCGATTCCAGGATCAGGAAGTTCGGCAGGGTCGCGGCGAGCTGGATGTTGGCGGCGCCGACGATCGGGCCGCAATAGCAGTGCGGGGCGACCTGGATGTGATAGGCCTCGGCCATGGCCGCGATCTTCTTGGTCTCGAGAATGCCGCCGGAGCGGCCGAGATCGGGCTGGAGGATGGAGGCGGCGCGGTTTTCGATGATCCGGGCAAATTCCCATTTGGTCGTCAGCCGCTCGCCGGTCGCGATCGGGATCGATGTCGAGCGGGCCACCTCGGCCATGACTTCCGGCATGTCGGGCGGGACGGGTTCCTCGAACCAGAGCGGGTCGTAGGGCTCGATCGCCCGCGCCATGCGCCGTGCGCCCGAGGCGGTGAACTGGCCATGGGTGCCGAACAGGATGTCGGCGCGGGTGCCGACCGCCTCGCGGATCGCCTTGACCATGCGCGCGGAGAGGTCGATGTCGATAAGGCGGGGCTGGTGGCCGTCGAAGGCTGTGTAGGGGCCGGCGGGGTCGAGTTTTACGGCGTTGAAGCCCTGGTTGACATAGGCCAGCGCGCATTCGGCGGCGAGGTCGGGGTCGTTGTAGACGTTGCGGTCGGCGTTGTCGGCCTCCTTCGGGTAGACGCTGCCGGTCTGCGGATAGAGGTAGGTGTAGGAGCGCAGGCGCTCATGGACCTGTCCGCCGAGGAGCTTGTAGACGGGCTTGTTCGCTTCCTTGCCGACGATGTCCCAGCAGGCCATCTCGAGCGCCGATACGCAGCCCATCATCGTAATGTCGGGGCGCTGCGAGAAGCCGGACGAATAGGCGCGGCGGAAGAAATTCTCGATGTCGTGCGGGTCGGTGCCGATGAGGTAGCGCTCGGCGACGTCCTCGATCATCTTCGCGGTGAGGTGAGGACCGAAGGTGGCGCTGTAGGCCTCGCCATAGCCCTTGACGCCGTTGTTCGTGGTGAGGCGGACGAAGATGAAGTAGCGGCCGCCGATGTGGGGGGGCGGGTTGCCTACGACCCAGGTCTTGACGTCGATGATTTTCATGGTCGGTCCTTCATTGGTCTCGGCGCGGGTGAAGCACCCCCACTCCGTCGCGCTGCGCGCGCCACCTCTCCCCCTGCCCGGGGGAGAGGAAAGACTGCCGCGATGGCGGCGCCTAATCCAGCTTGGGTTCCCCTCCCCTTTTGAGGGGGAGAGGTGGCCCGAAGGGCCGGAGTGGGGGTAGGCTTCTCCATCAACCCGAATCCTCCAGCACCATCTCTGCCCCCTTCCAGCCCGTCATGATCGCCGCGGCATTAGTGTTTCCCCCGACGACGCTCGGGAAAATGGAGGCGTCGATGATGCGGAGGCTTTCGATGCCGTGGACCTTCAGGCGGGGGGAGACGACGGCGGTGGAGGGGGCGGGGCCCATGCGGCAGGTGGAGACGGGATGATAGACCGTGCCGGAGCGGCGGCGGAAGTCGTCGATGAGGGATTCGTCGCTCTGGACGGAGGGGCCGGGGAGGACTTCCTCGGCGATCAGGCCGCGCATGGCGTCGGTCTCGGCGAGGCGGCGCAGGAACTTCACCGCTGCCAGCATTTCCTCGACGTCGTGGTTGGTCGAGAAGGCGTTGGCGACGATCTTCGGGTGCTCGGCCGGGTCGGCCGAGCGGATCATGATCTCGCCGCGGCTCGTCGGGCGGCAGTTGGAGAGGCCGATGGAAAAGCCGGGCCAGGGATCGGGCGAGAGGATCGGCCGTTCGCCGGGGCGCGGCAGGACGGTGGAGAAGGCCTGGAAGTAGAGCTGCATGTTCGGGCGGTCGAGGTCCGGGCGGGTGCGGAAGAAGCCGCCGCCCTGGTTCATCGACATGGACAGCGGGCCGTCGCGGGTGAGCAGATAACGCGAGCCGGCGAGCAGCTTGCCCCACCAGGGGCGCAGCAACTGGTTGAGCGTCTTTTCGCGCGCCTTGAAAGTGTAGTTGATGCCCTGATGGTCCTGAAGGTTGCGGCCGACATGGGAGTTGTCGCAGCGGACCTCGATGCCGAGCGACTGGAGATGCGCGGCGGGGCCGATGCCCGAAAGCTGGAGCAGTTGCGGCGTGTTGACCGAACCGCCGGCGACGATGACTTCGTGTCCGGCGCGAACCTCGATGCTGCGGCCGTTCTTCAGATATTCGACGCCGACCGCGCGGTTGCCTTCGAAGAGGATGCGGGTGGCGAGCGCGTTCGTCTCGACGCGGACGTTCGGGCGCTTCATCGCCGGGCGCAGGAAGGCGCGGGCGGCCGACATGCGGCGGCCGTCGCGGGTGGTGATCTGGTAGACCCCGATGCCTTCCTGGTTCTCGCCGTTGAAATCGGGGTTGGCGGGAAGGCCGAGTTCGACGCCGGCGGCGATGTAGCGGTTGGTCAGCGGGTGGACGTGGCGGGTGAGATCGGTGACGTGGATAGGGCCGCCGCGACCTCGAAAGGCGTCCTCGCCGGCTTCGTTGTCCTCGATCTTCCTGAAGATCGGCAGCACGTCGTCATAGCCCCAGCCGGGATTGCCGGCGTCGCGCCATTCGTCGAAATCCGACCTGTGGCCCCTGATCCAGACCATGGCGTTTATGGAACTCGATCCACCAAGGATCTTGCCGCGCGGCCAGTGGTCGGCATTGCCACCAAGGCCCGGATCGGGCTCGGCGCGGTAATTCCAGTTGACGCGCGGGTCGAAGAACGTCTTGCCGTAGCCGAGCGGCATCTGGACGAAGAAACGGCGGTCCGACCCGCCCGCTTCCAGCACCAGCACCGAGTGACGGCCCGAGGCGGACAGGCGCTCGGCGACGACCGAGCCGGCCGAGCCGGAGCCGACGATGACGAAATCGAAGATCTGCGCGGAGGAAGTAATGTCGAGGCCTCGCCGGATGGAGACCGAAGCTTAGCCGGAGAGGGCGGGGAGGTCGCAACGCGATCCGGCATGGCTTGTGGATTTTCCGACCGGGCGTTACGGGAATACGACATCACAATCGAGGGGACAGGCCATGAATCGCAGCGACGTCAATCCGGTGGGCGACCTGACGCTGCGAACCCTTGCCATGCCCGCCGATGCGAACGCGGCCGGCGACATCTTCGGCGGCTGGGTGATGGCGCAGATGGATCTTGCCTGCGGCATCCGTGCCGCCGAGCGCGCCAAGGGCCGCGTCGTCACGGCGGCGGTGAAGGAAATGTCCTTCGCCAAGCCGATGAAGGTCGGCGATACGCTGTGCATCTATATCGACATCACCAAGGTCGGCCGCTCGTCGATGACGTTGCGCGTCGAAGCCTGGGCGCAGCGCTATCTGTCGGACCTGATGGAGCGCGTGACGCATGCCGATTTCGTCATGGTCGCGCTCGACAGCGACGGCAAGCCGAAGGCCGTTCCGGCTGAGTGAAGTCCTTCGCAGGCTGATTCCGGGGGCCGTCTCAAGCTGCTGAAATGCGGGCCATTTCCGGGTTCGCCGCGTCGAAGGCCGAGCGGGCCGCCTCCACCTTGCCGCGATTGTCGCGCGCCCATTCGCCGAGCGCGCGGACGGGCACGAGCAGGTCGCGGCCGAGCGGCGTCAGCTCATAGTCCACGCGCGGCGGAATTGTCGGGTAGATGGTGCGCGTGACGAAGCCGTCGCGCTCCAGCCCGCGCAGGGTGGTCGTCAGCATCTTCTGCGAAATCGAGCCCAGCATGCGGCGCAGCTCGGAAAAGCGGTGCGGGCCGTCGCCCAGCGTTTCGATCACGAGCACCGTCCACTTGTCGCCGACGCGCGACAGGATACCGCTGACGGCGCGGCACGTGTCGGTCTCGTGCAGGTGACTGAGTGTCAATGAAGTGCCTCCTTGTGAAGCGGTGTGTCGGTCACTTATGTAGTGTCGGTATCGAAAAGATACCAAGTTTCCGACAACAGGAGTTTCTCATGGCCAAGCCAAAGATTGCAATCGTCATCGGATCGACCCGGCCGGGCCGTTTTGGCGACAAGCCCGCCGCGTGGATCAAGGCGCTGGGCGACAAGCGCAGCGACCTTTCCTTCGAAGTCGTCGACCTGCGCGACTATCCGATGCCGCTTTTCGACGAGGAAGTCTCGCCCGCCTGGGCGCCGTCGAAGAACGAAGTGGCGCGCAAGTGGCAGGACAAGATCGCCGAATATGACGGTTTCATCTTCACTGCGGCCGAATACAACCATGCGCCGACGGGCGTCCTCAAGAACGCGCTCGACTATGCGGCGGCCGGCTGGGTCAACAAGCCGGCAGCCTTCGTCGGCTATGGCGGCGTCGGCGGCGCGCGTGCGGTCGAGCAGCTTCGCCTGATCGCGATCGAACTGCAGCTCGCGCCGGTCAAGACCGCCGTTCACATCATGTGGCCGGTGATGATGGAAGCGCGCGAAGGCAAGGACCTCGCCGAGTTCGGCTTCCTCAACGACGGCGCCAAGGGCATGCTCGACCAGCTCGCCTGGCTGGCGACCGCGCTGAAGTCTGCGCGTGACGCAGACGAGAAGCAGGCGAAAGCCGCTTAAACCTCCGACACCAGCCGGGCGGCGAGGACCTTGTCGATGCGCCGCCCGTCCATGTCGACCACCTCGAAGCGCCAGCCGAGCGCTTCGACCTTTTCGCCGGTTTCCGGCAGGTGGTTGAGGTGCGACAGGACGAAGCCCGCCACCGTCTCGTAAGGGCGGCGGTTGGGCAGTTTCAGGCCCAGCGTCTCGGCCATGTCGTCCGCAGGCATCCATCCCGACAACAGCCACGACCCATCGTCGCGCGCGACCGACATCGGTTCTTCCTCGGAGGAATCGATGCGGAAGACGCCGGCGATCGCCTCGAGTATGTCCGTCGGCGTGACCAGACCCTCGAAATTTCCGTATTCGTCGTGGACGAGCGCCATCGGGATGTCGGCCGTGCGCAAGGTGGCGAGCACGTCGAGCGCGTCGGTGTAGTCGTGGACGATCGGCACCTGCTTGACCACGGCGCGCAGGTCGATCTCCTCGCCGGAGAGGATGTGCGTGAGCACGTCGCGCGAGCGCACGATGCCGAGCATGCCGTCGATGCCGTTTTCGGCGACGGGCAGATGCGAGTGCTGCGAATCGATCAGCTTGCGGCGGATCGCGTCGGGGCCGGCATTGGCGTCGAGCCAGTCGACGTCGAGGCGCTGGGTCATGATCGAGCGCACGGAGCGGTCGGCAAGGCGCATGACGCCGGCGATCATCTTGCGCTCGTCGGTCTCGATGACGCCGGAGCTTTCGGCTTCGGCCATCAGCGCGTTGATCTCCTCGTCGGTGACCTTCTGGCTGTCCTCGGAATCCTGGCCGAGCAGCTTCAGCACCGTCTTGCCCGAGACGTCGAGCAGCCAGACCAGGGGCAGCGCGATCTTCGACAGGAGCATCATCATGGGCGCGACCTTGACGGCCACGCGCTCGGGGTTCTTCAGCGCGATCTGCTTGGGCACCAGTTCGCCGATGATGAGCGAGCCGTAGGTGATGAGCGCGACGACGATGCCGACGCCGAGCGGGTTGGCAACGGAGGCGGGAATGCCGGTTTCAAGCAGCCAGGCGGACAGGCGCTGGCCGAGCGTCGCGCCGGAGAAGGCGCCCGAGAGGACGCCGACGAGGGTGATGCCGATCTGCACGGTGGAGAGGAAGCGGCCGGGATCGGAGGCGAGGCGGATGGCGCTGCGGGCGCCGGCGACGTGCTCGTCCGCCATCGCCCGCAGGCGGGCAGGGCGGGACGACACCACGGCGAGTTCCGACATGGCAAGGACGCCGTTGACGCAGATGAGGACAACAACGATAGCGATTTCGATTGTGAGCATGATGCCCACTACCTAGCAAAGGTGATGTCGCCGCGCGAGCGGGAAAATCACTTGCAGGCGACGTACCCGTTGCGCCGGCCCTTCAGGTCGAAATGGAAGTGGTCGGCGTGGGCGGCGTTGTAGCCGGGGCCGAGGACCGTGGTGAAATAGGAGCAGCCGCCGCGGCGCACGTTTTTCAACAGGCTCTTTTCGCGGAAGGCGAACCAGCCGGGCTTGCGCACGTCGATGTCGCGGCCGCTGTTGAGCTCGATGCGCATGACGTCGAGGGCGTTGCCCTTGGAGTGTTCGGAGGCGGTGTTGGTGCCGGCGATGCGGCGGCACGAATAGCTCGAGCCCTGGTGGATGGTCTTGACGCCAGACAGGTACTTCCAGCGGGCGGAGGGGGCGAGTTCCTCGCGCGTCCAAGTCGCGAAGGCGAGCGCCATCTGGCAATTGAGGGTGGCGGCCGGCTGCATGCGGATGTTGCCGGCAAGGCTCGAGACCTGGATCGGATGGTCGATGCGGCACGAGCCGCCATCGTCGATCGGCGCCAGATCGCGGAAGGTGACGCCCATGCGGCGCAGGCGCTGGCGGCACTGGGCCTCCTCGGCGGGCATCGACATGCCCTGCGGCGCGGAGGGCTGGTTGAGGCGCGGATAGCCGACCATCATCGGATTGGACGGCACGAGGCGCTGGAGGCCGGTCTGCGATGCGACCGGCGCGCGCGGCGTCACCGCGGCGATCGACGAGGTGTAGCCGACATCGGCGCGTGGCTCCGGCGACATGACGTCGATGACGGAACAGGAAGTGAAGGCAATGGCGCCTGCTGCAACCGCGATTACGCTCGCGACGGCGCGGACCCTGCCCGGCAAATACGCGCCGAACGCTTTACGCATGATACTGAAACCCGTCTTCCTGTCCCGTCAGAGAAGAGGTTAGGCAAAAAGGGTAAATGAAGTCTGGCCGGCAAGCTTAACGGCAGTAGGTCGAGCCGTTGGAGCGCTCGGCCAGATCGAAATGGAAATGGTCGGCGTGGTCGGCGTCGGTGCCAGGGCCGAGGACGGTGGTGAAGGGGCCGCAGGCCGCCTTGCGCATGGCGGCGAAGAAGGTCGCCTCGGGTGAGCCGCGGCGATAGGCGCGTACGTCGAGACGGCGCTCGTCCTCCAGAATCACCGCGCCCCAGTCGAGCGCATTGCCGAAGGCGTGCTCGGAGAGCGTGCGGGTGCCGTTGCGCGGACGGCAGACATAGCCGGAGACCTGGTTGACGGCGGCGATGCGCGACGACAGATGGCGCGTCGCCTGCTCCTGGCCGTGATCGCGCACGAAGCGCGCATTGGCCTCGGCGATGGCGCAGTTCATCACCGCGTCGGGCTCCAGCGCGACGCCGCCGCCGAGCGAGGAGACCGTGATCGGATGCGCCATCTCGCAGCCTTCGGGCTCGGATTGCGGCGGATGTTCCTCGAAGGCGACGCCGAGTTCGCGCAGGCGCGCGCGGCAGGCGATTTCCTCGGACGGCATGGCGGTCGATCGGCGGGTGGTGCGGGGTTCGTCCGGCACCGACTCTTCAGCGGTTTCGCGGATCGGCGCAGGGGTCGCCGGCGGTGCGGGGCGCGGCGAGGGCAGGGGTGCGGCCTGTTCCTCCGGCAGTTGCTGCGTTTCGTCCGCCTCCGGCTCGCCAGCCTCTTCGTCCGATTCAGGCTCAGCCTCTTCCGGCGGCGGCGTCTCGGCCTCGCTGTCCCGTTCGGGCAGTTCCTGCGGCACGGGCGCGGCTTCGGGCAGGTCGACCTCCGCCCCGTCCTGCGAGAACGCAGCGGCGGAAACGAGAAGCATCGCGGACAAAGCGGGGATCAGAAAAGGGCGCATCGGAAGGGCAACGCGCCGGCACCGGAGTCGATGCCGCGGCGAGGCTCAATTTTGGTATCGGGTGTTATTCAGGCGCCGATCTTCTCCAGGCCTTCCTCCAGCCATTCGCCCAGCATGGGCATGCCCAGAAGGTAGGTCGAGACGCGCTTGTTGATGCGCGGGCGGGCTTCCGCCACCGCCAGATCCCATTCGCGGGCGTCGAAATCGCCGCGGCCGATGAACATGATCGCCAGGAGGTCGGACGCCTCGTCGATGTTCAGATCCTCGATCAGGGTGCGCAGCTCGGTCGCGGTGAGGTTTTCCTCCTCCTCCTCGGCGAGCCCGTCATGGGCGTGGCGATCGCGCGACTGGTCGTCGAGCTCGACCTCGTGCTCGTGGCCGGCGTCGTAGTCGTCATTCATGGCAGCGGAGATGGCGCGCGCCTTCAGGACGAACTGGCGCACCGTTTCCGGATCGATCGTCAGGTCGAATTCAGGCTGCAAGCGCTGTTGCACGTTCGCTCTCCCAGACATGGAACGCACTATAGCAGCATCGCGGACGGGTTCCACAAGGCGGGAATTGACAGATGTCCGGTTCGGGCGGAAAGCAGGCGCTCCCGCAACCGGTTCCTCCCTCATGTCGATCCTCCTTTCCGCCAAGGTCCTGCCGATCCTGCTTCTGATCGCCTCCAACGTCTTCATGACGTTCGCCTGGTACGGGCACCTGAAGTTCAAGGCCGCGCCGCTCTATGCGGTGGTGATGATCTCGTGGTTCATCGCATTCTTCGAATACTGGCTCGCCGTTCCGGCCAACCGGATCGGCCATGAAGCCTATTCGGCCGCGCAACTGAAGACGATGCAGGAGGTGATCACGCTTTGCGTCTTCGTCCTGTTCTCGGTCTTCTACCTGAAGGAGGCGATCACCTTGAACCATGTTGCCGGCTTCATCCTCATTGCAGCGGGGGCGGCGCTGATCTTTCGGTCGTGATCGGCCGCCTTGGCATCAGAATTTGCGTGAAAATCGGCAATCGATTGCTATATTGTCGGGATCAGGGATTTGGACGGTTCGTTAGCCGAGGCTGCCGAGCCGTCCTTTTGCGTTATCCCCGCCCTCGAAAGAACAAAGACAACCGACAGGAATTACGACGAAAGGTCGATTGAAATGAACAAGGTCCCGATGACCGGCCCCGGTTTCGAATCGCTGAAGGAAGAGTTGCGCTGGCGCCAGCAGGAAGAGCGGCCGCGCATCATCGAAGCGATTTCCGAGGCGCGCGCCCATGGCGACCTCTCGGAAAACGCCGAGTATCACTCGGCCAAGGAGGCGCAGAGCCTTAATGAGGGTCGCATCAACGAACTCGAAGACCTCGTCGCGCGCGCCGAGGTGATCGACGTGTCGAAGCTTTCGGGCGACACGATCAAGTTCGGCGCGACGGTGGTCCTCGTCGACGAGGACACCGAAGAGGAAAAGACCTACCAGATCGTCGGCGACCAGGAAGCCGACGTGAAGGCCGGCCGCATCTCCATCTCCTCGCCCATCGCCCGCGCACTGATCGGCAAGGGCGTCGGCGACGAGATCGAAGTCAACGCGCCCGGCGGGGCGCGCGGCTATGAGATCGTGCAGTTGCGCTGGGCGTGAGCTGAGTCTTTGCGCATCACCGACAGGTGTTGCCGGACGGTTTGAGGTTCGAGTCTTTCTGAAGTGACCCCCACCCTGTATCCCTCCCCTCAAGGGGGAGGGAAGGCGTTGGCGTTGCACCTGATCTTCAAGCCGGGTGGTGCATTGAACGTCGTAGCTTGGCGTCGACGGATTCCCTCCCCCTTGAGGGGAGGGATGCAGTATGGGGGTCATTCTTCGAATGAATCGACGCCCGCTCCTGGCCTAGCCCTTGTCGAAAAAATACCGCTTGCGGCCGAAGAGGCGGGACCAGAAGGCGCCGGTGACGCGGCGGTTTTCGTTGGCGCGGGCGGGGTCGTAGACGCTTTTGCCGGAGCCGACGTGAACGCCGATTCCGGGCAACTGGTAGACCATCTCCTTGCCCGCCGCCTTCATGTGCTTCGAGATCGCGCGCTCGTTCTGGAACTTGGCATAGGGACCGTGCTCGACCCACAGATCCTTGCGCAGGACGCTCGGATAGAAGGAGAAGCCGTGCCATTCGCGGTGCGAGCGGCCCATGTGCATGTAGGGACGGCCGTCGTGGTCGACCTTCCGGCCGAAGATGCGCTGGCGCTTCTTAAGGCCGGTGAAGCGGGCGAAGCAGACGGCAGTGATGCCGGCGGGGTTCGAGTCCAGCACCTTGATGCCGTCGGCAATGTCCATCTCACCCAGAAAATGCCAGTCGTCTTCCAGATGCAGGATGTAGGGTGTGTCGATCATCGCGTAGACGCGGTCGATCGCCTTGTGCTGGCCGAGGCGCGGGTCGTTCAGCACCACGTCGATCTGCGGATAGCGCTCCTTGATGCGGGCGGCGAAGGCGTGGTCGGCGGAATCCTCGACGAGGATGAACCGGCCGGGCTTGTGATGCGCCAGGAACGTGTCGAGCGAGACGACGAGGAAATCCCAGCGGCCGCAGCTCGTCAGAACGGTCGTCACATCGTCGGGGATCGTCGTCGTCATGTCTGCCTCCGGTGGCCGATCACAAGGCGCCGAGGTCGAGATCGAGCACCGGCGGATCGGTGCGCAGGGCGTGGGCCCGCGCGAGTTTGAGCCTGGTCTTTTCGGGCAGCGGAAGGCGGCGCGCAAGCCCTGTCCATGCGGGCTGGCGGGCGGCCAGCTCCTCGACGGTCAGGAGGCTGCGGTTTTCCATCAGCCGCTTCTTCTTGCGCTCGAAGCGCGGATTGGGCGTTTCGTCCATCTCGTAATTGGCGAAACCGAGCCCGGCCTTCAGATATTTCAGGTGCCAGTAGGTGATGTCGGCGAACACGCGCGGGTCGCCGTGGTGGAAATGTTCGAAGCGCGGATCGTGGCGGAAGAACGTGTCTGCGCGGACCTCGAACAGGAAATGATCGCCGGTGCCGACCATCGGTTCATGGGCGGGTACGCCGATTTGGCCGTCCGCGCCGCGGGCGAGATTGATGCCGGAAAAGCAGAGCGTTTCCTCGAGGCGGAACGCCTTCGACCTCACGCGGGCGGCGAGGCGGGCGAAGCGGCCGTTTATGGCGACATGATCGTCGTCGAGCTTCATCGCGACCGTGTGCCGGGTCTGCGCGAGCGCGAAATTCGACATGTTGACGAAGCTCGACGGCGAATCCGCCGCCTCGCGCGCATGACCCTCGCTGCCGGGCGGAAAGACGCGGCCCGGATAGTGGATCACGCGCAGCTTCGGGCCGAGTTCGGCGGCGAGGCGATGGAGGATCTCGTCCGAGCCGTCGGTGCACTGGTTGTGGACCGCGACGATCTCGTCCACCGCGTCGGCATGGCTGCGGATGGCGGCTTCGAGGAAATCGGCGCCGTTGCGCACGCGCATGAAGATGCTGATGCCGGGCGTTCGGCGGCCGACATCGAGGTCGGCGGGCTTGAACCGGTATTCGCTGGCGGTCTCGCTCACGGTGCCTCGGCTGCGTTTCGAGCGCTGTCTAGCGCGGCGCGCGGGACTTGTCATCCGGCGTGGCGGTCACCTAGGAAGAGTTCATGCTGGTTCTCGTCATCAATCTCGACCGCGCGCCCGAGCGCCTTCAGCACATGGAACGCGAGTTCGCGCGCATCGGCGTCGCGTTCACGCGGCTGGCGGCTACGGACGGGCAGGCGGGCGATTTCGACAGCCACGTCAATGCGCTGGAGGGCCGACGCCTGAGCCGCGGCGAGACGGCCTGCTTCATCAGCCATCGGCGCTGCTGGCAGGCGCTGGTCGCGAGCGGCGAAAGCCATGGCGTGGTGCTGGAGGACGATGTGTTTCTCGGCGAGGGCGCCGCGCCGTTCTTTCGCGACGCCGACTGGTTTCCGACGAAGGCCGGGATCGTCAAGCTGGAGACGTATCTCGCGCCGACAGTCATTGCCAAGGCGCCGGTGGCGACCGTCGAAGGGCGCGGCGTGCATCTCTTGACGGGCAAGCATCTTGGCGCAGGGGCCTATGCGCTGGATGCCGCGACGGCGCGGATGCTGGTCGAGGCGAGCGCGACGATCGACCGGCAGGTGGACGACTTTCTGTTCGATCCGGACGGCGAGCCGTTCGGGCGCGCGCGGGTTCATCAACTCGTGCCGGCAGTGGCGATCCAGGGGCTGAAGCTGGGCAAGCTGCGGGCGGTGGAGGGCGAAGCGCGGACGTATCAGAGCCAGCTCTACGAGGAGCGGTTGACGACGCGACGGAAGCTCGGGGCGCTGGCGAAGATCAGGCGGGAAGTGGTTTCGGGTGCGTCGAAGGCCGGTATCGCGATTGCGGGGCGGGCGAGGACACTGTTCGGCGCGACGCGCTGGGGCCGTATTCCGTTCCGGTGATTTACTCGCCGATGGCGGCGAGGCCTTCGTCCTTGATCTGGCGGATGGTGAGCGCCGTGCGGACCGTGTCGACGTTCGGGGCCGAGGTCAGTTCCTCGATCACGAAGGTCTGGAACGCCGCGAGGTCCTTTGCCACGCAATGGAGCATGAAGTCGCTTTCGCCCGAGACCATCCAGGCGCGGCGCACGATGGGCCAGGCGCGGGTCTTTTCGGCGAAGGCCTTGAGGTCGGACTCCGACTGATGGTTGAGGCCGACGAGGCAGAAGGCGACGACGTGGAGGCCGAGGTCCTGCGTGTTCAGGAGCGCGCGGTAGCCGCGGATGACGCCGGCGTCCTCCAGCCGCTTGACGCGGCGCAGGCAGGGCGGCGCGGAAATGCCGACGCGGCGCGACAGTTCGACATTCGTCATCCGCCCGTCCGATTGCAGCTCGGCCAGTATCTTCCAGTCGATGGCGTCGAGATCGGCTTTCATCGGGGTCTCTTTCGCATTGCGCACGAATCTTTCGCGTGGACGAAAGGAAATTACCCAAATAGCGAATTTTCGCAATGGCACGTATGCGACGCCGTGCCGGATTGGCGGGGACAACCGGGCGGGGCACTGTCAGCTTGCTAAACGTCACGGGGCCGACGCAGCTGTGTGAAATGACATTGCCGCCTTGCACGGCACCCATGGTCATACTTAGATCGTTGTTTGGTTCTTAAAGGCGCGGCAAAGCGCGGTTCTTTCGAGGGGTCTTGCCATGGGCAGCCGTCACGCACCTGTTCTCATCATCGGCTCCGGCCCGGCCGGATATACCGCCGCGATCTATGCCGCGCGGGCGATGCTGAAGCCGGTGCTGATCGCCGGAATGCAGCAGGGCGGCCAGTTGATGATCACGACCGACGTCGAGAACTATCCCGGCTTCGCCGACCCGATCCAGGGGCCGTGGCTGATGGAGCAGATGCTGAAGCAGGCCGAGCATGTCGGCACGGAGATCGTCAGCGATCTGGTGACCGCGGTCGATCTCGACGTTCGACCGTTTCGATTGCGCACCGATTCCGGGCAGGAATGGACCACCGACGCGCTGATCATCGCGACGGGCGCGCAGGCCAAGTGGCTCGGGCTGCCTTCGGAACAGACCTATATGGGCTTCGGCGTCTCGGCCTGCGCGACCTGCGACGGGTTCTTCTATCGCGGCAAGGACGTCGTGGTGGTCGGCGGCGGCAATACCGCAGTCGAGGAGGCGCTTTACCTTTCGCATCTGGCGAAGTCCGTCACGGTCATCCACCGCCGCGACGAGTTCCGCGCCGAGCGCATCCTGCGCGACCGGCTGATGGCCAAGGACAACGTCAAGGTGATCTGGGACCATGCGGTCGAGGAGATCACCGGCGAACGGAAAGCGCCGATGCCGCCTTCGGTCACCGGGCTCAAGTTGCGCCACGTGAAGACCGGCGCGATCAGCGAGATGCCGATCGACGGCATCTTCGTCGCGATCGGCCATTCGCCGGCCGTCGAGCTTTTCGCCGGCAAGCTGAAGCAGAAGCCGAACGGCTATCTGTGGACCGCGCCGGATTCGACGGCGACCAACATTCCGGGCGTCTTCGCGGCGGGGGACGTGACGGACGACATCTATCGCCAGGCAGTGACGGCGGCCGGCATGGGCTGCATGGCGGCGCTCGAGGCCGAACGCTATATCGCGGAACTGGAGGTTCACCGCGAAGCCGCGGAGTAGTTGCCGCGCCGAACGAGCATAATCATACGAGGGGAAAAATGGCGCTCGACTGGGATAAATTGCGCGTGTTCCACGCCGCGGCGGAGGCCGGGTCGTTCACCCATGCCGCCGAGACGCTGCGGCTGTCGCAATCGGCGATCTCGCGGCAGGTGAGCGCGCTCGAGCAGGATGTCGGCGTCGCGCTCTTCCACCGCCACGCGCGCGGGCTGGTGCTGACCGAGCAGGGCGAGATGCTCTATCGCACGGCGCACGACGTGCTGATGAAGCTCGAACAGGTGAAGGCGCAACTCACCGAGACGACCGACCGGCCGTCCGGCCCCTTGCGCGTTTCGACCACGGTCGGGCTCGGCTCGGGCTGGCTGACCGAGCGCGTGCAGGAATTCCTCGATCTCTACCCCGACATCCAGCTCCAGCTCGTGCTCGCCAACGAGGAACTGGACCTGACGCTGCGCCAGGCCGACTGCGCGATCCGCCTTCGCCAGCCGCAGCAGCCGGACCTGATCCAGCGCCGGCTGTTCACGGTGCATTTCCATCTTTTCGCGGCATCGTCCTACATCGCCAAGCACGGCAAGCCGAATTCGATGGCCGACCTCGACAAGCACCGCATCGTCACCTTCGGCGAGCCGGTGCCTTCGCACCTCGCCGACATGAACTGGCTGGAGACGGCGGGAAAGCCCGAAGGCTCGAAGCGGATCGCGAGCCTGCAGATCAACAACATCCTGTCGATCAAGGCGGCGATCGAAAAGGGCGCCGGCATCGGCATGCTGCCCGACTATACGATCGAGCAGGGCTCGCCGCTGGTCCAGCTCATGCCGGAAACGGAAGTGCCGTCCTTCGACACCTATTTCTGCTACCCCGACGCCATGCGCAACCAGGTGAAGCTGCACGTGTTCCGGGACTTTTTGATCGCGAAGGCGCGTAGCTGGGCGTATTGAACCTTGCTAAGTTGACTTTCTGGCCTGCGCGCCGGCCTTCGGCCGGCGCTTTCGTCACCGCGCGTAGACCAGCGCCGGCAACCAAAGCACCAGCGCCGGGAAGGCGATGATGATGGCGAGGCCGAGGAGTTCGACGAGGGTGTAGGGGATGATGGAGCGGTAGATGTCGCCCATCGTCACCTCCGGCGGGGCGACGCCCTTCAGGTAGAACAGGTTGAAGCCGAAGGGCGGGGTCATGTAGCCGATCTCCATCATGATGATGAAGACGATGCCGAACCAGATCGGGTCGAAGCCGTGCGACTGGATGATCGGCAGGAAGACCGGCAGCGTGATCAGCATGATGCCGACCGGGTCGAGCACCATGCCGAGCAGGAACAGGATGACGAGGATCGCGGCGAGCGCGCCCCATGCGCCGCCGGGGACGTATTCCATCATCTCCAGGATGAAGCCTTGCGCGCCCATGGCGTTGTAGGCGGTCGAGAAGGCGTGCGCGGCGAACAGGATCCACATGACCATCGCGGTCAGGCGGAAGGTTCGCATGCAGGCTTCGCTCAGCATCTTGAAGGAGAACTGCCGGTTGACGAGCGCGGCGACAATGGCGCCGAAGACGCCGATGGCGGCGGCCTCGGTGGGCGTCGCCAGGCCGCCGAAGATCGAGCCGAGCACGATGATGACGATGAAGATCGGCAGCAGCACCGAGCCCAGCGCGCGCATCTTCTCGCCCCAGTCGCCGCGTTCCTCCGGCGGCAAGGCCGGGCCCATATGCGGCTGGATGAAGCAGCGGATCGCGATGTAGAGCGAGACGAGCACCATCAGGAGGATGCCCGGCACGATGCCGGCGGCGAAGAGCTGGCCGACCGAAACGCCGGTGATCAGCGAATAGAGCACCATCAGGATCGAGGGCGGGATCAAGATGCCGAAACCGCCGCCGGCATTGATGGCGCCGAGCGCCAGTTCCTTGTCGTAGCCGCGCTTCAACATGTTGGGGAGCGCGATGGTGCCCATCGACACGACGGCCGCACCGGAAATGCCGCACATGGCGGCGAAGAGGCCGCAGATGCCGACCGTGCCGATGGCAAGCCCGCCGCGTACGCCGCCCCACCACAGGTGCATCATCCGGTAGAGGTTCTGCGCGACGCCGGAGCGTTCGAGCAGCATCGCCATCAGGATGAAGAGCGGGATGGCGATGAGGGTGAAATTGTTCATCGTCGTCCACATGCGCGAGGCGACGATGTAGAAGGCGTCCGGTCCCCAGGTGAAATAGAGGAAGGCCGTCGAGACGCCGCCGAGCACGAAGGCGAGCGGCAGGCCGAGCACCAAAAAGACGATGAGCGAGCCGAAGAAGAGGATCGTCAGGAGTTCGATGCTCACGGCGTGTCTCCCGAGGCGTCATGGGGTTTTGCTTCGGGGACGATCGGCTCGCGGCCGGCGACGATGAGGATGTCGTTGGCGAGCTTGACCAGGCCCTGAAGCAGAAGGAGCGCGGCTGAGATCGGTATGATGACCTTCACCGGCCAGACCGGCGGGTTCCAGGCCGATTGCGACGTTTCCCACCGCGCGACGGAATCGGCGGCGAGCGACCAGCCCTGCCAGAGCAGCACGACCACGAAGACGAAGAACAGGACCGAGGTCGCGATGTCGACCATGGCGCGCGTTCGGCGCGACCAGCGGCCATAGACGAGATCGACGTTCACATGGCCGTTGCTGATCAACAGATAGCCACCGCCCAGCAGCGCATAGACGCCGAAAATGAGCTGCGACAGTTCGCCGGTCCAGTTGCTCGGCGCGCGGAAGAAGTAGCGAAGCAGCACTTCGACGAACAGGAAGACGAACATGAACAGGACGAGATGGGCGGTGATGCGCCCGACCCATTCGTTCAGCCAGGTGATCGCACCTGCGCTCGCGCCAAGAACCTTCATGGCATGATCCGGAAACAGGAGGGGAAGGGCGCCGGGCAGGGTGCCCGGCGCGGCAGGTTCGTTATTCCGCGGCTTCGGTTGCTTCGGCGGCGGCCGGCGTGCGGCCGAGCTCGGCCAAGAACTCGTCGAGCATGTCCATCGCGGCAGCCGCCTTCTCGCCCTTCTCGCGCTCGCGCTGCCAGCTTGCCTGCGCGGCCTGAAGCATCTGGTCGCGCACTTCCTGCGGCAGCTCGATCACCTCGACGTCATGCTCGGCCTGGGCGCGGGCGAGCGACCGCTGCTCGCCGACGATATATTCGTTGGTGCGGCGCCAGAACTGTTCCTCGAGCGTGTTGTAGAGGATCTGCTGCACGTCTTCCGGCAGCGCGTCGATCGCCTCCTGGTTGATGATGAAGGCATCGATGCCGCCGATCGAAAGCGGCGGGCGGACGTGGTATTTCGCGACCTCGTAAAGGCTCATCGACAGCGCGCCCTGGACGGCGCCCCAATGCGCGCCGTCGACCACGCCCGAAGACAGCGCCTGGTAGAGCTCCGAACCGGGGATCGACGAAACCGCAGCGCCGGCATCGGTCAGGTAGTTCTGCAACGTGCCGGAGGAGCGGATCGTCAGCGCGCTGAAATCGTCCGCCGTTTCGGGCTTTGCCGTCAACACCATCTCGTTGGTGAAGATCTTGTCGGTGGAATAGTAGATGCCATGCTCGGCGGCGTCCTCGCGCACCATGTCCTCGAAGCCGAGCGTCTTGAAGAAATACTGCGCTTCCCACTCGTTCTCGAAGGCGGCCGGCAGGCCGAAGGCGATGCCTGCCGTCTCCATCTCACCCATGGCGTAGGCCGGCGAGATGGTGCCCATCTCGATGACGCCGCGGCGCACCGCGTTGAAGATCTCGTCGGCGCCGAAGAGGCCGCCTGCGGGATGAAGCTCCAGCTTCAGCCGTCCGCCGGTGCGCTCGTCGAGCGTGTCGCGCAGATATTCCAGGCTGTCGGCATAGGAACTCGACGATTGCGGCCAGTGCGACTGGACGCGCCAGGTGACGCTTTCCTGCGCCTGCGCGGCAAAGGCCCCGATGGACAAGGCCACGGCGACGGCCGGCGCGAGCGCCAGACGGCTGAAATAGGACATTCGTGTTTCCTCCACTTCGATGGGAGCCGGGGCCCCCGCCATTGAGCCGGACCTTGCCCGGCAGCCTCCAAGAGCCAGATCGCGTCTGGCAACTTCAAATTCCGCATTGCGAAATTGACTTTCGCAATAATTCGGTATCCTTGGGGAATGGAGGAGCCGTGTCAACCACAACCGAAGAAGACGGCCTGCATTCACCGGTAGAGGCTGTGGACGCCGACGAGGGCGGCGACCGCAAGTTCGTCACCGCGCTTGCGCGCGGGCTCGAAGTGCTGCGCGCCTTCCGGCCGCGCGACGGCTTTCTCGGCAACCAGGAGATCGCCGAGCGGACGGGGCTACCCAAGCCGACCGTGACGCGGCTGACCTATACGCTTTGCGCGCTCGGCTACCTGACGAAGATGCCGCGAACGGGAAAGTACCAGCTTGCGCCCTCGGCGATCACGCTCGGCTATTCGGCGCTTGCCAATCTGGGCATTCGCCAGATCGCGCGGCCGCATATGGACGAACTCGCCGAACGGCTCGCCGCGCCGGTGGCGCTGGGCATACGCGACCGCAACCGCGCGCTTTACGTCGACATCTCGCGCGGCTCGGCGGCGATCACGTTCCAGCTCGACATCGGTTCGGGCATTCCGCTTGCGCAATCGGCGATGGGCCGGGCGCTGCTGTCGGTCATGCCGCCGGACGAGCGCGACAGGGCGATCACGGCGCTTGCGCCGCGCTACGGCGCGGACTGGCCGGAACTCGAGCGCGAGATGCGCGACGAGATCGACGCCTGCATCCAGCGCGGCTATGCGATTTCGGCCGGCGCCTGGCGGCCGGGCATCCATGCGGTTGCCGCCCCGCTCGTCGCCGCCGACGGGTCGGGCGTCTATGCGTTCAACTGCGGCGGGCCGCCCTATCAGTTCACCGAGCGCTTCATGCACGAGGAGGTCGGGCCGGCGATTCGCGACCTCGTGCGCAGCGTCGAGGCGGCGCTGAACGGCCGGCGGCGGTGATTTTTTCGTGGGCAGGGGCGGTGGATTGCGCGGGTCAGGCGCTGCCTATCGATTGAGCCAGATGATGAAGCGATGAACGAAAACAGTCGCTTAAATGATCATAGAATGTCCATGCAAAACTGCATGGGTGCAATGCAAAACACACTGCTTGATCTTTGGGCATTCGAAGCACATATCACGATCATCTCCCGGGCACGTTCCTCCTCCCATTGGTGCCCGCGAGTGTTCCCCTCTGGAGGTTTCGCCTGAAAAGGCACTTCCATAATTCAAGCCGGATCTTTCGATCCGGCTTTTTTTTGTCTTCATTTTGCGCATCGGAACTGTCCGAAAATCGGTTTCCACCTTTCGGTCCGATGCTTTCACGCCGCCTTGCCCTGGCTCAGTTCCTCCGCCTGGCGGCCGGTGAGTTCGGCCATGTGGTCGAAGCGGGCGGTGTAGCTCGCGACGCCGGAGGTCGCCGAGCGCATCTCGACGATCAGGTTGCGCATCTCGCCCTGCGGGATCAGGGCTTCCACCAGATCCCACCCATCCCAGCCGGGGCGCGCGTCGAAGCCGAGGATCTTGCCGCGGCGCTGCGAGACGATGGCGGTCATGCGCGCGGTGGCGTCGGAGGGGGTGACGATCTCGACGCGGAAGATCGGCTCCAGCATCACCGGCGAGGCCTCCGCCAGCGCCTCCTTCATGGCAAGGCGCGCCGCCTGCTGGAACGCCATGTCGGAGGAATCGACGTTGTGGAACGAGCCGTCGGCGAGGTTGACCGCGATGTCGACGACCGGAAAGCCGAGCGGGCCGGATTTCAGACTGTCGCGCGCGCCGGTCTCGACGGAGGGGATGTATTGCTTCGGCACCACGCCGCCGGTGATCGTGTCGGTGAATTCGAAGCCGGCGCCGCGCGGCAGCGGCTTGATGTCGATCACCACGTCGCCGAACTGGCCGTGGCCGCCGGACTGCTTCTTGTGGCGGCCGCGCTTCGTCACCTGTTTGCGGATCGTCTCGCGATAGGGGATCGCGGGCTCGGTCGATGCGATGGCGATCTGGTAGCGGTTTTCGAGCCGCTCCAGCGCGACGCGCAGGTGCATCTCGCCATGGCCGGACAGGATCGTCTCGCCGCTTTCCTGGTTCTGCTCCATGGTGAGCGAAGGGTCTTCCTGGACGAGCTTCTGCAGGCCAGCGGAGAGCTTGACGTCGTCCTTGCGGTCCTTCGAGCGCAGGGCGATGGCCTGGACGGGCTGCGGGGCGGGGGCGAGGTCGAGGCTGACGACGGCATTGCCGGTCGACAGCGTGTCGCCGGTTGCGATCGCGTCCAGCTTGCCGAGCGCGACCGTCTCGCCCTCGCGGGCGGTGCTGATCTTGACCTGGTCCTTGCCGAGCATGGTGTAGAGGCCGGACACCTTGCCCGACTGGCCGGAGGAGGCGGTCAGCTCGGTGGCGTCGGGGAGGGTGCCGGCGAGCACGCGGGCGATGGAGAGCTTGCCGCCATGGGTGGTGTGGAGCGTCTTCATCACCGCCAGGACGGGCTTGCCGCCGGCTTCGATGCCGAGGCGCCGGCGCGTTGTCGCGACGTCGGGCGCGTCATGGCGGATCGCCTTCAGGAGCCGCAGGACGCCGTTGCCGCGCTCGGCCGCGCCGATCAGGACGGGGGTGACGGAGCCGTCGTGGAGGTCGGCCGCCAGGTCGTCGAAGACTTCGTCACGGGCAGGCTCGATCTCTTCCAGGAGGTGCTCCATCAGCGCGTCGTCGTGGTCGGCGAGGGTTTCGAGCATCTGGAACCGGGCTTCGAGCTCGGAGGCGCGCTGGTCGTCGGGGATGTCGGAGACGGTGCTGGGCGCATGCTCGCGGTAAACGTAAGCTCGCTCCAGCGCGAGGTCGATCGAGCCGACGACGATGCCGTTTTCGCGCAAGGGAATCTGGCGCAGGAGGAGCGGGGTGCGGCTGGCCGGCTGCAACAGCTTCAGCGTGTCGCGCACGCCGGCGGACGCCTTGTCGATCTTGTTCAGGAACAGCATGCGCGGCACGCTAAGATCGTCAAGCTGGCGCAGGATCAGTTGCAAAGCGGGAATCTTCTTCTCGTCGGGCTCGGCGACGACGATGGCAAGGTCGCACGCGCTCAGGACGGGCACGGCCTCATAGGCGAATTCGCCGGAGCCGGGACAATCGATGAAGGTCAGGCTCTCGCCCATGAATTCGGTGGTGGCGACCGCCACTTCCACGCTCATCGCGTGGGCGCGGGCCTCGGGCGAGAAATCGCCGACCGTCTGGCCGGCGGCGCCCTGGCGCGGGATCGCGCCGGTCCGGCTGAGGATCGCTTCCAGAAGCGTGGTCTTGCCGCTTGCGAAGGGACCGACAATGGCGATGCATTTCGGTCCCGTGCGTCGTTCTCCGGCGCGTTTACCCATGGTCCGACCTCCCGTCTGAAGCGCTTCCTGCGCCATCGGCGGCGGCCGGCCTGCGGCCGTCGCGGTTTCCTCCCGAGGCGCAAAGCTTCACATGGAGTTGCCGCAAGGGCAAGGGCGGCGTAGGCTGCCGCGAGCCAGAATGGAGGTCGTCATGCGCATGCGTCTTCTTGCCCTCGCCATCTCGGGTCTCGCCGTCCTTGCGACGACGGCGCTGACCGGCCTTTCCAGTGATGCCACCGCCCAGACGCGGCCGACTTCGGAAGGGCCGGGCGGCTGCGAGCGCGACAAGCCGACGCCGACGACGAGCTGACGCGGCGCGGGGGAACGGCCCCGCGCAGCGATCCGGGCATTGTCAAAGAGCGGGAAGACGGGCGGCCGAAGGATCGCTTGTCTGAAGGGTAGTGCGTGCGATCTTTCGACCGTCCGTCCGGAGCCTGTCGCCTGTTCGGACGGTCAGAGATGCACGAAGCACCCGCGGCTTTTCCCGCACCCGCATGAAGCAGGCCCCATCCTGTCCGGCGCCGTCACGTGCCCGCCGGTTCCGAAGCGGCAGGGGGACGTCTCCGCCATCCTCCCAGACACCCGGTGCGCACCCGGTTCCCATGAGGATAGTGGGGGGATTATGCGCGGGGATTGGGGGAGGGGGATAAGTTTTGTCTCAAAGCCCGCGCGCCCACGTCCGAAGAAAAGAGTAAGGCAGCGATCCACGAACCAACGGGTTGGTTCACATTCGCGCCGGACTCATGATTCTCACATTAGGAAAATAGCCGACGAAATCCTTTGAATTCGCAGTCAACAGCGGCGCATCCTCTGCTTCGGCATGCGCTCCGATTAGGAAGTCGGGGAGAACTCCAAGCTTTGGGCCTTTGTTCACGTCCCGATAGTGCTTGAAAACCTTACCTGCCCTAACCAGCGCCTCGCTGTTCGCTGAAAGGCGTTGCAGCCCGAGCCTTGCAATCGCTGCATCCACTTCAGCCCGATCTTTCATGCCGACGGATACCTCGCAGTAGACGATGTCGGTAACGATCGCGGGCCCATCCTTCTTTAAACGATTCACTTCGGCCACAGACCACGTATGATGCACGTCGTTTTCGTCGAGAAGCGCAATGATGACGTTCGTATCAAGAAAGGTTGTCATCGCTCTCGGGTAATCCTCATGATTTCCTCTGCCGTCATGGTTGGTCGAATGTCCTCATGGCGTAGGTTTTGCAACGCCGACTCCGTTTGCCGCTGGATGAATTCCTCAAGATCGAAGTTTTCGAGTTCGTCCGGATCAATATCGACAAACCCCGCATATTTGGCCAGCATCGCACAGATCGGCGGGATGCTCTTCAGAATCCTTGGATTCGTTAGGTGTACCGCGCCGCGAGGTCTAGGATCGTTAGGCCTAAACGGTTCTTCTTCGGCGAGGAGTTCCTTCGTTCGTTCTATGACCAGGTCATCCTGAAAACGACTCTGGCTGCCACAAGCAATGTAGAGGCGAACCAGATGCTCCATTGCCAACCGCTTTTCGAGCGTCGATCCGCCAGTTAGTTGAAGGAAACCTTCGCGGAATAGCAGGCTTCCATACTGGCTCTCGGGCGTTTTCTGCTTATCAAGAAAGCGGTCCTCAATTAATCGGTCAAGCGCAAGAAACAGGCTATCCACCCACCACCGCTCGATCCGTTTGGTCGAGAAGTCTTCAAGATGACCTTTCTGCAAAATGAAATGCAGGTTCGTGGACAGTTTGCGCGACGTCTCTGCCTTGTACCGGGGATCTTTTTTGACGAAATCCTGGATATCGTCGGCTGATACGCGCTCGATGTTCCATCCAAAATCTGCGGATACGCGCTCACGAATGTAGGCATTGGCCCACATCGCCGGGTAGCGCTGAGCCGGCCGAGCCCCTTTGAACTGGCCCGCATGGCTCAGAATGAAGGCAAAAAGCGCAAGCTTGTCAAATCGCTCAGAATGGTCAGCGGTGACCGCTTGGAAGACAAGTTCGTCTGCAATGAGCCAGTCTTCGCCACCTTCTTGGCGATTGAACAAGAAAAAGTTGATCGGGATGTAATCCGGACGGTTCTTTGCCTTGACCCGTTCGCGGAAGGTGGACCGCCGAACGTTCTCAATGTGACCGTCAAAACCGATCCGGATACTTTCATGAAGCTCTTGCAGGCCCGGAGCTGAACGGCCCCACGAGAAGTTCTTCGTGAAGCTTCCCGGCCTCCACTCCTCTTTCACCTCAGCCATCCGCAAATCTATCCACAAATTTCGTATCAACTCTGCATGATAGCGCTCAGAGGTCAACGATATCCGTACTACCCGTCAATAAGGAGATGTAGAGCCACAGCGGCGGTTCTAATCACTCGGCTGCGACACGATCGGTCGAAGAATTATGACCGTAAGTCTTCCAAGTCGGCTGATAGCCTTCTTCCGCTTGGTTGCCCCATGTCGCCCAGCCTTGTCGGATACCTCGTCCGAACATCTCCAAATAAGGACCTGACGAGCATGACTCGATTAGAGGGTACTGTTCGTCGGGTTTCCGGGAATGCTCCCGCTTACGGGAAGACATGTAGTTCACCTGCGAGCGACCCGGCGGCAGGGTACGAGCATTTTTTCCCTTTGTACCAAACAGGATGAGTTCTGTTACGTTGCGGAAATAGAAACCGACACCTCGCCCATCAGAACCGCCGTCCTTGCGCACCTTGTGCCAGACAATGTTTGATTTGTAGGTGAATCCCCAAGCTCTAAGCACCTCCAGCCCCTCTGGGAGGAGAGCATTTGGAACCCAGAGATAGAGATGGGCGGTCGAAGTGGTGATGTCGCGGACCGGCAGGGCCTTAATCTGGTCGAGATCCATAGTTCCATATCTGGAGAGACGCCGATGCTCCGGCGCGACTTTGCCTGTCCGGTTGACGAACTGCCATGGCGGATCTGCCATAATGGTTGGAAAGCGGCGTTCTCCCACAAATTCGAGAAGGTCCCGCGGGGGTGAAGAAGATTCCTCGTCGATACGCTTCAACATGCGTGCTCCTCCGGGCGATTCGCCCGCATTTCGTATCCGTTAAGGTAGCATCCGCTTATGGCAGCATGCGACCTGTACAGCCGTGAATTCTCTACTTGCCCGCTGATTTTCGGATGGGGTCGTCCAAGCGAGCGGAACGCTCCGGAGTGCTAGGGCGCAAGAATGAGCTTTAAAAATACGCCTGCAGCGGCCGGACTTCCAAACTCCCCGCCTTCAGCGCCGCGATGGCCTCCGCGACGGCTTCGGCGCCGGACATGGTGGTGTAGTAGGGGACCTTCTGCATCAGGGTGGCGCGGCGGAGGGATTTGGAGTCGGAGACGGCTTTCTGGCCATCGGTCGAGTTGAAGACGAGCTGGACCTGGCGGTTGCGGATCGCGTCTTCGATGTGGGGGCGGCCTTCGAGGACTTTGTTGATCTTTTCGGCTTCGACGCCGTTTTCCTTCAGGAAACGGGCGGTGCCGCCGGTGGCGACGACCTTGAAGCCGATTTCGGCAAGGCGCCGGACGGCCGGCAGGACGCGGGCTTTGTCTTCGTCGCGGACCGAGACGAAGAGCGTGCCGGAGCGGGGCAGGTCGACGCCGGCGCCGAGCTGGGCCTTGGCGAAGGCCAGCGCATAGTCGCGGTCGAGGCCCATGACTTCGCCGGTGGAGCGCATCTCCGGCCCCAGAAGCGTGTCGACGCCGGGGAAGCGGGCGAAGGGGAAGACGGCTTCCTTGACGGCGACATGGCCGAGATCGGCGGCGTTGGGCTTGGTGCCATAGTGGCCGAAGGCTTCGTCGAGCGTTTCGCCGGCCATGATGCGAGCGGCGATCTTGGCGATGGGGCGGCCGATGGTCTTGGCGACGAAGGGGACCGTGCGCGAGGCGCGGGGGTTCACTTCGAGGACGTAGACCTCGCCGTCCTTGATCGCATATTGCACATTCATGAGGCCGCCGACGTTCAGCGCCTTGGCGAGCGCGGCGGTCTGGCGCTCGAGCTCGGCGACCATGTCCTTGCCCAGCGAATGGACGGGCAGCGAGCAGGCCGAATCGCCCGAATGGATGCCGGCCTCCTCGATGTGCTCCATGATGCCGGAGACGTAGGTGGCGTGGCCGTCGCACAGGCAATCGACGTCGACCTCGATGGCTTCCGACAGATAGGTGTCGAAGAGAAGCGGGTTCTTGCCGAGCAGCGTGTTGATCTGGCCGGTCTTGTCGTTGGGGTATTTCTGCTTGATGTCCTCCGGCACGAGGCCGGGCACGGTGTCGAGCAGGTAGGTCTGCAGCATCGATTCGTGGTGGATGATCTGCATGGCGCGGCCGCCGAGCACGTAGGACGGGCGCACGACCAGCGGGAAGCCGAGCTCGGAGGCGACGGTGCGGGCCTGCTCGACCGACCAGGCGATGCCGTTCTTCGGCTGCTTCAGGCCGAGCTTGACGAGGAGCTTCTGGAAGCGGTCGCGGTCTTCGGCGAGGTCGATCGCGTCGGGCGAGGTGCCGAGGATCGGGATGCCGGCCTTTTCGAGCGCGTCGGCGAGCTTGAGCGGGGTCTGGCCGCCGAACTGGACGATGACGCCGTGGAGCGTGCCGGATTTCTGCTCGGCGCGCAGGATTTCGAGGACGTCCTCGGCGGTGAGCGATTCGAAATAGAGGCGGTCGGAGGTGTCGTAGTCGGTCGATACGGTTTCCGGGTTGCAGTTGATCATGATCGACTCGTAGCCGGCATCGGCCAGCGCGAAGCAGGCGTGGCAGCAGCAATAGTCGAACTCGATGCCCTGGCCGATGCGGTTCGGCCCGCCGCCGAGGATGACGACCTTCTTCCTGTCGGAGACCTTGGCTTCGTCGGCGAGGGCGCCCGCGAAGGGCGTCTCGTAGGTCGAATACATGTAGGCGGTGGGCGAGGCGAACTCGGCGGCGCAGGTGTCGATGCGCTTGTAGACCGGGTGGACGTCGAGCTTTTCGCGCAGCTTCGCGACGTCGTCCGCGTCTTTCCTGACCAGCGAGGCGAGGCGGGCGTCGGAGAAGCCCATGGCCTTCAGCATGCGCAAATTCTGCGCGTCGGCCGGCAGGCCGTGCTCGCGGATGCGGGCTTCCATCGCGATGATGGCGCCGATCTGCTCCAGGAACCACGGGTCGATGCGGCACATCTGGTGGACGTCTTCGAGCGAGGTGCCCATACGGATGGCCTGCGCGACCATGCGCAGGCGGTCGGGCGTCGGCGTGCCGAGCGCGGCGCGGATGGCGTTCTTCTCGTCGCCTTCGGTGAGGCCGGGAATCTCGATCTCGTCGAGCCCGGTGAGGCCGGTTTCCAATCCACGTAAAGCCTTCTGCAGGCTCTCGGCGAAGGTGCGGCCGATGGCCATGACTTCGCCGACCGACTTCATGGCGGTGGTCAATGTCGGCTCGGCGCCGGGGAATTTCTCGAAGGCGAAGCGGGGGATCTTGGTGACGACGTAGTCGATCGAGGGTTCGAACGAGGCCGGGGTCGCGCCGCCGGTGATGTCGTTGTCGAGCTCGTCGAGCGTGTAGCCGACGGCAAGGCGCGCGGCGACCTTGGCGATGGGGAAGCCGGTGGCCTTGGAGGCGAGCGCCGACGAGCGCGAGACGCGCGGGTTCATCTCGATGACGACGAGGCGGCCGTTTTCCGGGTTGACGGCGAACTGGACGTTGGAGCCGCCGGTCTCGACGCCGATCTCGCGCAGCACCGCGATCGAGGCGTTGCGCATCACCTGGTATTCCTTGTCGGTGAGCGTCAGGGCCGGGGCGACGGTGATCGAATCGCCGGTGTGGACACCCATCGGGTCGATGTTCTCGATCGAGCAGATGATGATGCAGTTGTCCGCGCGGTCGCGGACGACCTCCATCTCGTATTCCTTCCAGCCGAGGACCGATTCCTCGATCAGGACCTCGGTGGTCGGCGAGGCGTCGAGGCCGGAATTGATGATCTCGAAGAACTCGGCGCGGTTGTAGGCGATGCCGCCGCCGGTGCCGCCCATGGTGAAGGAGGGGCGGATGATGGCGGGCAGGCCGACCTCGTCGAGCGCCTGCGCGGCGATGCCCATGGCGTGGGAGATGTAGCGCTGCTTGCGGTCGCCTTCGCCGAGGTTCCACTCGGTTTCCAGCGCGTCGAGGGCGGCGTCGAGATCGGCGGGATTGGAGGCCTTCAGCTCGGCTCGGCGGGCCTCGTGGGCGCGCTTGTCGGCGTCCTTGGCGTCGGAGGCGTTGGCGAGCATGGATTTCGGCGTCTCGAGGCCGATCTTCTGCATCGCCTCGCGGAAGAGCGAGCGGTCCTCGGCCTTGTCGATGGCCTCGGCATTGGCGCCGATCATCTCGACATTGTAGCGCTCCAGCACCCCCATGCGGCGCAGCGACAGGGCCGTGTTGAGCGCGGTCTGGCCGCCCATGGTGGGCAGCAACGCGTCGGGCCGCTCCTTGGCGATGATCTTGGCGACGACTTCCGGCGTGATCGGCTCGACATAGGTCGCGTCGGCCAGCTCCGGATCGGTCATGATCGTCGCCGGGTTGGAATTGACCAGGATGATGCGGTAGCCCTCGGCCTTCAAAGCCTTGCAGGCCTGCGTGCCGGAATAATCGAACTCGCATGCCTGGCCGATGACGATGGGGCCGGCCCCGATGATCAGGATGGACTTGATATCGGTGCGTTTCGGCATGGTTCGTCCCGGCGCGTATGGCCACAGGCCGGGGGCTTGCGCGACCGGGTGCGGCATCGGTTTCTGATGTCAGGCTAGGAGCGCCTTATAGGGAAAGGCGCCCCGGAACGTAACCCCGAAAATGCGCGATCAACCGGCAATCGTCAGACGCTCGTGGAAAGCTTCAAGCCGATGATGCCGGAGACGAGGAGCAGGATCGAAACGGCGCGGCCGAAGGTCAGCGCCTCGCCCATGAACAGGATTCCGATGACGAAGGCGCCTGCCGCGCCGATGCCGGTCCAGATCGCATAGGCGGTGCCGAGCGGCAGCGCCTTCAGCGACATCGACAAGAAGGTGAAGGAGACGATCATGGCGACGATGGTGATCGCCGTCGGGCCGATCTTCGTGAAGCCGGCCGACATCTTCATCGACGTCGCCCAGACCACCTCGAAAAGGCCCGCCAGACCGAGAAACACCCATGCCATGATCATCTCCATCAAAACGAAAGGCCGCGTGACAGGCGGCCGGATGAAGTTTATATATATCCGACCAGACGGATTGAAAAGAGGAAATCGACTTGGGACGCAAGCGGACGATCGACCGGGACGCCATACTCGACGCCGCCGAGGCGATCGTCGCCGAGGCGGGGGCGGGCCAACTGACCTTCGACCAGGTGGCGGCGCGGGCAGGCGTCTCGAAGGGCGGGGCGCTCTACTGCTTCCCGAGCAAATCGGCGCTGATCGCGGCGATGATGGAGCGCGACCTGCAGCGCTTCGAAGCCGAGATGGAAGCGCGGCTCGATGCGGCGGGCGGCGACCGGCTCAAGGCGCGGATCGATGCGACGCGTGACGAAAGCGCGGCGATGGCGGCGCGGGCGGCGAGCCTGATGGCCGCGCTGGTCGAGGTCGGCGACGAGGCCGAGCCGCTTCGGGCGGATTATCGCGGCTGGCTCGACGGTTTCGGCGACGACGCGGACGGGCGCCGGCGGCGGCTGGCGTTCCTGGCCTGCGAAGGCATCTTCATGCTGCGCGGGCTTGGGATTCTCGAGATCGACGAGGGCGAGTGGGAGGCGGTGTTTGGAGACATTGCGGGGCTGGCGGCTAAAGAGGGCTAGCCGGTTTCCAGACGCAGGAAGAGGCTCTGGAGAGGGTCGGCCTCGCCCCCTCGGGGAACGAGGCCGGCGGCGCGCAGGAGGTCGGCGAGTTCCCAGATCAGTTCGTGGCCGAAGATGACGCGGGCGTCGCGGGGGCTGTCGATGCCTTCGATTTGAGGAAGCAACTCGGTGAAGAGGGCTTCGGCGACGGGGCTTGCGAGGGCGAGCGACTGCTGGTGGAGCGGATCGGCGGGGCGGATGATGGGGATCAGGGGATGCCCTTGGTCGTCGATTAGAAGCGGGTGGGTGAGTGTTGGTGGCGCGCCGGAGGCGATGGCGCGGAGTGCGGCTTCGAGGCCCGGCTGGCGGGCGAGGGTTTTCAGGCATTGCTCGGTGCGGGGCGTCCAGACCATGACGAGGGTCGTGCCGGGGAACAGTGCCTCGTTGACGCCGGCGGGGTCAGTGCGGGGCGGCCAAATGGCCCAGAAGGTGCCGTTCCAGTAGGGACGGTCCGGCGTGAGACGCGTGTCGGGGATGGCGTCGCGGCTGGCGAGGAGAGTCCACATGAGGCCGTCGAGCGCGTGGCCGAAGACGATTGCGAAAGTGTGGTTCGCGCGGCCGTCTTCAGCGAGTCGATCGCGGATGCGGGCCGCGGGGTCGAGGAGGTGCGGCAGGCACTTTTCGGCGAGGGTGCGGGCGTGGCGGCGAAGGGGAGCGGAGGCTCGTGGGCCGATGACGGGGAAGGCAGTGCGGATGGTGTCGCCGGCGCGCGTGACGAGGTGCATGCGCTGGAGGTCTGCAATGCGATCTTCGTGGATCGCGTGCCGGTCGATCCCGTTGCGCGCGGCGTGGAGGAGGCGGCCGTTGTCGCCGCCGCGCACGAGCGGGCCGGGCGGCTGGAGGGCGCCGAGGCACCAGGCGTGGAGTTCCCACAGCGCCAGATCGTCGGGAGGTTCGCCGGAAAATTGGTCTCGATCCATCGCGGGAAGATGACCGAGATGGCGCGCGCGGGCAAATCGCGGGAACAGCGGGCCTTCGGTTGTGTTCGGGACGAGGCCATGACGCCCCGACCCGAAAGGACCATCCGATGCCTGCCAAGTCGCTTTCCGACCTTTCCGACAAGATGCGCGAGATCGATATCGCCATGCTGATGACGCGCACCGACGGCGGGGCCATCGCCGGCCGGCCGATGAGCAACAATGGCGACGTCGAATATGACGGCGATTCCTATTATTTCACGATGAGCGACGCGCGCATGGTCGCCGATATCGAGGCCGACCCGACCGTGTCGCTCGCCTTCCAGGGCGAGGACATGTTCATGGTCGCGGTTCAGGGCAAGGGCGAGATCGTGCGCGACAAGGCCGCGTTCGAGGAGCACTGGAACCCCGATCTCGACGACTGGTTCGAGGACGGCGTCGATACCGAAGGGCTGGTGATGATCAAGGTGAGCGCCAAGCGGGTTCACTATTGGGATGGCGAGGAGAACGGCGAGGTGAAGCTCTAGGCGTTTCGCTGGATCGTGACGCGCGGTCGTTTGTCTGCAATTGTCGCGGTTCGCAGGGAGGCCGTTCAATTGACCGACGACATGACAGAAACGCGCGCGCGAACCGTGCTCGATGCCATCACCAGTGCACGGCCGATCGCGGCTTTCAGCGGCGACGATCCCGATTTCGCGCTTGCCGACGCCTATCAGGTGTCGGACGCCGTGATGACGGCGCGGATCGCGCGCGGCGAGCGCGTCGTCGGCTGGAAGATCGGCTTCACCAATCGTAACATCTGGGACGAATACGGCGTCCACGAGCCGATCTGGGGCCCGATGTATGACGGCACGGTGCGGCAGATGGCTGCCGGTGACGAGATCAGCCTTGCGGGGCTCGCCGAACCGCGGATCGAGCCGGAGATCGCGTTTCGGCTGAAAAGCGCGCCGGAGCTCGGCATGGACGAGGCGGCGCTACTCGACTGCATCGACGCGGTGACGCACGGTTTCGAGATCGTGCAGTCGATCTTTCCGGGATGGAAATTCCAGGCGGCCGACACGGTGGCGGCCTGCGCGCTGCACGGGCGGTTCCTGCATGGCGAACTCGTTTCGGTGGAGGGCGACCGGGCCGGCTGGCTGGTTCGGTTGGCGGCTTTCGACATGGAGCTTTCGCGCAATGACGCGGTGGTCGATCACGGCAGGGCGAGCGACGTTCTCGGCGGGCCGCTCTCGGCGCTGCGCAGCATGGTCGACGGCATGGCGATGCGGCCGATGTCGCGTCCTCTGGAGGCGGGCGACCTGATCACGACCGGGACGGTGACGCGCGCCTTTCCAGTGGCGTCCGGCGAGCGCTGGACGAGCCGCCTCGACGGGCTGCCGCTTGTCGGACTGGACGTTCGTTTTTCGGCTTGACGGAACCGCGACGCGGGCATTCCGTTGACTGGCGCACAAATCGCGCTGGAGGGTTCGCATGCGCTGGAGAGGCCGCCGTCAAAGCACCAACATCTCGGACCGGCGCGGGCAGGGCCCGGCGCGCATGCCCGGCGGGTTCGGGCGCGGCGGGCCGCGCATTCCGATCCCGATCGGGCGCGCCGGCGCCGGCGGCATGTCCGGCATCGTCATCCTCGTCGTCGTCTTCCTCGTGCTCTCCTTCCTCGGCATCAACCCGATGGACATGATGGGGGGCGGCGGCTCGGCGCCGCCTTCCGGACAGGTCACGCGCCAGCAGCCGGGAAATGACGAGCAGGCGCAGTTCGTCGGCGTGGTGCTCGCCGAGACCGAGGATGTGTGGAACGGCATCTTCCAGACGGAGGGCGAGACCTACCAGGAGCCGACGCTCGTCATGTTCGACGGCGCGGTGGATTCGGCCTGCGGGCAGGCGTCGTCTGCGGTCGGCCCGTTCTACTGCCCGAACGACAACCAGGTCTATATCGACCTGACCTTCTTCGACGAACTCGCCAGCCGCTTCGGCGCCTCGGGCGACTTCGCGCAGGCCTATGTCATCGCCCACGAGGTCGGGCATCACGTCCAGAACCTGACCGGCATCCTGCCGCAATTCCACCAGCGGCGGCAGCAGATGGGGCAGGCCGAGGCCAACGAGATGTCGGTGCGGGTCGAGCTGCAGGCGGACTGCTATGCGGGCGTTTGGGCGCACTACACCGAACAGAAGGGCCTGCTCGAGGCCGGCGACATCGACGAGGCGCTGAACGCCGCCAACCAGATCGGCGACGACACGATCCAGCGGCGCACGCAGGGACAGGTCGTGCCCGACAGCTTTACCCACGGCTCGTCCGAGCAGCGCCAGACGTGGTTCATGCGGGGCTATGACAGCGGGCGCTGGCAGGATTGCGATACGTTCAACAGCGATATCTAGACCATACGGGTTCTGCACCCCGAATGCTGCCTCTGGTAGAATGACGCGCCCGGCCGGCGGGCCGTCGGGGCCTTGCTCCGGGCGACAGGAGGACAGCCATGAAAAGGCTTCTGACCGTGGCCGTGCTGTGCGCGGCAGGCAGCACCCTGGCCTTCCCGGCCGCTGCCGACGATGCCGAACTCATCAAGAGCGCCGAAGCGGCAGCGCCCCAAGCGGTTTCGAGCGGGGCGGCAATCTATGCCATGGACGACAAGGGCGAGATGCGCACCTTGCGCGAAGGGACGAACGGCTTCTGGTGCATGCCGGACAACCCCGCCTCGCCGGGGCCGGACCCGATGTGCGGCGATGCGAACTCGATGGCATGGGCGATGGCCTGGATCGGCAAGACAGAGCCGCCGCAAGGCAAGGTCGGCTTCATGTACATGCTCGCCGGCGGCAGCGACGGCAGCAACACCGACCCCTATGCGGAGGGCCCGGAGGACGGCAACAACTGGATCGAGACGGGCCCGCATGTCATGATCGTCAACGCGATGGACATGATGGAGGGCTATCCGGACACGCCCCAGCCCGACACCACACAGCCCTACGTGATGTGGGCCGGCACGCCCTATGCGCATCTGATGATCCCGATCGAGTGATCGGGCAGGTATACCGCGCGGGGTGACGCCCCGCGCGGTCGGGGCTCATTCGGCCAGAGCGGGTTCGCCCTTGCGCTCGCGGATCAGGTTCACGAAGCGACGGAAGAGGTAGTGCGAATCCTGGGGGCCGGGCGAGGCTTCCGGGTGATGCTGGACTGAGAAGACCGGCTTGCCCGTCAGCGCGATGCCGCAGTTCGAGCCGTCGAACAGCGAAACGTGAGTCTCCTCAACGCCTTGCGGCAGGGACTTCGAATCCACCGCGAAGCCGTGATTCATCGACACGATCTCGACCTTGCCGGTGGTGTGGTCCTTGACCGGGTGGTTGGCGCCGTGATGGCCCTGGTGCATCTTCTCGGTCTTCGCGCCGACGGCGAGCGCCAGCATCTGGTGGCCGAGGCAGATGCCGAAGACCGGCAGGTCGGCGGCGATCAAATCCTTGATGACGGGGACGGCGTACTTGCCGGTCGCGGCCGGGTCGCCGGGGCCGTTCGACAGGAAGACGCCGTCCGGCTGCATGGCGAGGATCGCCTGTGCGTCGGTGGTGGCGGGAACGACGGTGACCCTGGCGCCGAGCCCGGCCATCAGGCGCAGAATGTTGCGCTTGACGCCGTAGTCGATGGCGACGACGTGCATGGCGGGCTCGCCCTGCGAACCGTGGCCCTCGTCCCAGACCCAGGGGGTCTCGGACCAGACGGAGGACTGGCCGGACGAGACGTCCTTCGCGAGATCGAGGTCGAGGAGGCCCGACCAGGCGGCGGCCTTGGCTTTCAACGCGGCGAGGTCGAAATTGCCGGACGGATCATGGGCGATGACGGCGTTCTGCGCGCCGCGTTCACGGATGAGGGCGGTCAGCGCGCGGGTGTCGAGGCCGCAGATGGCGACGACGCCGCGCTTCTGCAGCCATTCGTCCAGCCCGCCGCCGGAGCGGTAGTTGGACGGAGCGGTGATATCGGCCTTGAAGATCGCGCCGACGGCGCCGTGGCGGGCGGCCGGGGTCAGATCCTCGATGTCGTCGTCATTGGCGCCGATATTGCCGATATGCGGGAAGGTGAAGGTGACGATCTGGCCGGCATAGGACGGGTCGGTCAGGATTTCCTGGTAGCCCGTCAGCGCGGTGTTGAAGACGACTTCCGCGACGCGCTCGCCCGTCGCGCCGGCGCCCTTGCCCTCGATGACCGTTCCATCGGCCAGCACCAGGACGGCGGTGGGTTTCTCGATGCTCCAGGGGGCGGTTCCAGCGGCCATGCGGTTCTCCAATCAACGTCGCGCGGGCAGGGTGTGCCCTTGAAATGAGGCGCGTTCCGGGCCATATGGCGCAACGAAACGCACGGGTCGTGCCCCATTTGGGAACACCCCGTGCAAGACTCAAGTCGGTCCATGCAGGTGGCGGACAATAGGTGAAGGCGAAAGCCGGGTCAATTGCCGGAAACTGCGGTTCCAACTTATCCGAATCAATCAAATCAACACGTTAGAGACGGGGACTGATTGCCTCCGCAATCGGCGGGCGTTATGGTCCGCTTCCCGACAGGAGAGATGAAGCCATGCGCGAGAAATTCGCCCAGGCATTGAAAGAGGCCCTCAAGAACCAGGACAAGCGGCGCACGTCGACGCTGCGCCTGATCCAGGCGGCCATCACCGATCGCGACATCGCCAATCGCGGGCAGGGCAAGGACCCGGTCAGCGATGACGAAATCACGCTGATCCTCGCCAAGATGGTCAAGCAGCGCGAAGAATCCGCGCGCGCCTTCGAGGAGGGCAACCGCTTGGAGCTCGCCGAGCAGGAGCGGCAGGAAATCGAGATCATCCGCGACTTCCTGCCCAAGCAGCTCGGCGAGGAGGACACGCGCCAGGCCTGCGCGCAGGTGATCTCCGAAGTCGGCGCCGACGGCCTGCGCGACATGGGCAAGTGCATCGCCGCACTGAAGCAGAAGTTTCCCGGCCAGATGGATTTTTCCAAGGCCAGCGGCATGGTCAAGACGATGCTGAAATAGGAAATCGCCGGCCGACGAGGCTCGGTTGGAAGGGCGCGGGGCCGAAATGGTGCCCGCGCCTTTTTCGTTTGGGTGCAAAGTTTCACCCAAATGGGTGATGCAACCTGCGGAAGAACCCGGCACAATTCGGCCATGGTTCGAAGCATTCGCTTTTCATCGAACTCTCCCAAGACGTATCGCCATATGCGCTTTTTGGAGGGAAGACGGGCCTGCTGACCTCTTCGGGAGTCGTCTAGGCCCCTAGCGACTCCCGATTTTTCCCTGCAATCGCCTGATCGCCCGCAGGTTGCAGAGCTCGCACCGAGCCTGCATAATCGCGCCAGCATCGTGCGCGCGGGGAGGCGCGTTGCGGTTCGATCGCCAGATTGCGGCAAGAGCGGAGGGCTTCCCGTGAGCATGCTCGCCGGCGACGACGACCTTATCGACCTCATCTATGCGGCGATGGTGGGCGATGCGCGCTGGGACGATTTCCTCGCGCTCCTGGCCACCGGCCTGCCGGACGGCACCTCGACGCTCTTTCACCATGACGTCACCTCCGGCGCGGGCGCCTGGCAACTGACGCACGGCCTTCTCGGCGACGTGAACGAGAGCTATGCGGCGCACTATTCCAGGCTCAATCCCTGGATGCCGGCGGCGGCGGTGCGCCCGATCGGCCTCGGCGTGACCGCCGAGCAGATGTATCCGCTTGATTCGTTCGTCAAGACCGAGTTCTACAACGATTTCATGCGCCCGATCGGCGTCAACTCGGCGATCGGCGTGACCATCGCGCGCGACAACGGCAAGTCGATGCTGCTGTCGGTCGGCACGTCGCGGGCCGATCCCGAGCAGAACCGCGCGGCGGCCGACCAGCTGACGCGGCTCGCGCCGCATCTGCGCCGGGTCGTCAACTACTATCGCTCCGGCCCGCGCCAGCGCGCGGTCTCCGAATTCGGCGCCTCGATCTTCGATGCGGTCGATGTCGGCATCGTCGTGGTGTGCGAGGCGCGGCAGGCCTCGATGATCTCCAAGATGGCGGAGGACATCCTCTACCGCACGCCCTGCCTGCGGGTCGGCGCGCTCGGCCGGGTGCGGCTGATCGACGAGGAGGCGGACAAGCGACTGGGCGCGATGCTGCAGCGGACCTATGACGGCGACCGGCAGGCGAGCTTCTTCGGCGACAAGGTGAAGATGACGCTGATCCTGGTGCAGAAGAACCCGATCTCGGCCTATTTCGAGGGGCCGACGGTGCTGGTGCTGATCGAGGCGACCGACCGCAAGCCGGCGGCCGATCTCGACGGCTTCGCCGTCCATTTCCGCCTGACGCGGACCGAAAAGGCGGTGCTGTCCGAACTCGTCGCGGGATGGTCGGTCAACGAGATCGCCGAGCGCCAGCGCATCTCGCGCGAGACGGTGCGCTCGCATCTGAAGCGCATCTTCCACAAGACGGGTTCGCACAGCCAGGGCGACCTGATCCGCATCGCTGCGCGATCGGTCGTCCGGCGGCGGTGACCCTACTCGACGACGACGCGGCCCGATGTCGTGCCGACATAGGGGCCCGTAGCGCCGATGCCGGCGGAGGAGGAGGTTCCGCGCGCATCGATGCGGCCGTCGGTGACGGTGGCCGTTCCCGCGCCGCCGAAGACGGCACAGCCGGGCAGGGCGAGGAGGGCGAGGACAAGCGCGAACCTAGCCAAAGATCCGGTCTCCCTGTTCGTCGATGACCTGGCGCGCCTTGCGGATGGTGGTTTCGGTCGCGTCGTCGAGCGAGGGGAAGCGGTCGGCGCGGATGAGCCGGTGCTCCTTCACCGCGCCGTCGATCTCCTTGGAGATGATGCCGCAGGTCTGGTACTGCCCGCCTTCGTGGAAGGGCTTCGGCTGGATCGTGTAGCCCTTGTATTCGAGCGTCTTCGCCGGCGCCGCGGGCACCGGGTCGCCGCCGCCGAACAGTTTCCTGAAAAATGACATCGTCTCACTCCTCGTTTCGAGGTCGGTCTTTCCCAGCCGCCTTTGTGCGACGCCAGACGATTCCGTCTGGCTGCAAATGCTCTACCATGCGGGTCGAGCCGGCCAAAGTGGGGCGTTCAACGCGGCTCGAAGCGCAGGATGCCGGCAACGCCGCTCGCGCCGGGCGGTCGGTCGTTGGGGTGCGTCCGGCCGTCATTGACGACGACTTCGGCAAAGTCGAACGGGCTGACGCCGTCGATGCAGGCGACGTTGATGCCGTATTCCGTCGGCTTCGAGCGGCGCCTGTGATGGGTATAGATGCCGCAGATAGAGCAGAACCAGTGCTCGGCGACCATCGTGTTGAACTGGTAGAGGGTGAGGCGGTCGGCGCCCTTCTCCACGACGAAATCCTCCACGCGCGCCGAGACGGCGATCGCGCCGCGCATGGCGCAAAGCGAGCAGGTGCAGCGCCGAGCGGTATTCATGCCGTCGACGAGCTTCGCCCTGAACCGGACGGCGCCGCAATGGCATCCGCCTTCGACCGTTCCCGATGCGTCCATGCCGTCTCCCTCGTCTCTTGCGGACAAGGTGGACCGGCCGGGTGCGCGCCGCAAGGCTTCAGAGCTTCGATATGATCTCGCGATAGGCGGCCTCGGGGAAGGCTTTCAGCGTGCGCGTGCGCACATTGCCGCCCTTGCCGAGCTGTAGCGCGAAGCGGGCCGCGATCGCATCGTCGGGCGCTTCGCACACGGCGACGAGATCGTGCTCGCCCATCGTCATCCAGACATCGCGGAACGTGCCGCCCATATCCGCCAGCATCTTGCGGGCCGCGTCGAGACGCTTCGGGGAATCGCCGACGTTGCGGATGCCCTGATCGGTCCAATCCACGAGAACGATGTAGGTCGTCATGCTGCACCTCCTGCGGGCCGCAGGGGGCGAAAGGCCGCGCGCGGCACCGGACTGACTTGAAGTCGACGCCTCGACTATGCGCCCGATGCAACCCGCGCGCGATCCATCGATCAGTCTACGGCATTGCCTCCGGCGCATATTGCGCGGCGAAATCGGCGCTCGGCGGGATCGGCTTGATGATGTCGATCAGGACGCCGTTAGGGTCGGCGGTGATGAAATGGCGCTGGCCGAAATCCTCGTCGCGCAGGGGCAGGAGGACCGGCAGGCCGGCTTCGACGAGGCGGGCATGCTCGGCGTCGACATCCTCGACCTCGAAGTTCAGGAGCAGGCCGGACACGCGGCCGCGGCCGGAAGCGGGGATCGTGGCATGCGCCCCGTCGAGGATGGCGAGGTTGATGCCGGAATCGCTTTCAAGCGTCAGGTGGACGTACCAGTCGCTTTCGAAGGCCGGTACGAAATTGAAATGGCGCTGGTAGAAGGACGCGGTCTCGGCGACGGCGTCGGTCATGATGACGGGATAGTAGCTGGTCACCTTCATGGGACTTCCCTTTCGCGGTTAAAAAACATACAGTCTGTATGTGAGCAATGAAATAACATACAGGCTGTATGTATGCAAGAGAGAGCTGGACGGCGCAGCAACAGGGACAGGACCGAGGCGACGCGCGCGGCGCTGATGGAGGCGGGCAGGGCGCTGTTCGTCGCGCGCGGCTATGCCGAGACCGGCACGCCCGACATCGTCGCGGCGGCGGGCGTGACGCGCGGCGCGCTCTACCACCACTTCGCCGACAAGCAGGCGCTGTTCCGCGCGGTGGTCGAGGTGGAGGCGGAGGCGGTCGCACGGGCGGTGGACGCGTCGACGGGTTCGGCCGCGGGCGTGAAGGATGCGCTCCTGCGCGGGGGCGAGGCGTTCCTCGCGGCCATGCGCCTCGAGGGGCGCACGCGGCTCCTGCTTCTCGACGGGCCGGCCGTGCTGGGGCGCGCGGAAATGGACGCGATCGACATGCGCCATGGCGGGCGCACGCTGCGCGAGGGGCTGGCGGCGGGCATCGCGGCGGGCGAGGTGCCCGACGTGCCGGTCGAGGCGCTCGCCGCGCTATTGTCGGCGATGTTCGACCGCGCGGCGCTGGAGATCGCCGGCGGTGGGTCGGAGGAGGATCAAAAGATGGCGATGCGGGCGGTGGTGGAGGGGTTGGTGAGGTAGTCGGGGGAGGTCACGGAATGGGTTCCGGCTCTCATCTCGCTTCGCTCGATTTCGGCCGGAATGACGCGGTGGTGGGAGGCGCTCTAGCCGACGATTAGTCAGGCGCAGACGGCCTTGCTCGGACATTTCGATTCAGAATCTTCAGCGGTTTTGCGGCTGCGCGGCAAATCGCGGCCATGGCGCGCGCAAGTCGACTGGAAAGGTCACGGAATGGGTTCCGGCTCTTCATCTCGCTTTGCTCGATTTCGGCCGGAATGACGCCGTTCCCGGAGCCGCTGGATAGGCTGTTGAGGCTTCGAGTTGAAAAAGGGCGCCCGGTGGGACGCCCTTTGTCTTACTGGCCGGATGTCTGATCAGCTGTCGAGGAACGAGCGCAGCTTGCGCGAGCGTGAGGGGTGCTTGAGTTTGCGCAGGGCCTTGGCTTCGATCTGGCGGATGCGTTCGCGGGTGACCGAGAACTGCTGGCCGACTTCCTCGAGCGTGTGATCCGTGTTCATGCCGATGCCGAAGCGCATGCGCAGGACGCGTTCCTCGCGGGGCGTGAGCGAGGCGAGGACGCGGGTGGTGGTCTCGCGCAGGTTGGCCTGGATCGCCGCATCGATCGGCAGGATCGCCATCTTGTCCTCGATGAAGTCGCCGAGGTGGCTGTCTTCCTCGTCGCCGACCGGCGTTTCGAGCGAGATCGGCTCCTTGGCGATCTTGAGGACCTTGCGGACCTTTTCGAGCGGCATGGCGAGCTTTTCGGCCAGTTCCTCCGGCGTCGGCTCGCGGCCGATCTCGTGCAGCATCTGGCGCGAGGTGCGCACGATCTTGTTGATCGTCTCGATCATGTGGACCGGGATGCGGATCGTACGGGCCTGATCGGCGATCGAACGGGTGATCGCCTGCCGGATCCACCAGGTCGCGTAGGTCGAGAACTTGTAGCCGCGACGATACTCGAACTTGTCGACCGCCTTCATCAGGCCGATATTGCCTTCCTGAATCAAATCAAGGAATTGCAGGCCGCGGTTCGTGTACTTCTTCGCGATCGAGATGACGAGGCGCAGGTTGGCCTCGACCATTTCCTTCTTGGCGATGGCCGCTTCGCGCTCGCCCTTCTGGACCTGGTTGACGATCTTGCGGAATTCGAGGATCGAGATCGCGGTTTCGGTGGCGAGGTTCTGGATCTCGGAGCGGATGTCGCGGATCGTGTCCTTCTCGTTCTTGGCGAATTCCTTCCAGCCGCGCGCCGACAGATTGGCGATCGACTTCATCCAGTTCGGGTCGAGTTCCGAACCCTGATACTGCTGGAGGAAATCCTCGCGGCGCACGCCGTAGCTTTCGGCCAGGCGCAGGAGGCGGCCTTCGTTCTGAACGAGGCGCTTGTTGATGTCGTAGAGCTGCTCGACGAGCGATTCGATGCGCGCATTGTTGAGCGACAGCGACTTGACCGCCGTGATCAACTCGTCCTTGAGCTTCTTATAGGACCGCTCCTGGCTGGACGACAGCGCGCCGGTCTGGGCGAGGCGGGCCTCGACCTGCTGGTCCTGGAGCTTGCGCAGCTTCTTGTAGGTCGAGGCGATGACGTCGAGCGTCTCCATGACCTGCGGGCGCAGTTCGGCTTCCATCGCGGCGAGCGAGAGATTGGCCTCGTCCTCGTCGTCTTCTTCCTCTTCGCCGCGCGTATCGCCGCCGACATTGGTGATGTCGTCGTCCTCGCGGCCGCGCTTCTGCTTGTCGTCGGTCTTCGGCTTGTTGTCTTCCTCGGTGCGCTCGACGATCGGTGCCTGCTTGGCCTCGGGGCCGGCATAGGTCGCCTCGAGGTCGATGATCTCGCGCAGGAGAACCTTGGCCTCGTTCAGTTCGTCGCGCCAGATGATGATGGCCTGGAAGGTCAGCGGGCTTTCGCACAGGCCTGCGATCATCGTCTCGCGGCCGGCCTCGATGCGCTTGGCGATGGCGATTTCGCCCTCGCGCGACAGAAGCTCGACCGAGCCCATCTCGCGCAGATACATGCGCACGGGGTCGTCGGTGCGGTCGGTCGGCTCTTTCTTGGTCGTGGTCGCGGCGACGGCGGTGCCGGTCTGCTCGGCGAGCTCGTTGGCGTCTTCCTCGGCGTCGCCTTCCTTCTCGCGGTCGCCGTCCTCGGCGTTCTCGTCGTCCTCGACGACGTTGATGCCCATGTCGGACAGCATCGCCATCGTGTCTTCGATCTGCTCGGACGTCACCTCCTCGGAGGGAAGCACGGCGTTGAGCTCGTCCATGGTGACGAAGCCGCGCTTCTTGGCGAGCTTGATCATCTTCTTGACTGCGTCGTCGGAAAGGTCGAGCAGAGGACCGTCGGTCCCGCCTTCGCGCTCGTTCTCGACCTCTTCCTTCTCTT
>JAESGM010000369.1_pt1 | contig 48392 bp, 53 predicted proteins | sample 9269721 | NCBI WGS metagenome assembly JAESGM01 (sample SAMN15720920, study PRJNA650825) | algae metagenome | isolation source: Komarekiella atlantica HA4396-MV6 and co-occurring heterotrophs from... | place: USA: Theobald House, Kauai, HI | collected 2009-07-29
GCTCAATGCCAGGAACTGAGCAAGATGTGCAGACGTCGTGGTCTTGCCGGAACCACCCTTGAAGTTGACAACGGCCAGGACCTGAAGCTTCTCGCCTTCACGCCGGTGCGGGACGCGGTCGAGAAGGGCACGCAATTCATCCATCTGCGATGCCGTGTAGTATCGCCTGCCCGTCGAGGTTACCGACGGTTCCACACCCTTGCCCTGCAAATGCAGCTTCTTCAGGTAGCTCGGTGATACTCCGACGAACTGGGCAACTTCCGCCAAAGGAAACAGCCGAAGCGTCTTTTGTGCATTGGGCGGAAATTTCTCCATGCGCAGCATATCAAGCTTGGACGAGATCTCGCCACCCTGCTCGAGGATGATATCGGCAAAGCTTGTTACCGTATCCTGCATTGCGCGTCTCACATTCATCTGCCAGGAAGCCTCTAGTCACGATATTTTCGTGTAAATCCGGAAATTATCGGGACTGTTATCCGATTCCCCCCGCTTGGCAAGCAAGAAGCCCCGAGCGACTGGAACGACTTGGATGGGAGGACCGCCTTAAAAAACTTCTCCTTGCCAGAATGATCCTTTAAAACCAGACACTTGGGGTATCCTGCCTGGGGGAAGTGCGTGGGAGCGCGTGACAGATTTGTCGTGGAAAGCCTGGCTCCACGGGCGATTGCCGGCTCGGATTACGACCGTGATATCGAGCAAAACCGATTCTCTCGGTGGCACAAGTCCCGACTCACACGACATCTGCCGAAAGCCCAGCCGTTCAACAGATTTGTATCTGGACCACATCGCTTCGTTTCACTCTCATGAGAGGGCCAACGAGGGAACCACCATGCAACTGGTCGTTATCGAAGATGTTCTGCATCCCCAATCCGCGTCACTCCTGCAAGCGATGCTGCATTTGCGTTCGAAGGTGTTTGCCGAGCGTCTCAACTGGCAAGTCGAAAGCCTGGACGGCCAGGAGCGCGATGAGTTTGACGATCAAGCGCCAACCTACATCCTGCTGGTCGAAGGCAGCCATCGGGTCGTCGGCAGTGTGAGGCTTCACCAGGCTGCGCGCTCCAGCATGCTTGCGCAAGTCTTTCCCATGCTGCTTGAGGGTGGGAGACTTCGAGTGCACCCGCAGATGATCGAGAGCTCGCGCTTCTGCATCGACAAGGATCTGCCACAACCGCCCCATGGCAGTGGCCGCCACAGGCTCAATGTGCGGTCTGCCCAGACTTCATTTTCCAGTTTGAGAACAAGGACGCTCTTCGCCGGCATCGTCGAGTGGTGCCTGACGAACGGGTTCCGCGAACTGGTGACGGCCACGGATGTCAGGTTCGAGCGCATCCTGCGCATGGCCGGCTGGCCAATGAGGCGGCTCGGCCCGGCCACCTTGATCAACGAGACAGAAAGTGTTGCCGGTTCGCTTGAGATCTCGAAGGCAGTTTTCGAAAAACTGCGGCCTGAAGGCTACTCGTCTTTCGTCACGCTGGCGACACCGCAAGGGGCTTGCTCATGAGCGAGCTGGTAAGCCGCACCCGTCTGAACCGCAAGCTGGAAGAGGCGCTTGGCGCTGATCTTTGCCAGCGGTTGGTCGACCCCGATGTCATCGAGGTCATGCTCAATCCTGATGGCACTCTGTTTATCGAGAGACTGACGGGCGGCATGGAGAATATCGGCTCGCTTGAACCTGCGCGGGCAGAGGTCCTCATAGGGCTTGTCGCCCATGCACTTGGCCAGGAGGTCAACAACAGGATGCCCATCGTGTCCGGGGAAATACCGCTTGGCAGGCATCGTTTCGAAGGTCTGCTACCGCCAGCGGTCAGCGCGCCCACCTTTTCGATCAGGCGGCGTGCCATCAACCGCATCCCGCTCGAGGACTATGTCAAGCAAGAGACAATGAGCCCTGATCAGTTTGATCGTCTCCAACGCGCAATCAAGGCACGACAGAACATCCTGGTCTGCGGTGGCACGGGATCCGGCAAGACCACACTTGCCAATGCGGTGCTCCAGGAAATTCATAAACACTTCCCCGACGATCGCATCGTCCTCATTGAAGACACGCTGGAGATCGATTGCCCGGCCAAGAACGCCGTCACGCTCAGAAGCAGTAACAGCCTCGCCATCGAACGGCTGTTGAAAAGCACGCTTCGCTTGCGCCCAGACCGCATCATGGTGGGGGAGGTGAGGGATGGGGCTGCCCTGACACTGCTGAAGGCCTGGAATACCGGTCATCCTGGTGGCTTCACGACATTGCACGCAAATGATGCGCCCGGCGCGTTGCGGCGGCTGGAGCAACTGGTTTGCGAAGTGAGCCAGATGCCCATGCAGCATGTCATTGCAGACGCGATCGATCTCATCGTGTCGATCAAGCGCTCAAACGGCAAACGCCGGATTGATGAGGTGGTTGGTGTCGAGGGCTTCGACGAAGGGCGATACCTGCTTGTTTGACCAGGAAAGGAGCTGAAGATGAAAGATGTTCAGAAACTGCTCATGGCAGAAGCGGTTGTTGCTGCCTTCGCTGTTACGCGCTCAGCGCATGCAAGCTCTGGCGGCGGACTTCCCTGGGAGGCGCCGCTTGAACAGATCCAGCAATCGATCACCGGGCCTGTCGCAGGCTTCATCGCCCTTGCAGCGGTCGCTGTTGCCGGCGGCATGCTGATCTTCGGAGGCGAATTGAACGATTTTGCCAGGCGACTGATGTATGTCGTGCTGGTTGCCGGCATCCTTCTGGGGGCAAGCCAGATCGTTGGCCTGTTTGGCGCCACAGGTTCTACACTTGCAACGAACCGAGAACCCATCGACCAGGGTGTTCTCGCTTACGCCGCCACACGCAGCCAAGCGACCAATCAGATCCTGAGCCAGATTACCAGGGGGGTGGTATGACGCCGGCGCTTGAGACTTCGCTTATTCAGCATCCCATCCATCGCGCCTTGTCGCGCCCCAACCTTCTGATGGGGGGCGATCGCGAGCTCGTGCTGTTGACCGGGCTGGTCTGCGTCATCCTGGTGTTTGTGGTGATTACGATCACCGCCGCCATTCTCGGCGTCTTCGCATGGATCATCATCGTTTCGGTTCTGCGCCTCATGGCACGCAAGGATCCGCTGATGCGCCGCATCTATCTGCGCCATATCCGATATCGACCCGTCTACCGCGCCACATCCACTCCGTTTGCCAGGTGAAGAGGAGACGAGAAATGGTTGCACTTTCAATGTTTCGACAGCGCGGGCCATCCTTTGCGGATCTCATGCCCTATGCCGCCTTGGTCGAGGATGGAACGCTCCTGCTGAAGGACGGCAGCCTCTTGGCCGGTTGGTACTTCTTCGGGCCGGACACAGAAAGTGCGACACCGCTCGAAAGAAACAGAATATCACATGAAATCAATGCGATAATCTCAAAACTCGGCTCGGGCTGGATGTTGCAGGTTGACAGTCTGCGGGTTCCCAGTGCGGGCTATCACGATCGCACCCGCTCGCATTTTCCAGACCCGGTATCGCGAGCAATCGATGAGGAACGACGCCGCCACTTCAAGGTTAAGGATCGCCATTTCGAAAGCCGCCAAACCCTCGTCCTGACCTACAAGCCCCATCATCAGGCGGGGGAGGGGATGTCGCAGTTCGTCTTTTCAAGCGACATCGGTCAGCGCTTGGGGCCGGCGGACAGAGCACTCGCGGCCTTTTCCAATGCCATCAGGGAAGTCGAGCAGTATCTGTCGGCGACCATTTCCCTTCAAAGGATGCGGGCTCATCGCCTGAATGAAGCTTTCGGCCTTCGCGAGGCGCGCTTCGACAGTCTGCTGCAGTTCGTCCGATTCTGTATCAGCGGCGAAAACATGCCAGTCAGGCTTCCGGATGTCGGCATGTATCTCGATTGTATCTTAACCGCCCAGATGGAGCATGGCACGACCCCCAAGCTCGACGACCGGCATATTGGTGTGGTTGCGATCGATGGTTTCCCGTCGCAAAGCTGGCCGGGCATTCTAAACGCACTCGACCAGATGCCCCTGTCATATCGCTGGTCTTCGCGCTTCATCTTCCTTGACTCTGAAGACGCAAGACGCAGGCTCGAACAGAAGCGGCGGAGATGGCAGCAAAAGGTAAGGCCGTTTCTCGATCAGCTTTTTCAGACTGAGGGGCGCTCACTCGACCAGGATGCCGCCGCCATGGTGGCCGAGACGGAACATGCCATCGGCCAAGCCAATTCTGGCCTCGTCGCCTTTGGCTACTATACGTCGGTGATCGTGCTTTTCGATGATCACTCCGGCAGGCTCCTCGAAAACGCAGAACTGGTCCGCCGTTTGATCCAGGCGGAAGGTTTTGGCGCCCGGATCGAAACGCTGAACGCCACGGAAGCCTATCTCGGCAGCTTGCCCGGAAACTGGTATGCCAATGTCCGCGACCCCTTGATCAACACCAGCAATCTCGCTGATCTTCTTCCCTTAAATTCGGTCTGGACAGGCGATAGCACCGCGCCATGCCCGTTTTACCCATCCGATGCGCCAGCACTGATTCAGGTGGCCTCGGGATCGACGCCGTTTCATTTCAATCTTCACCATGACGATGTCGGCCACACCCTGATCTTCGGTCCGACAGGGTCTGGAAAATCGACCCTGCTTGCGCTGATTGCCGCGCAGTTTCGCCGCTACCAAAATGCGCAGATCTTCGCCTTTGACAAAGGCATGTCGTTGATGCCGCTGACACGTGCCGTCGGTGGTGACCATCACGAGATCGGCGCCGAAAACGACGGGCGCGCAGCGCTTTCCTTCTGCCCGCTTGCCGAGCTCGAAACCGACGCCGACCGCGCCTTTGCCACCGAATTCATCGAGACGCTTCTCGTCTTCCAGGGCGTCACGGTGACACCTTTGCACCGCAATGCGATCGCCCACCAGATCGCTTTGATGGCGGCGTCCCCTGGCCGATCCCTTTCGGACTTCGTCAGTGGCGTTCAGTCGCGAGAGATCAAGGAAGGCCTTACACACTACACCGTCAATGGGCCGATGGGCCATCTCATGGATTCCGAGAAGGATACGCTTTCATTCCAGTCCTTCCAATGCATCGAGTTGGAAGCATTGATGAGGATGGGTGAGCGCAATCTGGTTCCGGTTCTTCTGCACCTCTTTCGGCGGATCGAGAAGCGGCTGACCGGAGCACCAAGCCTGATCATTCTCGATGAGGCCTGGTTGATGCTGGGCCACCCGGTGTTTCGGGAGAAGATCCGCGAATGGCTGAAGGTGCTGCGCAAGGCGAACTGCGCCGTCATTCTTGCCACCCAGTCGATCTCCGATGCCGAACGGTCCGGCATCGTCGATATTCTCATTGAAAGCTGCCCGACGAAGATCTGCCTTGCCAATCCGGCAGCCCAGACCGCATCGATGGCATCGTTTTACGAACGGCTCGGTTTCAACCAGCGGCAGATCGAGATCATCGCAACGGCTCGCCCGAAGAAAGACTATTACTGCGCGACACCAAAAGGACGCAGGCTTTTCGAGATGGCACTTGGCCCCTTGACGCTCGCCTTCACCGGCGTCTCCGACGCTGAACAGATCCGGACGATCAAGACCCTTTGCCAGACCCATGGCGCAAACTGGCCGCGTCACTGGCTGAGCTTGAAAGGAGAGACAGATGCCTTGTCGCTGCTTGATCCATAAGCGCTCCCAAACAAGACGGCCATGGCTGGTGCTGATGTCATCCATCTTGACCGTTGGCCACGTCTCTTCAGCGCTTTCGGGTTCGGTGACCGGGGCTGCAACTGAATGGACGCAACTTGCCAACAATGCCGAACTCGTCGGGCTTCTGGAAAGCTCAGGCACGCAAGTCAATCACCAGCTGACGCAGATCAGCCAGCTCGCCCAGCAGATCCAGAACCAACTGCAGATCTATTCCACCCTGCTGCAAAACACGGCAGCCTTGCCTGCGCACGTCTGGGGCGATGTCGAAGCCGATCTCCTGAAGCTCAAGGAGATTGCAGTACAGGGCGAGGGCATCGCCTTCACCATGGGCAATGCCGACGAGATCCTTGCCCAGCGATTTGGTGGCTATGCGAACTTCCGGCAGGCACGGCCAAGCGGCGAGAGCTTTGCTGAGACCTATCAGACCTGGTCGAAGAGCAATCAGGAGACGATTGCAGCAACGTTGCGCATGGCCGGTCTGACCACGGAGCAATTGGAAAGCGAGGCCACCACCATGCGGGCGCTCAAACGTCTCTCCGAGACATCAGACGGGCAGATGAAGGCCCTGCAGGTTGGCCATGACATTGCCGTGGAACAGGTCGCCCAACTGCAGAAACTGCGCGGACTGTTTGCCCAGCAGATGACGCTTTCGGCCGCATGGCTGCAATCCGAGCAGTCGTTGAGGGATCTGGCTCAGGCTCGGCGGGAAGCCTTCTTCGGCAAAGCGATCGAGGACATCCCACAAGGTCAGAAGATGGAGCCACGCTGGTGATAAGTTCTAGACGAGACCACGGCATTAAGGGCTGCATGGCGAGGCCCTCATCAGCCAGCATCTGGCTTGCCGCCGCCATTCTGTTTTGCCTGTCGACACCGGGGTTTTCACAACAGGGCGCCATGCTGAGCGAGTTGGAAAACCAGGTGGTTGCAGCAACACATGACTGGCAGACCACCATCATGGAGGCCGCACGATCCCTGTTCTGGATCCTGGCGGCGATCGAAATCGGTCTTGCGGCAATCTGGCTCGCCTTGTCTGCAGCATCACTGGACGGCTGGTTTGCCGAACTGGTGCGCCGGATCCTGTTCGTCGGCTTTTTTGCCTTCCTGCTCGAACAGGGGCCAGGCTTTGCAAAGTCCGTGGTCGACAGTCTGTTTGCAATCGGAGCAGGGCAGGGGTCTGCCTCTCCAGCGGAGATATTCGACGCCGGCATCAAGGTTGCCTCCGGTCTTTCAGAGCAGGCCCGTTTCGGTGTCTTCGAGGACAATGCACTGGCAATAGCCTCCGTGATTGCCATGGGTGTCGTCGTCATCTGCTTTTCGCTGGTCGCTGCCATCTTCGTCGCTGTCATGGTGGAAATGTATGTCGGGCTCCTAGCGGGAATGATCATGCTGGGGCTTGGCGGCTCATCCTTCACCAAGGATTTCGCGCTTCGCTATCTGGTCTATGCCTTTTCGGTCGGCATGAAGCTGATGGCGCTGGTGATGATCGCCCGGATCGGATCTGACGTCCTGCTTGGTCTTGCAGCAGCTCCCCTCAATGACAGTGATCCACTGCTTTCGACCCTCTCGATGGCCGGTCTCTCCGTGGTGGTGTTTCTCATCTCTCTCTATGTCCCGACCATCGTCCAAGGTGTGGTGCAGGGTGTTTCGGTCACCCAGGGCCTCGAAGTTATCCGCCACGCGACGCAAGCGAGCACAATGGCTGCCGGTGGGGCCTTTCTGGGGGCGAGCGCTGCAAAGGCCGGTTTGGGAGCCGCCGATGCGGCACGCGCTGGAGGCGCCTCGCGCGTTGAGGCAGCCATGATCGGGCTTGCTGCGGGCGCCGGACAGGCAGGCCGAGCTCTGAGCGCTGCGGCTCGCGACAAGATGATTGCGGCACCCGTTGCCCAGCACGCTTCCTTGCTTGGCCTTGCCAATGCCAAACTCGAAGCGGCTGCGTCAGCAGGGACAAACAAGACATCCTCTGCTTCAGGATCCCTCCCAAAAACGCCAAAACCTGAGGAGAGGCGGTGATGACGAAGAGTAATTCCTTTCAGGAAAATCCCTATTTGTCGGCCCGGCTCGAATGGAACGAGCGCTATGGCAGTTTCGTGCGGGAGGCCAGGGTGTGGAGGGCGGTCGCACTGCTCAGTCTTTGCCTCGCGACCATTGGCTTTGGCTATGCCCTCTTTCTCAGCCAGACAACCAGGCTCGTTCCCTACATTGTCGAGATCGACCGCTTGGGCAGTCCGGTTGCTACAGGGGTTCCCGAGCAGATTAAATATGCCGATCAGCGCGTGGTCAGGGCAATCCTTGGCAATTTCATATCCAGCTTTCGCTCTGTCACCCCCGATGCGGTGGTCCAGAAGCAATATATCGACCGCACATACGCCCATTTGAGGACATCCGATCCGTCGACCGAGAAGATCAATGCCTGGTTTCGCGCCAATTCGCCCTTCGAGGCCGCCAAACGGGTCACGGTTTCAGTCGAAGTGTCAAGCATCGTCGCTTTGTCGGATCAAACCTACCAGATCGATTGGCGCGAGTTTGAAAGAGACCGCAGGGGCCGGGAAACGGCAAGCCGACGATTTCGCGCCATAGCGTCAGTGACACTCACCGAGCCACAGGATGAAGCCGTGATCCGGCTCAATCCCATAGGCCTTTACCTGCGCGACTTCGACTGGACAGCACAACTCTAAGAACCGGATCTGAGAAGCGGCCCGATAGGCAGCTCTTTGACAGCAATGGAGATCGTCGTGACATACCGGTTTCAACAGCGTGTAGCGAGCGTTCTGATCAGCCTGCTGATCTTTTCAGACCTTGGCCAAACGCCGGCCCTGTCACAGGAGATGACACCTGCCGAAGTCAAGGCACTCAGTCATTCCAGCGCCTGGCAAGGCGGCCAAGGTGGCGTTACACACGGCCCCGATGGCAAGGTCCTCTTCGTCTTCGGAGACGGGCAGGCTTCGATCATCTGTGCGCCGCTACAGGTCTGCGATATCGAGCTCCAGCCAAAGGAAACCGTCAAAGACGTTCTGGTCGGCGACAGCGTGCGCTGGAGCGTGGAGGCGGCAAGTTCGGGCGAGGGAGCGCAACAGACAATTCATCTGATCGTGCGTCCGACAGAGGCCAATCTGGCGACCTCGATGATCGTCACGACATCGATGCGCACCTATCACATCCGGCTGAGATCGCATGAGAGCCGCTATATGGCGCGTATCGGCTTTTCCTACCCCCAAACGGCGTCAAGCCAGATCGCGATCGTCAATGCGAGGCTTGGGGCTAAGGATGAGGCACCATCGCCCGGCCGGCTCGATTTTGCTTACAGGATCGAGGGGCAGGCAAAGTGGCGGCCCAAACGGGTCTATTTTGATGGCCACAAGACCTACATCCAGTTTCCAGCAGGGATTGCCAATGGCGAGATGCCCGTTCTCTTCCTCATGTCGGAGGGGGCGCGGCAGATCGTCAACTACCGGGTGAACCGCGATACGATCATCGTCGACCAACAAGTGGACAGAGCCGTGCTTCTGGCAGGAACCGGTTGGCGGCAGAAGAAAATCACCATCAGGCGGGGGCGTTGAGATGACCTTTAGCCCCGACCTGACCCCGAACTCGTCCTCTATCCTGGTCCCCGGCTTGCTGATTGTCGGCCTCACACTCGCTTCGTGCCAGCTGCAAAGTGGCAATGGAGCATTCGCCGGCCATCAGGCGGCATTGTCGATCCTTGAGAGCCCTGCGGTCGCCCAGCCGATTGCCTCGGATCTGACAAAGGATCTTTCAGGGCTCATTGTGAAATCCTCGAAGCTTGCCCTGGCGGAGGGCATTCCGCCGGTCATGCGCGCCGCCTTGGAAAAAGCTCTATCAACTGAGGGATATGCGATTGCCAGCGCGCAGGACATGGAAGGCGAACATACAATCCTCAAGCTTTCAGTTGTCGAGGTGGGGGAGGACCTTCTCTTGCGGGTCACGACGCCGAATATCAGGCTATCAAAGGTGTATCGCACGAGACTAGAGCCCGAAAGTGACGGCGCTGGAGCGGAAGCTATGCGCGCCATTCATGTGGCCGGACCGCCGGCCCTCGAAATTATCGACGGAGCGATCGCCAGATGAGCGAAGCATTGCAGCTATCCGGTGCGCCTCAAGTCCTGACCGCCCGATCCGGCAATGGGGTAACGCGCGGGATGCAGCGGCTCAACCGCCTGCCCCTTATCCTCGTTCTCGTCGCCGTGATCCTGGTAATCGCAACAATTGTCTTTGGACTGTCGACTCGGGGTTTGTGGCGCAGTGGACAAGGGGCAGAGGATGCGCGGGACCGCCGGCCAGCGACGAGCTTTGCCGACACCTTGAAACAGGGGATTGGCGATGGAATCATCGGGGACAATCCGTCTCCTCCAGTCGTCCAGTCCCCTGCAAGGGTTTTTGATCGGCCAGACGTGATCCCGGCGCCGAGACTTGTCGCACCAGCCAGACCGGAAGGAAAGCAGTCGGTTTCGTCGGTGCCTTCAGCGCTCAACGAGGATGATCTGTGGCGCAAGCGACTGGAGCGCGAGCACCAGGAACAGATCCTCAACGAACGCCAGCGTCAGGTCATGGCACGGCTGCAAAGGGCAGAGGGCGCCAGGGCATCGCCATTGAGGATCGATACCAGTGTGCTTTCCGACAGACTGCCGACAAGACCAGGTTTCGAAGTGGCTCAAGCATCGAGCAACAATCCTGGCTCCAGGGATCGTTTGGCTGAGCGCCTGATGGCGGCCGCTGAAACCATGGGCAGGACAGGGGAGGGCGCCTTCGATCAAAACGGGCAGGATCAAAAGCAGGCCTTTCTCGACAATATGAGAGGGTCGGAAAGCACTGACCCCCAGCTGGAGCCTTTGACGAACCCGAAGACATTGTTGCGCGGTTCTGTCATACCAGCTTTGCTCTTGACCGGTCTCAATGCCGATCTACCGGGTCGCCTTCTCGCCCAAGTGAGCCAGAACGTCTATGACAGCGCCACGGGACGGCATCTTCTCATCCCGCAAGGATCAAGACTTGTCGGTCAATATGACGCCAAGGTCTCTTATGGTCAGTCACGGGTGCTGGTCGTTTGGACTGATATTGTCTTGCCTGATGGTACAAGACGCAAGATTGCCGCCATGGCCGGCATAGACCAGGCGGGGGCGGCAGGCTTCCAGGACAAGATTGACCGCCATTATATCAGGAACTTCGGAACTGCAGCGCTGGTGGCGCTGATTGGCACCGGCATCGACCTTTCCCTTCCGCAAACGCGAAATGGCTTCGGCATCGCGGATCCGTCTGACGTTGCCCGGCGCAGCTTTGCAGAGACCTTCGGACGGCTTGCCGAGCGCTCAGTTTCAAAAGGCCTAGACATACAGCCGACATTGACGATCAGACCGGGCTACCGCTTCAACATTCTGGTTGACCAGGACCTGGTGTTTGATGACCGGCCCTGATCTTTCAGTGATGTTCAAGCCCTGTTTCTTGAGGACACAGTCAGATCAGGGACAGGCGAGTGGCCACCGCAGTTGCATGCTGCAGCGTGACGGCATCAAGCTTGTCTCGTGCCTTGTCGATCGATGTGCGCACTGTCGAATACTTGGCGTTGAGCAGATCGGCCACATCCTGCATGGTCTTGCCCTCCGCAACCCAGCGCAGGCACATCCTTTCGAAGGAGGTCAGATGGCTCGGAGCGGCTTGCTGGCACGGCATCCGGGGAAAGGAAAAAGCTGCATGCAGCATTGCGGCAGTCGCTGCTGCCTCGACAATGTCGAGCATGGCGGCGCGGTTCAAACAATGGGTGTCTGACGAGGCGAAGGTCAAGACCGCCTGATGACTAAAGCCGACCCGTATGGGGATAGAAAATCCCGCCCTGATACCATGGGCAATGGCTTCGTCGCGAAAGGCAACGACCTCGGCCCGTTCGGTCTCGAAGACCGGATCGTCAAGCGACCAGCAAAAGGGATGAACACCCCGTTTGACAGCACGGACGATCGGATCGATACGGCTGTAATTGTTGCGATAATAGCAATCCTGCCAATCAGTGGGATAATTGGAAACGGCCCGCCAGCGCGTGCCGTCCAGCCGGAGATAGGCAAAGAAGGGAAAACCGTGCTTTTCGCCAAACTCCGACAGGGCTTTCGTCAAAGCATGGGGATCACTGGCGGAGGAAATGGCTTCGATAAGGCTGTCAAATGGATGCTTGCCCATAGAGAGATCCTTTTCGGCAATGAGGGTCGATCACCGGCCGCCGAAGGTGACCGGTCATGTGCGCATCGATTGAACTTTCAGAAAGAGCCAGCCCCGTGGGACTGCTGGCCAGCACAAAATAATGTCATCTACAACTGTTATGCAGACAAAGTTATAGCCGCGCATGTGCCGCGCGCAACTTTGACAGACAAAAGAAACAAAATTTAACAATGCGCGGTCTGTACCGGCAATGGAGTAACCGCTTGGATCGCGAAGCTGGACTTCGCGCCTGTCCTGTTTTTGACCGATCCGGTTCTCAATGATCTTGGTTCTGACTGGCCTCTTGCCTTGGCCCTTGCGCGCGCTTTCTTGTCGGCAGCAATTCGACCTCGACTGCAGGCGTGAAGATGTAGCCGCCAAGTCGAACCGTCCGCAAAAGCATTGGCCGGTGCGGGTCGACTTCAATCTTGCTGCGGAGCCGATTGATATGCACATCGATGCTGCGATCGACCGGACGCGCAGCCCCCACTCTCGTCAAGGTGAGAAGTGTCTGGCGTGACAGGGTCTTGCCGCTGTTGCGGCAAAAGGCCCATAGCAGATCGAACTCCGCCGCCGTCAGATCGACCGGGCGACCGGTCGGATCCGTCAAGGACCGCCTATGGGGGTCGATAGACCACCCGTCGAAGGACAGGACCCGGCTTGTTGAGAGTGCGGCGGCACCAAAGGCTGCCCGACGCAAGAGACTGGCGACACGTGCCTTGATCTCCCGCAAGCCCAGTTTTTGCGAAAAACAATCGTCGGCGCCCGCCTCAAGTGCTTCGATGCGAAGATTGGGATCGTCTGAGCCGACCATCAAGATGATGGCGACCGAGCTGGTCAGGCGAATGTCCCGGCAGAACTGAACTACATCATCGCAAGGGTCCGCCGAGCGATCTAGAATGAGAAGATCGATCCCTTTTGTGAGAAGCGTTTGTCGCAATTGCTCGATCGTCTCGACTGAGCGGATTTGGTATTCCGCCTGAAGGGCCTTCAAAATGCGCTGTCCAGCCCGATCGGAGAGGCTCAAGAACAAGACTTCGGCTTTGCGGCGCTTATCCTGCCTTGCCGGGAAAGAAGACATTGGCGATGTCGGCATGCGTTTGGCACTCCATGTCTGTCTCGCCACGGTCGCGAGACCCCATAGCGCCGTTCGGGTCATCTGACGATCTCAACCGGAGCGGGCAGGCCTGTCATTGAGATCAATTCTGTTCAGCTTGCCAAGTGACAAATCTGCTAGGGTGACCCGCCTTGTCAGCCGCAATAATTCTTCATCTAGATCCGAGACTTGCCGTTTGAACCTTGTTGCAGGTCATGGCATCTTCGACGTGCGGGCATAGAACCCAAACGAGGCCTGCTTATGCAAAACCTGCATCCAGATGCGCGGCAGAGCGCACCGCTGGTTGTTGTCTGCACGGCAGCAACGGAACTTTCGCTCTTTCTGAGACATAGTCTCGGAAGCGAAGGCATGACGGCAATCTGTGCCACATCGGCAAGCGAAGGGTTTGACCACATCGTTAGCCAGGCCTCGGTGATCGCCCTTGTCGACTGTCAGCTTCCGGAAGCGGACTGGCTGCTTGAAGCGCTTCTGCATGCCATGCCAGAAGAAGGCTTGACCATTCTGGCTCTGAGCGCTGATGACCGGGCATGCTCCCAATTAGGGCATCGGCAGAAGGGCCGCGTTCACAGCATTCACCGTCCACTTGACCCTGCCGGTCTCCTGAAGGCCATTCGACGCTTTGCGGGTCAGATGCGCGTCAATGATCGCAACGGCCTGGTTTTTGCCGACATCAAGCTCGACCTTGCCGCTCGCAAAGTCTGGCGGCAGCGCCGCGAGCTTCGATTGACGGGCATTGAGTTCGAACTGCTAGCGACCCTCATGCGTGAGCCCGGCCGGGTGCTTTCGCGCAAGAGCCTGATTGCGCAAGCCTGGCCCCCTGGCGTCTTTGTCGACACCCGCACCGTCAATATCCATATCGGGCATCTCAGACGTCAATTGACCGCCCATGGCGAGCCGGACCTCATCCGCACGGTGCGCGGCTACGGCTATGCGCTCGATCGAACAGATCCCGACCTTGAGAGGGATCCATCATGAGCCCCACGCAGAACCGCCCCGGATCACAGCTTGTCCTTGAAGGCGGCAGCCTTATTACCGGTGATGGCAAGACGCATCTTGAAAGCGCATCGATACGGATCCGAGACGGCATGATCGTCGAAATCACACAAGCGCCGATCGAAGCGAGCAATGGCGAGACCGTTGTTTCGACCAAGGGATATCTGATGCTGCCAGGCTTCATCAACGGCCATGCCCATGCCACAATCGCAGGTCCGTCCATGCCGAGCGGCTCTCTGCCGCCCTCACTTGATGTCGTCAGATATCAACGCAATCGGCATCTGCTGTCGGGAACGACCTCGCTCATCAATGTCTGTGGGCTCGCCCTGCCGGAAGACCGCGACGGAGCGCTCGAGCCCCATGCGCTCGACATCCACATGACGAGTGCCCATACACCGCATAGCCTTGCAGCAGCCGATCAGATCGATGGTCAGGGGCTCACGGCGCCTCATCGATCAGCCCGGCTCGAGGAACTTATTTCAAGGGGTTGCAGGGTGCTGGGCGAAGCTGGTGGCGGGCAAACACTCGGCGGTGGTGCCCAGGACTATCGTTTTATCCCTGATGCCATCGAAGAAAGGACGGGGGTCAGGATCTCTGCACATCTGGCACGCCAATTGAAAGAAGCGGTGCTTGGGCGAAACCTCGATGGCAAGATGAGGATCAGCGAGGCAGCACTTCAGGATCTGCTCGATGAGCACGCGATCGATCTCACCGCCCGCGCGCTCGGCAACCTACTGCGCATGAAGGTGCTCGCCCCCGTCCACTGCGCAAGGCTTGGTCTTGAAGAGATCGCCGCGGCATCGGCACATTTCCAGCTACCGGCAATCTTTCATCATGCCTTGCCAACCGCGACCACACTGATTGCCCTCGCCAAGGCCTATCCGAAGGCCCGGATGGTGGCAGCCCATGCTAATCATCCGTCTTTCCTGCCAGAGGAGGCATGCACTTTTGCACGCGAGCTGAAAGCGCTTGGTGTTACAATCGACGTCTCGACCCTCGACATGATCGATACCCGGTTTCGAAACCAACCTGACAATCTCGACGCGCTTGTCGAAGCAGGTCTCATCGATACGCTGTCCACGGATTATGCCGGCGGCGACTGGGATAGCATCGCCTCTGCGCTTCACCGGACAACGAGAAAGAACGGCTGGAGCCTGCCGCAGGCTGTTGCACTTGCCACGGGAAATGTCGCCCGTGTCTTTCCCGAGCTTTTCGCCGATAGAGGACTGCTCGAAGTCGGGAGACGAGCCGATATCGTCATCGCAGAGCCGCATAACATTTCCAGGATCCGCCATGTCTACAAAGACGGTCGGCTGGTTGTATCAGATGGGGTTCTCTTAAAAGGTGTGGCCCGTGGATTGGAGAAATCAAAAACAAGATAGACGAGGCGGATCGTGTCCGGCATGACCCACTGAGCTCCTGAGGACGTCTAGCGGTTGGCACCACGGACCTCCTGGCAATAGAACCAGGCGGACAAGACGGAACTGGTCTCGTCAGCCTGGGCGTCAGAGAGCGTCTCCTCAACCCATTGTTCGCCCATGCTTACGCATTCCATGCGGCTCTCGAAAGCCGAGAGGTGTTCGACCTGCGCCCCGCCGGCCAGAATCTGCACCACAACCAGAATAAAACCGGGCCCCATAAATTCCTCCGGAATATCTCAATATGGAGATACATGTTTCGCCTCTGCAAAAAAGGGGGGGCTCGGAATTTTGTCATCCGAGGACAATTCGCCTCAAGGCAGCCAGCCTCATGATGGCGAGCAATAAAGGCACACGGGTTGACCACAACGTGGCGCAAGGCAATCTCGGGTTCACTCGTTGAGGTCGTGCCATGAAGAGACAAGGCAGGTTAGAGGAGGACAGGGCAGGGGAAGTCGCCAGAGATCAGACTTTCCCACCCATCCTCCCCCTGATGTCGAGCGGGACAAATACGCTCGATACCGAAATCGAGACCCGTTCTTCGATGTCAGCGGCAGCCGATAACTTACCGATGGGGTCGATCCTTGCGATTTCGCGTCCATCCTTCCCGATCAGTAAGGATCGGATTGTCTCTCAGCAAATCCTCCTCTCCGGTCAGGCAAATCAGGAGGTGATCCACGTTCAGATCCACCGGCAATTTCGGTGCCGCCATCAGGCAAAGGCGAAAGTTCTTAGGGATGAACACAGGCTGAGCTGGCCCGACGGTCGTGTACGGGTGAGTGCCTCTGGTCGGTCATGAGGTCGGCGATCACAAGACAGCCCGGGCCCCGCTGCCGATATCAGACGACGAACTTGATTTTCTGCCAATCTTCCGAGACGGTGGATGACGACAATCTGGCACCGCAGTGCTGGCGGGACCTGATGACCAGCGCGCCGATATCTCTCGGCCGGAACACAGCGGATGTTTGATCTTACGATTGCTCTCTACAACGATCCCGAGACGGCGCGCAGACATCTGGAAAAGCTCCGTTGGCCGAAAGGGCCAATCTGTCCGCATTGCGGCAATGGCGACAAGTTCCGGATCATGAAATTTGCTGGCAAATCGACCCGGCCCGGCCTCTACAAGTGCAAGGAATGTCGCAAGCCTTTTTCGGTCACCATAGGAACCGTGCTGGAGGGCTCCAACATCCCTTTGCACAAATGGGTTCTCGCCGCCCATCTCATGGGCGCATACCGCTATCGCATGAATGCCAATCAGCTGCACCGCATGCTTGACGTCAGTTACAGATCCGCCTGTCACATGACAGAGCGTATCGACAATGTCATGAAGTAGTCGACGGGACCCGAGGATGGCCGGCCCGAAGCCTAATGCGCCCTGTTCTCGAGTGGTTGGGCATGTTCGCTGTGGCCTTCGGATCCTGGCAAGACCGTCTTGCCGGTCTTTGGCTCAGGCGGCGTATTGAGCAGGCGGCGAAGAACCTCATCGCCCTTCTGCTCATCGGTCTGTTGCGCGCGCTTGGCCATGTTCGTCCTCAAGAGCCCAATAGCTTGCAACATCTGCCGAGCATGCTGCGACACCAAGGTTAGACCGCCGGCCAGCCTGTGACAATGATCGCAATTTGCCAATGTTTGCAAATCCGGCCTCCCCTCCGGTCGCACTGGTCACGTCCGCTTGAAGGCTGGAACTCAGCAACGCGAAGACAGGTGATGGATTGCCTCTGCCGAGACATTCAACGGCGTCAATTGCGCGGCTGTATAGCTCGCAGATACCGCGATTGGTGAGCACCGAACGAAGCTTCAGGCTCAGATGCGCGCGGTCTATCGGTTCCCTGGGATCACCCTCAGGCGCCGTCAATGCACTCGAAAGCTTCCTGCCGGATCTCAAGGTGATCTGCAGTTTGGCCATGGTCTCGCGGGGGAAACGTGCCTCCGCCTCCTCGTCGATGGAGAGAATGACCCTCTCAGCCAACCGCACCAGATCCTTGCGGAAGAGAAGCGTCTCCGAGACAGGCAGGAATGCCTCTTCGCCCTCGACGGCGAGAACCGCCAGACAGAACGGAAGGCTGTATTGCAGACCGACGAGTGTTTGAGGCGCGCAGCTGTTGGCCAGTCGCAGCGCCTGAGAGAAAGTGTAAACGTCCATCCGTTCGATGTCATCGGCGACGAGGCCATGGCCGTGCATCAATTGGCTCAGCGCATCAAGGGCTGGATGGATGTAGCGACAACAGGCATAGGGCTTGAAATAGGTGTCCAAGATCTCGAACCGATGACCAAGATCAGCCATCAGCCGATCCTGGTCATAGAAGCGGTCATGGTCGAGAACGTCGATTGGACCGGTAAAGCCACGCTGTGCCAGGAAAAGCGCCTCAAGCCCCGTCCTTGCGCTAAACGCGATCCCCTCCTTGACCAGATTGCCGGTCGCCCTGGAATAACCGGAACTGCCATTGGCGCGCTGGTTCGGAGCCAGAACGCCGGCAATCGCCAGCCCCTCCGACAGAACCGGTTGCGAGACCCCAAGAAGGCGCCCGGCAGCTGCACACGCTGCAAAGGCTGCCCACCGGCCGGTCTGACGGGTGGCGATGGCGTCCGGCCGTTGCGAGGCTGCAATCCGAACCCCGACGTCATATCCAGCGATGAGCGCCGACAGGATCGCCGACCCGGTGACCTCTGGCAGACTTGCGCCAAGGGTCAGCACGGTTGGAATGACGCTCGCACCGGGGTGGCCGCGGGCTGCCCGATTGCCGTCGTCAATATCAAGTGCGGAAGCGCAAAGACCGTTATGCAGCACGGCAAGCCACAGGGAAGATTGTCGATCGTCAAACCAGACAGGCGCATCCCCCGTGCCTTGCATGTCGATGAGACCAAGGGCTGCATGCGGTGCTGCTGTCCCCGAACCCGCAATTGCGGCCGTTACAAGATCAAGCACGCAGCAAAGCGCAATCTCTTTCAGCTTAGGCTCGCCAGCCTCGACATCGATTTGAAGCGCATGTCGTGCAAGGCGTTCTGTCATGGCTGACATGATGTCCTGCCTTTCAAGCCAGATCTGATGCGCAATTATCCATCACGCAGTCTGAAGATTTGCGCGATACTTCTGAAACAGCGCTGCCACCACATAAAGGTCAAGCACCGGCAGTCCTACACAGGTGACAGAAAGCGGCGTGCCTGGCTGAAGATGCCAGTCTGATGTCTTTGATAGCTCTTGAATGCCAAGATGGGGCCCGAGTGCCTCGAGCGAAGAGCCGGTCTTCGAGAACTGCAGGGCAAGGCTCTGCGAGTTCCGTCGGGAGACCGTCTCCAGATCGTCACAGCCGACCTGACCTTGCCGCAGGACCCGCCGCAAGGTCTTAACCGGCACCTCATCGCCTCCCAGATGAAGAAGACAGGCGTCGCGCCTGAGCTCATCATCCTCGAAAACGGGCTTGTCGGAATTGGTGGCCGTGACCACAAAATCGGCGTCAGAAAGAAAGCGATTGTCTTCGACCGCGACGAGGTCAAAGGGCAGGGTTACAGACAGCGATGCCACAAGCGCTGTTGCGCTCTCGAATCTCAGAGCCTTGAGATAGACGCGGGCAATGCGAGGCGCTGCACGTTCGGCGAGTGAAGTAAGAATTGCCATGGCGATTGGCCCCGCGCCGAACAGGAACACAGTGATACCGTCTGTTTCGATCGGACAAAGGCCAAGCACCTTTGATGCATATGCGCCTGTGCGCGCCGCCGAAAGCGCAGTCGCATCGACGATTGCGAGCGGCTGCATGGTGAGTTTCTCCATGAGAATATAGGTTGATCGCGAGCGCCGAAGGCCCAAAAGCCGGTTGAAGGCATTGGCGCCGATGACCTTGACCCCGGCAAAATCGGGGTTTGCCCCATAGAGACAGGAGAGTTTCCAACCGAGCCTCTCACCTGCAAACTCCACGGGTCGGGTTTCAAGACCGGCGTCCTGCCAGAATACCTCCTCGGGAAGCGACAGCACAGACTTGTGCCCAAGCGCCCGCCCGTTTTGGATATCCGTCCAGGCCTGATCCAGCGCGTCATGCACTTCCGCCACTGCCAAACCTGCGCCACTTGCGGCAATCAGAGTTTCGTCAAGCAGAACGGGCTCCGCCCGATGTGGGGTGAAGCGCAATTTTGCGCAAAGGTGTGAAACGACCTGATTGGCTGGCATGCGACCTGCTCCTCCCGAATAGGCTTTGGCTGCGACAGGAGGAGATGATAGCGGACCGGGCAGGGTTGAGAGGCGAAGTCTTGGCAAAGACTTGGCGAAGAACGCTGAAACTCGGCGTCATCTGACGTCGGTCAACACATCGAATGAGCTCGTGCCCAGATTGAAGATCAAAGAAGCGACTTTGCCCTGATCCTTGCCGCCTTTCGATAGGCACGCGGCGTCAACCCTGTTTCAAAACGGAAGGTGCGGTTGAAATTCGACAGGTTGTTGAAGCCGGCTTCGAAGCAGATATCGGTAATAGATGTCTGGGTCTCGCTCAGAAGCGTTCGTGCTCGCCAGACGCGAACGGAACGGCTGTAGTCGGAGAAATTCATGCCCGTCAGGCGACGAAAGGCGCGCGAGAAAGCGGAAGGCTCGAAACCGACCTCTTGCGCCACCTCGTGCATTTGCGCGCCGGGATCCGATTGCAGGATCTGGATGGCCTGGTCGATACGCCGGTGCCTGCGATCCGACACCTGATTGTAGGTCGAGATGAAGTGCTCGCTGGCGAGCAGGCGCTTTTCAGCTGCTGCATTGATCGCCTCGAGGATCTCCAGGAAGAGCCCCAATCCACCCCGATGGCCGATCGCATGCAGTTCGAGGATCTTCTCGCCAATCAAGCTGGCGTCATTGCCCAGGATCTCGATCCCACGTTGCGCCAAGGGTTTGAGCCGGTGCAGCACATCGAATTCAGGGCAGACAGCCCGCACACCTATCAGGGCATCGGCATCAAACTGCAGGACCATATCCCGACCGGGAAGCGGCGGGGCGCCAGGGGTGATCCAGTTATGTGGCAGATTGGTTCCTGTCAGCATCAGATGTCCGGGGCGAAACGGGCCGATATAGTCCCCGACATAGGCAAAGCCACTCGCGTCCGGGATGAAATGGATCTCCCATTCGGGGTGGTAGTTCCAGATACAGATCGGATTGGGATAGTCGTCGCGGCGGATCAGATAGGAGGCGCCTCCGGGCAGGACGATCTGTTCACGCGTGGCGGTAAAGGTCTCGGAAGGAGACTGCGGGAAATCTGGTGCAATAGGCATGTGATGACTCATATAGCGGAGCACAAATGTCAAAATAGTATCATTTCTGCGACGAAGTCCAACTAGTTCGCGCTGACCTCTTCGGCAAAAGTGCCCCCGTCGATGGCGAGGGAGTTGCCATCAAGGGAGGAAATCATGACATCAAATCTTCTCCGCGCAGGCTGCGCGGTCATCGCTATCCTTGCCGCCTCGAACGCTCTGGCCGCTGCACAATGCACGGATGACGTTCGCATCCTGGCACAGCCACGCGATGGGCTCACACTGCTCGAAGACTATGTCGACGAGTTCGAGGCACTTTACGGTGCCGGCTTCGAGATCAGCTATCTCAACGAAAACGATCGTCGCGCCAAGTCACAGGCCGATGCATCGACCGTTGGCAGCTTTAATGTCTATTATGTCGACGAAGCCAATCTGGCGCTGTTTGCCTCCTCCGGCTGGATCGTGCCGCTAGATGGCTTCTACCCGGCCGAATACGATTACAATGATTTCGATGCCGGCATGCGGGCGGCAGCCACCTATGACGGCAAGCAGTGGTTTGCCCCCGTCCAGGGCGGCGGCGACCTGATGGTCTATCGCACCGATCTACTCGAAAAGGCCGGCATTCAGCCGCCCAAGACCTGGGACGAGTATTTCGCAGCCGTCCAGAAGCTGCATGATCCGGCAAATGGCGTCTATGGTACCGCCTTGCGAGGCCAGCGTGGTTCGGGTGCCAATGTCTGGCGCTGGATGCCTTTCTTCAAGGCCAATGGCGGCGAGTGGTTCAAGGACGGCAAGCCAGCCTTCAACTCGCAAGCTGCCGTGAAGGCAACCGAGACCTATCTCGAACTCTTCAAGTATTCGGCTCCGGGCACGCAGACAGGCTCCTGGGATGAATCAACCGGTGCCTTCCGCTCGGGCAAGGTCGCGATCATCATCGAATCCGCACCGCTTGGCGGTATGTCCGTCGACAAGGCGCAGAGCCAGGTCGCTGACAAGGTTGCCTTCTCGGTTCCGCCGTCGCCGCTGCCGGGTGGTGGTTATTCCCACGGTTTTGCCATCGCCTCAAAGGCCAATGCGACAGACGAAGAAAAGGCTTGCGCCGGTCTCTTTGTTGCCTGGGCAACCTCCAAGGAGCAGGAGGCCCGTCGCCTTGCCGCCGGCCAGCCGGGCGAATTGACCCGCACCAGCACCTATCAGAGCCCGGAATATGCCAAGACCTTCGGTCAGAACCTCGCAGACGCCATGGCAGCCACAGGTGAGAAGACCACTGTCACTTTCTGGCAAGATCCACGCTGGCAGGAACTGGGCAATCAGTGGGGCATCATGCTGGAAGAACTGATCACTGGCAGCCGCACCGACATCAAGGCGACGCTGTCCGAACTCGAAGCCTTCGCCGCCAAGCTTTAAGGCCCCCAAGCAGCCAACTCGGGCGCGTCCGACGACGCGCCCCTTTTTTTCTTCATCAAAGGATCTGCCATGCGCCGCGGTCGCTCGCTGCCTTATGTCTTCCTGGGCCCGACCCTGGGCATCCTGATCATCCTTGCTCTGGTGCCAACGCTCTATGCGGTGAATATATCGCTACAGAACCGCACGCTGTCGGCGCCCGATGCTGACTATGTCTGGTTTGCCAATTATCTCGCGCTGTTCTCAGACGCCCGTTTTCTCAACGCGCTCTGGGTTTCCTTCAAATGGGAAATCATCAGCGTTACAGCCACCATGGTGACCGGGTTGACCCTCGGCATTGCCATGTTCGAGGCCGCAAGCCCGAAGCTGCGCAATCTGCTCTGCGTTCTCTTCATCATTCCGGTTCTTTTGCCGCGTGTCTGTGCAGCCTTCGTCTGGAAGTTCGCCTTCCACCCACTTTATGGCGCATTGACCTGGCCGGTTCGCGAACTGACCGACATCACGCCGGATATTCTCTCTACGCCGCTTGGCGCGCTTCTCGCCGTTGCCTTTGTCGATGTCTGGCAATGGGGCCTGTTCTTTGCCGTCATCATTCTGAAGCTGTTGGAATCCCTGCCGCCGCAACCACTTGAAGCTGCGCGGATCGACCGCGCCACCCGTTTCGAGATTCATCGCTTCGTCACGCTGCCAATGCTGAGAGCGCCATTGATCAGCCTCCTCCTGGTCAAGGCGATCGAAAGCCTGCGCTCCTTTGACCTCGTTTATGTCATGACCCGTGGCGGCCCCGGCATCTCCACCGAAACACTCGACATGTATGCCTATTCCCAAGGCTTCATCGAAGCCGGCAAGATTTCCTACGCCTCCTCCATGGCCGTCATCATGATGGTGCTGACCATCGTCACCTTCACATTCACCTGGAAGAGGCTGAACCGATGAAGCTCTCGACTTATCTGCTCAGGCTCATTCTGGTTCTTGCTGCAGCGCTTGTCGTGCTGCCGCTGCTGTGGACCTTGCTCAATGCCTTCAAGACCAATGCCGACCTTCTGGTCTCGACGCCGAAGCTGTTCTTTCAGCCGGTGTGGGACAATATGGCTTATGTGCTGAACCGCCGATCCGTTGCCCGTGCCCTCGTCAATTCGCTTATCATCTGCTCGAGTGCGGTCGTGCTCGGCGCCGTGCTCGGCGTTCCCGCAGCCTATGTCATCGCCCGCTTTAAGAACCGGATCACTGCGGAAGCGCAGTTCTTCGTTCTTTCGCTGCGCTTCCTGCCGCCGGTTGCGATTGCCATTCCGATGCTGGTCATCTGGCTCGGGCTCGATCTCTACGATACCCGCCTGTCGCTGATCGTGACCTATCTGATCGTGACGGCCTCGATCACCATCTGGCTATCGGTGCCGGCATTCGAACGTGTCAGCCTGCATGTGGAAGAAGCCGCCCGCGTCGATGGCCTGGGGCCTTACGCCACCTTCTTCCGCATCGCGCTACCCATCGCGCGCTTCCAGGTCTTCGGCGCCATCGCCTTTTCCTTCGTGCTCGTCTGGAACGAGTTCCTGCTGGCGATGATGCTCACGACCTCAAAGTCCAAGACCTTGCCGATCATCGCCTCGGAGATGTCCCAGCTCGGCATGAACGTGCCTTGGGGCATCTTGAATGCTGCCGTCGTCCTTTTGTCCCTGCCACCCCTGATCCTGCTCGGGGTCCTGGCCGGTGGCCTCAATGCCGCATTTTCCAAGAAATCCGATCAAGGTTGATTATCCCATGAAAGCACTTGTCCTCGAGCGTGTCGGCGAACTCTCACTGCGCGACATCGATCTGCCGCAAAAAATGGGCCCGGACGATGTTCGTATCCGTATCCACACCGTTGGTGTCTGCGGCAGCGACGTCCATTACTACACTCACGGCCGCATCGGTGATTTCATTGTCAACGAGCCCATGGTGCTCGGCCATGAGGCGACTGGAACGGTCACAGAAGTCGGCACCAATGTCACTCATCTGAAACCCGGTGACCGTGTCTGCATGGAGCCCGGCATTCCCGACCCAAAATCCCGTGCCTCGCGGCTTGGCCTCTACAATGTCGATCCGGCCGTGACGTTCTGGGCAACGCCCCCGGTGCATGGGGTGCTGACAGCTGAGACGGTGCATCCGGCAAGCTTCACCTACAAGCTGCCGGATAACGTCTCCTTTGCTGAAGGCGCGATGGTCGAACCCTTTGCGGTTGGCATGCAGGCCGCAGCGCGTGCAAAGATCACGCCGGGCGACACGGCCGTGGTGACCGGCTGCGGCACGATCGGCATCATGGTCGCACTTGCGGCTCTTGGCGGTGGCTGCTCGCGCGTGCTGATTTCGGATCTTTCTGAAACCAAGCTGAAGCTTGCCGAAAGTTATGGCGGCATCACCGGGGTCAACCTCACGCAGGTCGACCTCGTCGAAACCGTCAACAAGGAAACGGACGGCTGGGGTGCGGACATCGTCTTTGAATGCTCGGGCGCGGCTGGCGCGATCAAAGACCTGTTCAAACTGGTTCGACCGGGCGGCACGGTGGTGCTGGTCGGCTTGCCGCCCGAACCGGTCGCCGTCGACCTTGCGGCCGCTTGCTTTCGCGAATGCCGCATCGAGACCGTCTTCCGTTACGCCAATGTCTTCGACCGGGCGCTGGCATTGATCGCCGCCGGCAAGGTTGATCTCAAGCCCCTGGTATCCGGCACCTATGGGTTCGAGCAGTCGATCGAGGCCTTTAAGCGTGCAGCAGAAGGCAGGCCGGAAGATGTGAAGTTGCAGATCATCCTGGACGGGGAGGGCAAGTGATGGCCACTGTCGAATGCCGGGCTATCCGCAAGGTCTATGGCGCGCTGGAAGTCATGCGCGACTTCGATCTGAAAATTGATGACCATGAATTCGTCGTCTTCCTCGGCCCATCCGGCTGCGGGAAGTCCACCATGCTGCGCATGATTGCCGGCCTCGAAGATATCTCCGGCGGTGATCTCTTCATCGGTGGCGAGCGGATGAATGACCGCGATCCTGGCGACCGCGGCATTGCCATGGTCTTCCAGAACTATGCGCTTTATCCCCATATGAGCGTGCGTGAGAACATCACCTTCGGGCTCGAGCGGGCAGGCACGCCCAAGGCTGCAATCGAGGAGCGCTTGGCACCGGTGGTCGAGGCACTCGGTCTTGGCATCTACCTCACCCGCAAGCCGACCGAATTGTCGGGCGGCCAGCAACAGCGCGTGGCGATCGCGCGTGCCATGATCAAGACGCCTGAAGTCTTTCTGTTTGACGAGCCGCTCTCCAATCTCGATGCGAAACTGCGTGGCAGCCTGCGCGTGGAGATTGCCCGGCTGCACCGCGATCTGAAGACGACCAGTATCTATGTCACCCATGATCAGCTTGAGGCGATGACACTTGCCGACCGGATCGTGCTGATGAAGGACGGCAGGATCGAACAGATGGGAACGCCGGAAGAAATCTACCAGAAGCCGGCCACTGTGTTTGCGGCCGGGTTCATCGGCACGCCGAACATGAACTTCCTGACCCTCGACAAGGCGGGCGAGGATCTCGTGGACACTCATATAACTTTGCCAACACCTTTCCCGGTCAAGCCCGGCCCGGTCACCGTCGGCATCAGACCCGGGGCACTGCGTCTGAGCACGGACCAAGGTGCGATCCGGGGCCGGGTCGAGCGTAATGAGTTCCACGGCGAAACGCGGCTCTTGACGCTCAGCATAGGCTCAAACGAACTCTCTGTATCCGTGCCGGCCTCACTCCGTGTAACGGAAGGCGAGGTGCTCGGTTTTGATGTCGCTTCCGACGACCTTCACCTCTTTGATTCCGCAACGGGAGATCGACTCGGTTGAGGCTGATCCTGTGGGAAAGGGGCAGAGGATCAGCCTCGCCTCTGCCGTTTCGATGCGAACGCTGTCGCGTTCTGATAGCCCCAACACTGCAGCCAACTTGACCTCTTCCAAGCACGAGTTATACCGTTTTTGAAAAACAGTTTAACTCGTGGGATAAGGCCATGAAGTCGATAGACCTCATGTGCCGAACGATGCTTGCGGAGCTGGACCAGCGCTCGTTTGGCGCCGCTTGGACAGCCGAATTTCCTTCCACGGGTGTTTCACCCCAGCGAACATCAAGGGGCGAAAATACTGGTACTTCGACATTCCAGACGGTCATGGTGGCACGAAACGCCGATGTGTCGGTCCGGCCGATGACCCGGTTCTATCTCAGCGCGTAGCAGATCATAGGCGAGACAAGGACGATTTGCGCACCCGTAGGCACCTGGTCAACACCTTGACGCGTGAGGGCGGAATGGTCGCCCCCGATGCCATGTCCGGTGACATAGTCGAGGCCCTTGCCGAGGGTGGCCTTTTTCGGCTCAGAGGCGTGCTTATCGGGACGGTGGCCTTTCAGTGCTATTCAGGGCTGCTGGGCATGCGTCTTCCCATGGCTGCGATTTTAACTGGAGACGCAGATTTTGCTCAAGACTACGCCATCAGTCAGGAAGTAGCAGATAGCCTGCCTCCGATCGTCGAGCTGCTACGGGGTGTGGACCCCAGCTTCCGACCAGTTCCCATCGATCAGGATCTGCTGCTTCGACCGCGTTCCAAAACGCCGGGGGGGGGGGGGGGGGGTACCGGGTTGAGTTCCTGACGTCCTACCGCGGTTCAGACGACAATATCGACCAGCCGGCAAAGATGCCGGCCCTCGGTGGCGCCAGCGCGGATCCCTTGCATTTTCTCGACTTCCTCATCCGGGATCCGGTCAGGACAATGCTGCTACACCGGAGCGGGGTCCCGGTCGTTGTCCCTGATCCGTCTCGGTATGCGGTCCATAAGCTCATCGTCGCCAGCCGAAGGCACACTGACGGACAAGGCCTGGTGAAACGCAACAAGGACATTCGTCAAGCTGGTCTTCTCTTCGACGCCCTGCTGCAGACCCGGCAATCTGCCGAACTGGCGCTCGTCTACAATAAAGCTTGGGAGCGTGGCTCCGCATGGCAGGATGCCATTCGAACCGGGGCGGGCATGCTACCGGCACAGGACGCAGAGCGGCTCAAGTCGATCCTCATCGAGGGAGCAAAGAAGATCCGTGAAACCGTCGAGCTTCCCTTTTAGAAGGTTGGGCTGCCATTTCTCTTCGCAAGCCGCACAATGAAAGCCCAGAGTGTTCATCTTCGGCTTTGAGGAAGATCCCATTGAGGACCGGTCCACTTTGTCGATCGTCAGGCATTTCGGCTGGGTGTATCCACTACGTTTGAACACGTCGCCGCCGGCCGTCGACTGCGGCCATCGCCGCACCGCCGAGAACAAGCGGAAGCGCGCTCAGAAAAGCGTGGGACAAAGCCACATCGAACAAGAGCATGTCAGCGAGTATCGGCCAGGTGATTGCAAGATACTCGAAAGGCGCGAGCAACGAAGCCTCAGCGTGCCGGAACGCCAATGTCATGGCGATATGCGCAAATCCTCCGAACAGCCCCGCAAGAACAAGCATGATGAGCTGATACATGTCGGGCGCCATCCAGCCAAAAGGAATGGTTGCAATACCGCCAAGCATGGAGGCGATGACGAAGTAGAAGGCGATTGCGCCCGGGTTCTCTGTCCGGCTGAGGCTGCGCACCATGATCAGCGCAAAGGCAGTAAGCACACCCATCAGCAGTCCAAAGACATAGCCCCATAGCCGATCGCCGCTGAAACTAGAGTTTCCCATTTCAGGCCAAACCAGGATGAGAACGCCTGCGAGCCCTAGAACGACGCCGCCGACGCGCCAGACCGTCACCCGTTCCGACAACAGGAGAACGCCCGCGATGCTGGTGAATGTCGGCGACAGATAGCTGAGCAGCGTTGCTTCCGCGAGGGGTAGTCTCGCAATCGAAGCGAATGACGCAAACATCGCGGCGGCACCCAGGCTTGAGCGAAGAAGATGTCCCAAGGGTCGCTTGGTCGAGAGACCATGCGGAAACTCACCGCGGATCCATAAAAAGATCACAAGCGGGATCAGTGCAAACGCAGAGCGAAAGAAGACGATTTCTCCGACGGGTACCTCGGTCGATATCGCCTTTATGCAGATCGACATGCCGGCGAAGAGACAACCGGACAAGATCCGCAAGGCAATGCCAAAAGGGGGATTCTCAGAAACTATGCTCACTCTTTATCCTTGGCGTCGATATTTGCTGTGCGCAAATTGAAATCGCGCGTTGGTATCAGCATCAAAGGGTGCAGGAGGTGGATAGGAGCGGTAACGAGGGAGTGCGACAACGAAAAACGCGCATCCACAAGCAAGGCTCCAACCAAACGAGTTCGTAGACTGATCTTGTCGAAATCGAGCCAATCTCTCACCTGATCCGGTTCGCTTGGTCCCCGGACATCATGCTGGGCTCAAGAGTGACAATTGTCCGCCCCGCTTCACGCTGCCAGACTAAGGCGACTTCGCACCCCTGCGCGACAGGTAGTTGGTGAACCAGCCGGCAGCGACCCCGACAAGCACACCGAGCGCCTTGACCACGGCATCTTGAAACTCAGGGTGTCGCGTCTTGGAGGCGAACTGAACCAGCTCGATCACGAACGCGGCGAAGAAAAGCACGACGGTTATGGAAAGGACCCGGCGCGGATAGGCGATGACAAACAATGCCGACATCCCGAGAAAAGCGAGTGCACGATCGAGATGGTTCGAGGTGATGGTGGGTGGTCTCGCCTCAATCGGTACCAATGTGACAAAGACGATGAGGGCCAACCCCGTCCAGGCGGCAAAACGAACGAATCTGCGAATGGTCATCAATCCATGATAGCAACAAGGGTGCCGGCCGCAAGGAAACAGGCGCCGATGAAAGCCCCCATACAGTACGGCTATGGATAAGGCTGACCTACGCTCGCACGGCATTCGGGCTCGATCACCCTCTACCGATGCCGGGCAATATCGGGCATCCGGCGTGGCACCGCTCGAGGCGCAACGACCAGCTTGATTTGTAGATTGAATCTGCCCCTGTCCGCTTCAACCCGACGGCCTACGATCGATTCATCGAAGTAGACACAACCGACATCGACCTGAGATCCCGCCGATGCTCGGCCATGGGGATCATCTCACGCACCCTCTCGACCACTGTCCGGTCGAGTACAGCATTGATCACGCCGATCTCCCGATCCGCCGTTGCAATCACACGTCCCCAGGGATCGACCACCATGGAATGCCCGAACATCACCCGCTCCTCACCATTGGGAGCACGATAACTGCCACACTGGCCACAAGCCACGAAGTAACACTGAAATTCGATCGCCCTGGCTCGGCACAAGACCTCCCAGTGATCTCTACCGGTCTGCTGCGTGAAGGCGGCTGGGAGGATGATCAGATCGACATCCAACCCTGCCAGATGATCAAACAGCCGAGAAAAGCGCAGATCATAACAGATCGCGCAACCGACCCTGAACCCACCTATCTCATAGACAAGCAGCCCATCTCCCGCTGCGACCACGGCTGACTCAGCATAGACTTTGCCATCTGGTGCCGTGATGTCGAAGAGATGGATCTTGCGATAGCGGCCAATCTCCGTCCCTGAGACATCAAAGACCACAGAAGTGTTGAAAATCGTACTCGCATCGGGACGGTGCTCCAACAGGCTGCCGGCATGAATGGCGACACCGGCCTCGCGGGCAAAGGTCCGAACCATTTCATAGGCCTCACCGCCGGGCACCAGATCAGCCGCCTGTCGCTTCTCCTCCGGCGTTCCACCCGTCCAGTCGAAATGCTCCGGCAAGACCAGGAGATCAGGCTTTGCCCCAGCGCAGGCGTCGCGCATCAAACGCAGAGCCTGGGCGAGATTGGCCGAACGATCCGGCTGCGAGTTCATCTGAATGAGTGCGATGTTCATGATACTGGATCACTTTCAAAATCAAAGATGGAAAGGCCGTCAGCCAGGTGAGCCCGCAATCGCAGTGAACGCTTCTGGCGCTCGATGGCGAAGCGGGCGAGTGCCTCCATGCGTTGCCGCTCGGCGACGAATACCCCTTCGTGATCGGCGAGCACGGCATAACCTGGAAGCACGGCGGCCGCCCCGCAGGCGATTGGCACGTTGATCGACCCGCCGACTGCAATCTTGCGATTGGTGGTCCGCGACGAGCGACCACGGCACCAGACAGGCAGGCCCACCGATACGATCTCCTCGAGATCGGTTGCCGGCCCGTCGATGATGATGGCAGCGGCCCCACGCGCTTTCGCAGCAAGGGCAACGCCACCACCGACACAGGCGATATCATCCCGGTCGACCCGTGAAATGACCAAGATGTCGCCGGGCTGTACAAGGTCGATGGCTTTGTAGATTACAGCGCCGTCTCGACCGGGTGCAGCAACGGTGAGCGCCTGGCCTGACACGCGCGCAGGCATGACCGGCACTATGCCCTCACCGACGAAGCCCAAATGTTCGACATGTCCGATAGTGGCCGTCTCGGTCTGCGAGAGCAGGTCAATGAGCGCCTTCGACAAAGGAGGCTGGTTGGGTTCCACCTGATAGTGTGTCAGCATCGTCATCTCCTGCCCTCGCATTTCCCGCCTATTCAGATCTCGCCGCTCCGACCCACTCAGACCGGGCGTTCGCCCGAGGTGGTCGTGCGATGCATGATCCGGATCGTATTGGGGTCGAAGCCATCACGCCGATGCATGGTGCAGCGATTGTCCCACATCATGATGTCGCCCTCCTCCCAAGACTGGATGAAGATGTCGCCCTGGCCGGTGGTGTGCGCCCAAAGCTCCTCGAGCAGGCTGAAGCTCTCGTCCTGCGGCATGCCGACGATCCAGGCGCCCTCGATCGTGCCCCCGAGATAAAGCGCCTTGCGTCCGGTCTCGCCATGGGTGCGGACCAGCGGATGCACCACCCCATCCCATTCCCGAAAATCCTTGCTGGTCGGCTCCTGCTTGTTGAGGCGAAGCTTGCCGGTCTTGTCATAGACGTTCTGGAAGAAGATCTGCCGGCCCGTGATGGCCTTCTTCAGCGCCTCTGGCAGGCTCTCATAGGCGAGATAGGTGGAGAGGAAGTAAGTGTCTCCACCTGAAGGCGGGACCTGGATGGCCCGCAGGATGGCGCCGGCCGGCGGGCGCTCGTAGAACCAGGTGTCGGTATGCCAGGTGGCCTCGCTATTGCCGAGTGCACCGCTCGGCTTGCCGTCCTTCATCTGGTTCGAGATGACGAGGATCTCCGGGTGGGTCGGGTGTCCTCCCTCCTGCAGCTGCTTGGGATGGATGACGAAGTCCCCGAAATGACGGGAAAACCGCACCTGATCGGCGTCGCTGATTTGAGTACGCTTGAACCGCAGCACACCATATTCGAGCCAGAGCCTGCGCAGCTCCGCGATATCCCGGTCATCATAATTCTGAAAATCGAATCCCTCTACCTCTGCGCAGACATTGGTGGAGTTTTGCGTCGCGTGGATTTTTTCCTTGAGCATCATGGTCCTGTCTCCTTGAGATGCGGTGAGGAGGCCCTCAACCGATACGGCAATCAGCCGTTGTCAAACCCTAGGCCGGTGCTTGCCCGGCGCTCCAATAGTGATCGGCCACGATTGATTGGCGCGGCCGATCATTTGCAATTTCAGTGGGAAAGCAGCTGCACATCCTCAGGCGCCACCACCATGTGCAGCACAGCGCCAAGCTCGGGCAGATCGTCGGTCTGAGAGGAGGTCAGAACAAGCGCGACCGAAAGTCCGGGCGCCAGTTCGACCGTAAGCTCCAGCTGGGCGCCGAGATCGACAATTCGTCTCAAGCGCCCCGAAAGCCGATTTACGCACCCGGCGAGCGCGCCGGCCTCTGTCACCAGATGGAGATTTTCAGGACGAATACAGATGAAGCCGGTCTCAGGTGTCACCTTCTTCTTCGCCGAAATCAACGTCAGCCCACTGTGATCGAGCATGACCTCGGTTCCGTGCAGAGACGCCTTCCAAGAGGAAAAGGGGATCAGGTTCGATCGCCCGATGAAATCCGCGACGAAACGCGACTTCGGATTGCGGTAGATCTCGCCTGGCCGCCCTTCTTGCGCGATTTCTCCGCCCCACATCACGACAATTCGGTCAGACATGGCCATGGCCTCTTCCTGGTCATGGGTGACGTAGACGAAGGTCATGCCAAGTGCGGCCTGGATCTCCTTCAATTCGATGCGCATGGCTTCGCGAAGCTTCAGGTCGAGATTGGACAAAGGCTCATCGAGAAGAAGGACAGAGGGACGTGGTGCAATCGCGCGCGCAAGAGCTACGCGCTGCTGCTGGCCACCGGAAAGCTCGCGGGGATAGCGCTCGGCATAACCGGAGAGATGCACGCTCTCCAAAGCCTCGGCGATGCGGCCCGCCACCTCTACCTTTGGCACTTTGCGCATCTTGAGACCGAAACCAACATTCTCGGCCACGGTCATATGCGGGAAAAGCGCGTAATTCTGGAAGACGAGGCCAATATTGCGGTGCTCGGGCGAGACGCGCACCTGGCTCTTGCCGCGGATCCTGATGTCCCCGGAAGACGGCGTCGCAAAGCCGGCGATCATGTTGAGGGTCGTGGTCTTGCCGCAGCCGGACGGGCCCAGGATGCTGACGAATTCACCACGCGGGACAGAAAGGCTGAGATCCCGGACAACAGGTACGGTGCCATAGGATTTCGTGATGGATTGCAGTTCGATGTCGAGAGCAGTCATTTGCTTCCCCCATGCAGTTGGGCGGAAAAGCCGCCGATTTTCTCAAAAATGAAGATGGCCGCCAGGATGAAGATCATCGAGGCGACATTAACGGCCGCCATGACCGGATCGAGGCTGTATTCCAGGTGATTGATCACCTTGATCGGCAGCGTGGTGTCTCCCGGCCGGACCAGGAAGACGGACAGTGGAATGTTGTTGAAGGAAATGATGAAGGCGAAGGTGACGCCCGACAAAAGCCCCGGCTTGATCAGAGGCAGCAGGATGTAACGCAACCGATCAAAGCGACCGGCACCCAGTATCTGGGCCGCCTGATCGAGCCCTCGGTCGAAATTGGCGATCGATCCGGCCACCATGCGGGTGACGAAGGGCAATGTCAGGACCACATGAGCTGCAATGAGAGCTTCCGTCCCGAGAAACTGCTGCAACCCAAGTTGCGAGATGAACAGGACAACCGCCACACCCTTGACGATCTGCGGTACAGAGAGCGGTGACAAGAGGAAGGACATGACGACATCGCTCTTCGGGAAGCGCTCGAAAACGATGGCGTAGGCAGCCATAAGTCCCGCCAATCCGCTGATCGCACTGACGATCACGGCAATCTTGACGCTCAGCCAGAAAGGTTCAAGCCAGCGTGGATGGACGAGATCCGCATACCAGCGAAGCGTCCAGTCGCGCGGATCGAGTGTCACCTCGGAGGTCGGGCTTAACGAGGCAGCCAGAACCACGATGATCGGCAAGGTGATGAAGACAAGCACCGCCACAAGCGATACCCAGAACAGGAAGCTTGAAACCCGATTCATGACGCCGCTCCTCCCCGGCCACTCAGCCTCAAGCGTCGGCGTGCCTCAAAGCGGATCCCGAGATAGGACACCCCGAGCATCATCAAGAAAAGTACGTTGGCCATGACGGCCGCAAACGGCCAGTTGACATAAAACAGCACCTGCTCGGCGATCATCGTGGCGATGACCTTGAAGCCTGCACCGCCCAGCAGGGCAGGGGTGGCATAGGCACTGGCTGCCATGGTGAAGGCGATCAAAAGTGAACTGATGATGCCGGGTAAGGAAAGCGGCAGCACGACATGGCGCATGACGCTTGCACGCGAAGCACCCAGCACTTGCGCTGCCCGTTCCAGATTGGGGTCGATCCCCTGAATGCTGGTCATCAGGGACAGGATGCCGAAGGGCAGCACCACATGGGTGAGGCCGACGACGACCGCGAACATGTTCTTCGACAAGGGCAGGGGAGAGGCAATCAGCCCAAGATGCAAAAGCGCATCATTGATGAAGCCGCGATCTTCCAGAATGATCAGCCAGCCATAGGTGCGAAGAACGACACCCGCAAGCTCGGGTGCCAGCGCCAAGGCGAAGACCAGCGCACGCGTCCGCCCCCTGGCCCGCGCCAGATAATAGGCAACGGGATAGCCAAGCACCGTGACGCAGACCGCAACACACAGCGACATGCTCACAGTCCGAAGAATGCCAGGAAGCGAAAGCCCATCGGTCAGGAAGCGCTGATAGCTCGCCAGTGACGGCAGACCGGATACTGGATCGGTAAAACTGAGCCCGATCATCATGCCCATGGGAAGCGCAAAGAAGATCAGCAGCATGAAAACAGAAGGGGAGAGCGCAAGATAGATATGCGCTGGCCCGACTGCCGGCGAATGCCTCGCCGGCAGGACAAGAGAAACAGTATTGGCCATGGGATTACCTCGCCGCCGGAACGACGTCGCGGTCCCAGCGCTGAGACCATTCGGGCATGCGCTCGGCCATCACGGAAAGGTCGGGCAGATGCAGTTGATCGAGCTCTGCCTCAGTGATCTGGCGATCACGAAGCTCGTCAGGGACATCGATATCCGTGCGAGCGCTGCCGACACGATAACCTGCGACCCAGGCCTCCTGGCTGGATTTTCGAAGGAAGAAGTCGATGAATCGATAGGCCGCTTCCTTGTTTTCAGCACCGACGGGCACGCTGAGCGTCGCAATCAACGGGATCGTGCCTTCCGACGGCCGGACATAATCGACGGGTGCACCGGAATCCACCAGCAGCTGCGCCCGTCCGTTCCAGAATGGCATGGCCCAGACCGAGCCGTCCTTGATGTAGCTTTCAAGCAGTGCCGAGGACTGCTCGAAGCCGATCGACTGGCGCGCAATAGCAGCCATGGCGGCAAAACCTGGATCGAGATTGTCGACCAGTCCGCCGCCATTCATGACGGACATCACCTGAAGGAGATTGACGGCCATGACGTTCTGAAAGGTCGGCAGGATCACCCGACGCGACAGCGCAGGATCGAGGAGCAGGCTCCATGACGACGGTACGCCCTCGATGTGATCGGTCCGATAGAGCAGCGACATGTACTGGACTTCATGCACAGCGCCACAAGGCCCGGCAGCGTCCGCAATACGTGAAGACAGATGAGCCAGTTCTTTGATCACGTCACTCGGTAGTTCTTCCAGCAGACCGTCCTTGCATCCCTGCAAAGCCTGGGCGGCCGTCATCACGACGACATCGAAGCCTGGCTTGCCACCCGTTGCCTTGATTTTTGCATAATCCTGCGACGATGAGCCGACAGCATCATACACAACACGAATACCCGTCTCGGCTTCAAACGGCTCGATAATCCGCGAACGGATGATCTCCTCATAGGGGCCGCCATAGCTGTTCAGCACGAGCTGATCCGCAGCCACCGAACCCGCATCACCCACAAAACCAATCAACGGAAAAAGACCGACGATCACACGTCGCATGTCCATGGCAGTTCTCGCTCTCTTCTGGTTGTTCCCAACCAAAAGATGCAGCGGCGAGCACAGGGGGTCTAATATCGAAGGCGGCAGATTCATCGTCAGGGAAGAACAAATGATCACGTTAACAACTGCCATGCCCTGTCCCACGACAGCAATCGGGAAGCCGACCATATCGCGGTCCTAGGCTAAATTTTGCTCATGGCGCAGGACGACAAAACACGCTCAGACGAAGCGGCGAGCGAAAATGATGACACAGGCGGTTCCAACTCCAAGCGTTGAAGCCTGGCGACACGCTGGTGACGGTTGCTACCCAATAATGCAGATTTGTACCCCAAGCCCACATCGCATCACGGTCGAATTCGTGGAAGAATCTGCCGGCCAACAAACATCGCTGAGCCGACTGGCTCGGTGAGGCTGCATAGGAAAGGGTCCAACATGGTCATGCAGTTTCGGATGCTTCTTGACTGCCTGGACGCAGCAGTCTGTGACAGCGCCCTCTCGCAAGCTCTGACGTCTTTTGCGAACTGTAATGGTTTCGACTATCACGCCTATCTTGGTCTTGAAGGGGGCAGCCGAGACTATTTTGGCACCTTTCCGACAGACTGGCAGGACCTTTATCTCAAAAACAATCTTGCTTGCCTCGACCCTGTCGTCCGTCAGGCGAAACGCAGCAGTGGCACCTTCATATGGTCGGCCACCGGCTGGCTTCATTCGAGGGACGCCAAGTTGCGACATTTCGCGAGCGATGCCATTGAGCACGGCATCACCCACGGTCTGGCGATCTCAGCCAGGACGAGTTTTGACCGGCAGCTCATCTTGAGCTTTGCAAGTTCTCATGGCGATTACTGGAGACCTGGGACCCTGGAATTGAGCGATGGTATCCCCCTTCTGATGGAGCTTCATCACCGCCTGAAGGAGCTCCGACAAACCGTGCCCCAAGTTCCTGCCAGGTCGTTGTCTTCACGTGAACGCCTCTGCCTGATCTGGGCAGCCAAGGGGAAAACCGCCATCGAAACGGGGACACTCACACAGCTGTCGCACCGGACCGTTCAGTGCTATCTGGACACCGCACGCTCTAAACTTGGGGCAGCCACGGTCGCGCAACTGGTGGCAAACGCAAAAGACATGAAGCTCATATGACGATCCAGGTGAAATCTCGCCGAGTTCGCGACTGATATCGGAAGTTCATCTTGGCTACTGGTTGAAGGCCGTGATGAGGGGTTTGCCAAAGAGGCGCGCCCATGCCGTGGCACTCGTACGTTGAATATTCATGATGGAGGTGCCACGGGTCCACCAGACATTGGCAGGCGCAACAATCAAATCTGGATCATGCAGCATGGAATGAATGACAGGCCAGACGATGAGTTGTTCATAGCACATCAAGGGGGCGATCCTTGTATGGTCGACATGAACGATCGGGTTGGCAAAGAAATGCGCCCGAGCGCCGCCTCGATCGCCAAGGACCTTAAGCCAGGGCTGCCACATCGAGCCAGGGACCGGCATCCGTTGACGATACACAATGGCACTACCGGACGCATTCAACGAAACCAGCACATTGTCGTAGCCGTCTGCGTCAACGACCACCGTGCCAGCGATCACTGTGATCGCCGTCCCTGACAGCTCTCTTTGCCACAGACGAGCAATGGCCGGCGTCCAGAAGCCAAGCGCACTTTCCGGGAGGACGACAACGGTTCGCGAGGCATGCTGCGAGACAGAGCGGTGAATGATTGCCATCAAGACGCCTTGTCGCTCCAGACTTTGATCCCGACCAAGCGAGACACCCATTTCCAGATCAATTCCGTGCCACAAAGCTGGCTGCGCACTCTCGGTCGCGATAGCAGATGATGAGAGCCAAAATCCTGCAGAGACTATCACCGCTATAAGCCAATTCCGCATGGTCATGAGCAAGAGAATGAGCATCATTGCCAGCAATCCCCACCAACCCCAGGCTGGAAACAGAACACCCGCTGCCGTGATCGGATGAGCCCAACCCAGTATTCCCAGGGGAGGAACGGCCATAATCACACAGGCAATCAGGAAGCGAAGTGGTTTTCGCCAACCAGGACGATCGGTCCAGAGCGCCGTGTGCACCAGCACGAAGCCAGTAGAAGCAATCAGCCAGAGGAGCAGACCAGGCCAGATGTCTGATGCATAATAATTGGCAACGCCCTCAGGCAGACCCCGCGACGCGCTCATGAAATAGGCGGCAGAAACGGTCAACGCTTGCGCCCTCGTTTTCGCATGCGACCAGAGGAGCGGGAAACCAGCTGCGAGCGGAAGTGACAGGAGGTCGCCGCTCCAGCCGAGCCACCCTGCCGCAACCGAGCCCAGCAAAAGCGAAGATCCACGCAGATGATCATGGTGCATAGGTCCACACCTTTTTCGCCAGGCCGAGAATATTGTTGGCCGGAACGGGCCCGAAATACCGGGAGTCGAAGGATGCCGGGAAATCCGAGTGCAGATAGACGGATCCAGGCGGGATTGTACCGCCAGCAAACGGCATCAGTTGCCGGCCTCGAGCGTCTCTTGGGTGAAGCCTTGAGTGCAGGAGGACCTGGCCGTCAATGCGAACCTGATCCTCGATCTCGATGTGTTGACCCGATCTCGCAACGACCGTCTTGATCAGCGGCGCAAAGCCGCCGGCACACAGACCCCGGCGAAGATAGCCACGCGCACGCGCCGCGCGCATGGCGTCGGTATCTGGTGCACACACGAAGACAAGGTCATTGATCTCGACCTTGCGATCGAGCGGCAGGATGCGCCAGACGCCAAGGGCTACACTCGGGGTGAGATTGATCCTGAACCCTGCGGTGCCAAGACCAATCATCCCAACAAACATCGTCGCCACAACGGCGCACAGTAAGACCAACGCGCGGCGGCGGTCGCACCAAACCGGTGTCGCCTTCTTCCTCGCCTCCGTCATTTGAGCCCGAGCCCTTGCGATTTCGTCCGACGCATGGCCTCGGCCTTGTTCAGCGCCGTCACCGTTCTCTGATGGGTCCACAGCTGCTGAGCCGTCCGCATGCTGTCCCAGGCTTGCGCGACCTCGCTCCTTTGCACTGCGTTCATGTCCGACGTTATGCGCCGATACACCGCACCGCTGGCGTCTTTTGCGGAAATCGACAGGAATGTTCGCTCCCCGAAGCGCTTGGAGACTGCCCCTACAAATGCCTCGAGTTCGGCTTTTACGTTTCCATCGCCCGACGCATGCTTGAGAGCTGCCGGCAGATCGTTTTGGTCGATGGCGTTACGGATGCGCTCCAGTACACTTGCCGCTTGGGCCGATAGGGCAGGTATTTCCGTTGCGACCTGTCTGCGGACTGCCAGTTCCTCGTCGCGGTATCTCTTTTCGGCGCCGCCACGATGACGCAGATAGTCCTTCAGGCTGGCCGCCAGCGGCGTCACATTCTGGAGCGCTCGAGCCCGGTCCGATTTATTGGCCCGGCTGGCGAAAACACCGGTCTTGCCCTTGAGCGCGCCGAACGCCTCAGGTTCAGCAGCGAGCCTTGAAATCGTCTTTGCCGCCATTGCCCGGTCGTATAGCATCGCATCGACATTCACCGCATTGAATGCCGCTTCGGGTTGCGCATAGACATAGGTGAAGCGCATCGAGACCTCTTCCCATTGCCTCTTGAGAGCCGGATCAGCGCCAAGCTTTTCCTCGACAGCCTCATCGATCGACTTTGGAAAAATGGAGATCCCGGCCACCATCGGCCTCACCTTCTCAGCTGCAGGGTAAGCCGTCTTGCCGATCGGGGGCAAAAAACCAAGCCGCGTTGCGATGCCCGCAAGCCGGCCGGTGAGCGCGACGAGCCTGTCTTTCTGACGTACTGTCCATGCAAGACGATCACGCGCGATGGTCCTGGCGACCTTGGCGATATGAAGCCCACGAATTTCAGCGAAAAGCAGCGCCTGACGATAGATGCTGCCGCCGGCATAATCGAGCGTCGTTTCCTTCGAATTCTTGCGCGAAAGGGTTTCGACCAATCCGCCCGCCTTTACGAAGGATCGACGGCCATAATAGACCTCAAGATCCTCGCGGTGACGTGTCATGGCGACATAGGTCAGGTGGCGATCAAGCGAGAGAGATGCCAGCACCTTGACCCGGTCGACTGTCGCGCCCTGGGCCTTGTGAATGGTCGTCGCATAGCCGTGGTCGACATTGTTATAGAAGCGCTGTTCGACCAAGACTTGGGCGCGGTGCTCACCTTCGCCGATCTCCGCCACAAGCCGCCCGGCCCCCGCTTCCACGACTTTTGCCAGCATGCCATTCTTGACGCCAAGCGACCCCTCATTTTTGAGAAGGACGATCTGCTCACCGGCTGCAAAGCGTCTGACACCATCGGCCGTCTTAAATTGATAACCAGCCTCGATGACGCCGCGCGCAATCAGCCTGGCACGCGCCAGTTCGTTCAGCATCCGGACATCGCGACGAAGATGCGCCAGGATCAAGGTCGACTTGGCTTGATCGTAGTCACGGTCCCAGTCGGAAATGAGATTGGTGATCGCATCAGCCTTCAACTCAGCCCCGATCATCTTCCCGCGAGCCTCATAGGCTTCGATGGCCTTGCCAACATTGCCGCGCGCGAGATCGAGTGAAGCCTCGCGCATCCATGGCTGACGCTGGCGATAGATGGTTTCGAGTTCTGTATACCCAATTCGATCGGCAATAGAACGAAAGGCGGCGCCCGCCTCGATGGGCTGAAGCTGTTCAGGATCGCCGACGAGCACGAGCTTGGCACCTGACCTCACGACGACGTCCACAAACCGTGCCATCTGTCGCGACGACACCATACCAGCCTCGTCCAAGACAAGGATTGTCTTGCTGTCGAGCTGACCGCGGCCTTTGCTCCATTGAAGCTCCCAAGAGGACAGAGTGCGGGAGGAAATGCCCGCTTCCCTCTCCAAACCCTCCGCCGCCTTGCCGGCGAGGGCCGCACCGACAACCCGATACCCGGCGGCTTCCCACACCTCACGCGCGGCCTTCATCATCGTTGTCTTACCAGCCCCTGCACGACCGATCACGGCAGCAATGCGCTTGGCTCCAGCAACATCTTCGATGGCAGCTTTCTGCTCATCCGAGAGCTGTTCGTGTCGCGCAAATGTCGCCTCGAGCAAGGGCCTGCGCATGCCATGCGATGACTGCTGAGAAAGCCAGATCGCCTTGTTGGCCATCTCCGCTTCCAGACGGATCAACGCCCGTGTCGTGTATTTCGTCGGCGATCGTACACCCGTTGCAAAGTCGATCCGCTCCCGGTCCAGCCGCAAGGTTTCCGGGTGTTCGAGGATGCGCACCATCAGGTTCTGGAAGAGGTTGGCATCGTCGATATAGCGATTGAGGATCCTGGCAATATCGCCTTCGGCAAAGACACTCTTTTCTCGGGTGACCAGATCAAGCACGAGGGCCGGATTGCGCTCGATCCGCCGCGCGTTTTCAATACGACGCTCTTCCTGCCACTGCAGGCGTTCCAATGCGGCTGCCTCTCCATCTATTCCCGCTTTGCGCTCGATTGCCTTCGCGCCAACGCCGAGATGAATCGTCGGCGCAAGCTCGATCCCCTGCTTTTCGAAGGCGCGACCATCGACCCTGATGTCGAGCCCGGCAAGTGCCAGATGCCGGTTCTGGCATGCGAACCAGCCGTCTCGGAATGCGTTGAAATCTTCGATACCCCCGGCCCAAAGCGCATAGATGATCTTGCCGCGATCGTTGCGCTGAACCTTGCCGTCAGGTCCCGTGACCGGCACCTTCTTCGAGCCGAATCCCTCCTCGGTCAAAGGCCTCAGCGTGGTCATCAAATGGATGTGGGGATTTTCACGCACATCATGAAAGACCCAGTCAGCCACCATGCCCCGGGCAGTGATGTGCTTGGCTACAAAATCACGGACGAGCTCAATGTTCTGCGCCGCCGATAGCTCGATCGGAAGAGCGATTGTTACATCCTTGGCGAGCTGCGCATCCGATCGCTTCTCGAAGTCTTCCACGCGGTTCCAGAAGGCTTCCGACGCCTGTGCGACTGATCGATCGGCGACCATGCGACGAAGCCATTCCGGCGCTTCGACCGGGAAATTGAATTCCTCATGCAACAAACCCTGCTTGCGGGTGTAATCGATCGTCCGGGCTTCGCGCTCATAGTCCATCTTGGCGCAGTGCCGATACGCGGCTGACAGAACGGCACTGCGACCAGAGCCCCGGGCAACGATGCTGACGGAGAGATGCGGGACGACCATTGCTCAATGCGCTCCAGCGACCGGAAGAACCAACTGTTCGCGAGAGACGGGCGGCCGCGCCGCAAGCCAAGAGCAGTGCGTCGCGACAGCGACGTATAATTGCGCCCTTGAAGCCGTCCTTCGAACGGCCGGGATCATTCACAAAAACTCCACCTCTGGCGATTGGAGGATTCACAGTAGTGCGCTTGGCACGCCGCTCTGAGAACCTCTGTCACGCGACATTCGTGTTGAGAAAGGGAAACGACGAGATGAAAAAGCCATCTTCGAAAATCCGCCAGGAGATCGCGAAGCTCCAGGAACAGCTGAAGACAGCAGAGACCCGCGAAGCCGAACGCATCGGTCGCATCGCAGTTCGGGCAGGCCTCGGCGACATTGAGACCGACGAAACCGAGCTTCAGGCGGCATTCGAAGATCTGGCGAAACGGTTTCACGCGGGCAAGCCGAGCGCCAATGGACGAAAAGGCACCGACGAGAGCGCAGCGGGTAGGGGGCAGCCGGAGGCGATCGCGACTGGCCCGGCTTCAGGCCGCCTTGACGAGGCTTAAGCGAATGAAAAGAGGAGAAACGTCTGAGGCCCGGAAGAAAGATACGCGCGACAAGATCGAGCTCGGCGGCCTGATCGTCAAAGCCGGTCTGCGGCTCGAAAAACGTGCGCTCCTACTCGGCGCGCTCATCGACCTTACCGAGCGATTGAAGTCCGACGAGCGCGAGCGCGCTAGATTGACCGCGATTGGCGTAAAGGCGTTCGGACATGACGGCCAATAGGATTGCTCTTGTCGTAATGCCCGCGGCGCTCATTTGTGCTGTGTTCCTTTCGATGACCGGTATCGAGGACTGGATTGCCGGGTTCGGGACAACGGAAAAGGCTCAGCGCATCCTGGAGCGCATAGGTGTCGCGGCCCCGTACCTCACAGCGGCGTCGCTCGGCCTTGCATTGCTGTTTGCAGCAGCAGGTGCCTCGAACATTCGCGCCTGGGGAACTGGTGCGGCAATCGGAAACGCCGTGATGCTCTTAATGGCAAGCCTGAGAGAAGGCGGACGTCTTTCAATGCTCTCTTCACAGCTGCCAGCGGGACAATCCGCGTTATTGTATCTTGATCCGGCAACCATGGTCGGCGCGACTGCAGCACTCATATCCGGGTGCTTTGCCATGCGGGTGGCGCTGCGCGGCAACGCCGCCTTCAAGCATGCTTCGCCCAGGCGCGTCTCCGGAAAGCGTGCCCTTCACGGCGAGGCTGACTGGATGAAGCTTTCGGAAGCGGGCAAGCTCTTGCCCGACACCGGCGGCATCGTGATTGGCGAGCGGTATCGCGTTGATCGTGACAGCGTGGCGGCCATCTCGTTTCGTGCCGACGAAAAGGAGACATGGGGCGCCGGTGGCATGTCTCCGCTCCTGTGCTTCGACGGATCGTTTGGCTCTACCCACGGCATCATCTTTGCCGGATCAGGCGGGTTCAAGACGACATCCGTAACCATCCCGACGGCCCTTACGTGGGGCGGTCCCCTCATCGTGCTCGACCCATCCCGTGAAGTCGCGCCCCTTGTATCGAAACATCGTGAGCAGGCGGGTCGACGGGTCAAAATTCTGGATCCGCGCAGTCCCGCAACTGGATTCAATGCACTCGACTGGGTTGGCCAATACGGTGGTACAAAGGAGGAAGACATTGCATCGGTCGCGTCCTGGATCATGAGCGATAGCGGTCGCGAAAGCGGCGTCCGCGATGACTTTTTCCGCTCGTCCGGCCTGCAGCTTCTCACCGCCATGATTGCCGATGTCTGCCTGTCGGGCCACACGCCGCAAGAACAGCAGACGCTCCGCCAGGTACGCAGCAATCTGGCTGAACCCGAACCGCAATTGCGCAAGCGCCTGCAGGAGATTTTCGACAATTCCGGGTCTGACTTCGTGAGAGAGAACGTCGCCGCCTTCGTCAACATGACGCCGGAAACCTTTTCCGGCGTCTATGCCAATGCCATCAAGGAAACCCATTGGCTCTCCTATACAAACTATGCAGCACTGGTCTCCGGCTCGACGTTTCGCACCGGCGACGTCGCATCGGGCAACACGGATGTTTTCATCAACATAGACCTGAAGACGCTGGAGACCCATGCTGGTTTGGCGCGTGTGGTGATCGGCTCGTTTTTGAACGCAATCTACAATCGCGATGGCGCAATAGAGGGAAGGGCCCTCTTCCTGCTCGATGAGATTGCAAGGCTTGGCTATATGCGCATCCTTGAGACCGCGCGAGACGCCGGACGAAAATACGGCATTACGCTGACGATGATCTATCAGTCGATCGGCCAGCTGCGCGAAACCTATGGGGGGCGCGACGCGTCCAGCAAATGGTTCGAGAGCGCCAGCTGGGTCAGCTTTGCCGCCATCAACGATCCCGATACCGCCGAATACATATCTCGCCGCTGCGGCATGACCACTGTCGAGGTCGATCAGGTCAGTCGCAGCATCCACCTGCGGGGATCATCGCGGACACGATCGAGGCAGCTGGCGCCCAGACCGTTGATACAGCCCCAGGAAGTGCTGCTGATGCGCGCGGACGAGCAGATTGTCTTCACAGCCGGCAATCCGCCGCTGAGATGCGGCCGCGCCATCTGGTTTCGGCGGCCCGACATGAGTGCTTATTTAGGCAGGGCAGGGATGTAGCCCTATGGCCTTCCGACGCAGCGACCGACGTTTTTCTCCATCCAGCTGCATCACATTGCCCCCACGGCTGTTCTTCTCAGTGCAATAGGATCGTGACCGGGATCGACGACAGTCCGGATGAGCCGCCTCTTGCCTATTCAGCCCCGCGTTTTTGATGCCGAGGCAGAACTGCCCGAAGCCCATCTGACATCACAAAAATGAATCAGTGGCGGTCGATCGATTCAAAACTCTCGTTGGACGGGAAATGCGCCAATCGCGATCATGGCAGCATGATCATTCAAGCCTATCACCTCTATGTCGAGAGGATCGACCGCACGAAAAACATGGCTCGCTTCTATGCCATGTCCATCGAGCCAAATCTGTTTGGCGAAGCGTGCCTGACGCGACGTTGGGGACGTATCGGAACGAACGGCCAAACAATAAGCCATCACTTCGCAACAGAACAAGAGGCGGTGAACCTCTTTCTCGATCTCCTGCGTCGCAAGAAGGGCCGCGGCTATTCCACCGTTGCACGTGACAATGACATCGCTCGACGAGAACTCGTCTAAATCGATCAGCGAAGAGCTGTCTGCATCGGGGTGAGTGTGGTGTTTGCCAGTCGACCGCGACATTGGCGACCAGCTCATTCTCAGTGCAGATCTTCCCGCGCGCTAAGAGTGACCGTCTCTCTTCTGAAGTTCTGGCCAATCGGCCAGCTGATCGGGAAGACGCCCGGTCGCCGAGCTCGAATCCGGAACGCCGAGCCACCTCTTCCAACTTCTTGGTCGCCGCCGCACTGCCAGCGCCTGAACCAATCCTCTCAAACGGGGCGGGTCATTCGGCGCAGCCCCTCCCGAGTTCGGTGGTGTATGGCCGAGCCAAGAAGAGTTTACGGGCGTCGCACTCCACTCCGGTCGCATGATTTGCAATGAGGCCCCGCCGATGGGCGGAGCCTCATGCCGTGGATCAATCCCGGTTCTGCCTGGACCAGATCAACCGAAGGCCATCTTCGCCCTCGACCTCAGCAAGCGTTGCGTAGATCGGGGCCGGAAAGCTCGGATCGTCGAGCTTGACCGAGAGGTAGTCGCGGCCTTGTTCGGACGTCTTCTGCCAGGCTGCACCGAATTCCACGCTGCCGGCGTAGACGCGGAACTGCGGGCCCTTGTCGGAGGGGTTCTCGACGCGGGCAATGCGTGCCTTGACGTTGAGGGCAAGAGTGCGGATGGAGCCAGTGAAGCCGGTTTCGTTTGCAGTGAAGTTGCCGATGATTGCCATTGTCCTATTCCTTTTCGTGTTCGGGCCACGCCCATCGCGGCCTCGATGGCTGTCACGAAGACTGGTGATGATCGGACCGCACCCTATAGGGCCGCAATGAAGTGGAGGGCGGCAAGGTGCAGATTTGTTGGTGGGTGAGGAGGCGGGCGAAGCCTGACGGGGTAAGAAATCTGGACCCGGCCGTTGCGGGGAGACGATCAAGGCGCAGCCGCTCTCCGGTCAGACATGCCTCATCGAGCCCGCGAATGGGCGCCTGAGACTGCGTAACGACTATGACAAGGATGAACAACGCGCTGGCCTTGCAAATGAAAGCCTCGACAAACCAGCCCATCTGAAACGCCAGAACTGTGTCATCAGCTGGGGGTCACGAGATCAGGCAAGCGGGGCCTGCTTGCCCCGCTCGTGCTGTGCGGTATCGTTGTTGTTGCGAATCGCAGCATGGAGGACAGATGCGCCAGCAAAGCAAACCGTTCATCGTTGAGCGCAAACCGACCAGAAAGCCAAAACCCGATTCACAAAAGCCGTCGATCTGGGGCAGACTCAATACTGACATAGCAATTGGTCTTCGGGTTCTGCAGGAAAGGGACCAGCGGAATGTCGGTCAAGAGGCAGCCAACGGTGATGACGATCACGCCTGACTGCAAGGGCGCAGCCATCGAATTTGCGAGATTGCCGCCGCATGAGAAGCCGCAACCAGGCACGGTTTGGAGGAGCTAACCCACATACATCATGCGTGCCCGAAGGGTAGGGGATCACGCGCTTCCGTGCAAATTGGCCATGAACATCTCGGCCGGCGTTTTGTATACAAGGCATTTGCGCGGCTGATTGTTGAGATGCCTTGCAAGCGTGGTCAGGTCGCGTTGTGACACCGACATCAGATCGGTATTGCCGGGTAGATAGCGACGAAGACGCTTGTTGGTGTTCTCGACCGTGCCTTTTTGCCAGGGTGCACTGGGATCGCAGAACCAGCTGGATGCGCCCATCCCATCTTCCAAAGCCCTGATAGAGACCTAAGCCGTAGTCCTCCTTGTTGTAAATGAAGCGATAGATCGTTTCCTTGCAGACACGAACCAGGGATACACCGTCCGAAACCAGGCGTTCGGCAATCTGCTCCGATGACCAGCGAGCCTTTAATTGACTAATGATTTCCTCGCGCAAATCGGGATGAGGTCTGAGCTTCCTCAGTCTGCATCGTCGTTCCCGAGCCAGATCATTGGCAAGCGTGCTGTAGTAGCCATCATAGTCTGGCAGTTCACGATCATGGAACGTAATGCGGCTGATCTCGCGATAGATCGGCGAGGGTGATTTGCGTGTAGCATCCGGACACGCCAAAATCTCCAAAGTGAAGCCATTGAAATTACTGGCATATCGCATTTGGAAATAGCCCTGTGAGTTCATGCTGAAACGCGACTTGCGGGCAGGTCGAAGCTATCCGGCATGCCTCAGCTGTGCGAGCAGTTTCTTGCGGAAGACTTCTGCCGGTGTCCTGTATCCCAGGCATTTACGCGGAGTCTCATTGAGCTGATTGCAGATCGCGATCAGTTCCGCGTCGGTTACGGATAAGGGATCGACCTCTCTCGAAAGCCATTTTCGCGCTCGCCTGTTGGTGTTTTCGACCGTGCCTTTCTGCCAGGGCGATTGCGGGTCGCAGAACCATGTCTGCGTGCCAATGCTGGCTTGCAGATAAGGCCAGTCTGTGAACTCTGTGCCGCGGTCGAACGTGATCGAGCGGCGGGCGAGGTGGGGCAGCGCCTGTAGCGCTTGCACAAGACCATCCATAACTGGCCGGGACTGCCGATCATTGTTGCGCAAGAATATCGCGAACCGGCTGACCCGCTCGACCAGCGAGGTCACATTAGCCTTGCCGAATTTCTTACGAAACTGGATCAGATCGCATTCCCAATGCCCAAACTGCTTGCGATCAGCGACAACATCCGGGCGGCGCAGGATGTTCAGTTCAGGGCTAAACCTCTGACCATGCTTGCGTCTTGCATGTCGTGGGCGCCGTCGAGCGCGATGCTCCGGCAGGTGCCGCCAAAGCTTGATTGCGTGTCCGTCCGCGGAATATGCGAACTTGTAGATCGTTTCGTGACTGACCGAGATCGGGTGCCGTTCCAAACGCATCCGGCCAGCGATCTGCTGCGGCGACCAACCATGTTTGATGCGGTCGATAACTGACTGCCGAACATTCGAGAAGCGCACCAACTTACGGAGCTTGGCGCGTCGTTCGCAAGCCATGTCATGGGCCGTCACGCAGTAGTAGCCACTGAGATCAGGAACGGCCTTGTCGACGAACATGTTGCGCTTGATCTCACGAAAGATCGTCGAGCGATGTCGGCCAAGCTTTTCGGCGATCACTTCGACACTTAGCCCAGCGGTTCTCCAGCGGGCAATCTTGCGACGTTCATCGAGGTCAATGTGGGAGTAGGTGCGTTCCATTGCATTCTCCTTGTGAGTGACAACCCATTGGTATCATTCGCAAGTCGCACTTCATCCTTGAACCCACCCCCCTACATCCGATGTCAAAGCTGGTTAGAGGCGCGTGCTCACTAGCCACTTAGAAACGCGACACTGGCGCTGCCGATCAGCCCCGATCTGAGCGGCAGACGCGCTTGCAAGATCAGATCGGGGCGGGTGGGGCGCACCTCTTCGGCTTTAGCTTTGAGACCGGCTAACGTCATTCTGCAGCTTCCATGCGCGCCAAGGCCTTCTTCCTTTTGGCGATAACTTCCGGATCATTCATGAAATCCGTCCGAGGGCCGGGCTTGCGGCCGCGCTTCTGATAACCGTTTCCGATGCTACCGTCCCGAATGCCAAACATATGATCGGTCTGACCCGAGCGGCTTG
>JAESGM010000370.1_pt1 | contig 48375 bp, 53 predicted proteins | sample 9269721 | NCBI WGS metagenome assembly JAESGM01 (sample SAMN15720920, study PRJNA650825) | algae metagenome | isolation source: Komarekiella atlantica HA4396-MV6 and co-occurring heterotrophs from... | place: USA: Theobald House, Kauai, HI | collected 2009-07-29
ATCATGTCTGCCGCCATGTGCTTTCGGTCGAGGCGCTGCATTGCACAGCACCGCGCCTATGGCTAATGATCATCGGTGACGGTGCCTCGACAACGAGGTGAAAAGGGAACGCGGTGAAAGGCCGCGGCTGCCCCCGCAACTGTAAGCGGCGAGTTCCGCGCCATCGGCCACTGGTTTGACCGGGAAGGCGGCGCAGGATTTTGACCCGTGAGCCAGGAGACCTGCCGTCATTCGATGTCGTCCAGCAGGCTGCCGGTGGGGTGGCCAAGGAGAACCAGATGAATACGGCTACCGTCACCAGCCAGGCCAGCGTTTCGGAACGCGCGAAAGCCGTCGCCGCCGCGCTGATCCTCGGCTTCGTGCTGATCTACACCGTCGGCTTCGCCGCCTCGTCCACTGTCCACAACGCGGCGCACGACTCCCGTCACGGCCTCGCCTTCCCCTGCCACTGAGGGGAAGCACATGGTCACGCGTGTTCTCACGGTCAGCATCCTGGCCGGGCTTCTGGCTGGGCTGCTGATCTCGGCGCTCCAGCACGTCACCACCACCCCGCTGATCCTCAAGGCCGAGACCTATGAGACGGCTTTGCGGTCGCAGGGCGGACCGATGCAGGCCGCCTTTGCCGGCGAAGCCCGCATCCAGCTCGCTCATAACGATCCGAAAGCCGGGCCGGAACACACTGGCGAGCACGAATGGAAGCCGCAGGACGGCTTGCAGCGCACCGCCTTCACCAGCCTGGTGACGATCGGCACCGCGATCGGCTTCGCGGCCTTACTGCTCGCCGGGATGATCGCGGCGAACGAGCAGATCGACCAACGCCGGGCATTGGCCTGGGCGGTCTGCGGTTTCCTCGCCTTCGGGCTCGCCCCGGCGATGGGGCTGGCGCCGGAGCTGCCGGGAGCAGCCGCGGCCGAATTGCAGCAGCGCCAGCTCTGGTGGTTGCTGACGGCGGTGGTCACCGCCGGCGCACTCTTCGTCTTCCTGCGCGTCGAGGCCTCCTGGGCGCGGGCGCTCGCCGTGCTGGCGCTGCTGTTGCCGCATCTGATCGGCGCGCCGCACCCGGCTGCGCCGGAGAGCAAGGTGCCGGCCGAGATCGCCGCGCATTTCGCCGCGCTCTCGCTCGCTATCCAGGCCGCGCTCTGGCTCGTCACCGGCTTTGCCGTCGGCGTGCTCTGGCCTTGGGCAACGCGCCGCAGCGCCGCCACCGCGGCGGCCTGACGCCTCGCGCGACCGGCGACGGCCGCGCCAATCCAAGGAGGCGTTCTATGCTCGAAGGCGATCTCGCACTCGCAACGGCGACCCGGCTGCAGCCGGGTTGCACCATCCATGTCTGCACCGTCTGTCGGCGCCAGCGTGAGGATCTGCCGGAGGGCTATGACCAACCCGGCCTCGCGCTCGCGGCGACACTGGCTGAACGTATGGCCGGCAGCGGCATCGCCGTCGTCCCGGTCGAATGCCTCGCCGTCTGCAAGCGGCCCTGCACGATCGCGCTCACGGCCGACGGCAAATGGACCTATCTGATCGGCGATCTCGACGCCGGTCTTCATCTCGACGAGATCGTCGGTGCGGCGGAAAGCTTTGCCGCCAGCGCCAACGGCATCGTTCCCTGGAAGGAAAGACCCGTCTCATTCCGCAAGGGCGTGGTCGCGCGCGTGCCCCCGTTGCCGCGCCAGCAAGGATCAAACGAATGAACGCTCCGCAGACCACGACGCTCGGCAAGGTGCCGTGCACGATCATCACCGGCTTCCTCGGCGCCGGTAAGACTACCCTCGTCCGCCATCTCCTGGAGAATTCCGGCGGCAAGCGCCTCGCCGTGCTGGTCAACGAGTTCGGCGATCTCGGCTTCGACGGCTCCTTCATCGCCGGCTGCGGCATCGAGGGCTGCACGCAGGAAGACATCGTCGAATTGCCGAACGGCTGCATCTGCTGCACCGTCGCCGACGACTTCGTCCCGGCCCTGGAGACGCTTTTGAACCGGCCGAACCCGCCGGAGCACATCCTGATCGAGACCTCCGGCCTCGCTTTGCCGAAGCCGCTGGTCAAGGCCTTCAACTGGCCGGCGATCCGCAGCCGCGTCACCGTCGACGGCGTCATCGCCGTGGTCGACGGGCCGGCAGTGGCCGAAGGCCAGTTCGCCGATGATCCCGAAGCGCTGAAGGCACAGGCCGCACAAGACCAGGCGGTCGATCACGACAACCCCCTGGAAGAGGTGTTCGAGGACCAGATCCTCTGCGCCGACCTGATCCTGCTCAACAAGAGCGACCTCGTCGACGCCGAAGGCCGCGAGCGGGTCAAGGCCGAGATCGCCCAGCACCTGCCCAAGGCGATCAAGGTGGTCGAGACGGCCCACGGCAAGGTCGAGCCGGCGCTGATCATCGGGCTCGGCGCCGCTGCCGAAGCCGATCTCGCCGCCCGCCCCTCGCATCACGGCGAGGGCGAGGATCACGACCATGACGATTTCGACAGCGTCGCACTGCCGCTGCCGCAAGCTGCCTCGCCGGAGGAACTCGTCGCCCGCGTCGCCAGGGCGGCCGAAGCCGAGGGCGTGCTCCGCCTCAAGGGCTTCGCCGGCATCCCCGGCAAGCCGATGCGGCTCGTCGTGCAGGGCGTCGGCCGGCGCGTCGGCCATCATTACGATCGGGCCTGGGGTGCGGACGAGGCCCGCGACGGCCGGCTCGTGGTGATCGGCCTCAAGGGCTTCGACCGCGCCGCAGTCGAGGCGGCGCTCGCCGGCTGATGCGATGCATCTTCTCCCGACCAGCGAGGTGAGGCTCGATGACGGCGAAGACGCCGTCGACCTCGCTCTGCCGCCGGGAGACCTCGTCGTCCTCTCCTTCAGCGACAGCGACCTGTCGGCGCTGGCGGCGGCTGCGCCCGATAGCGGGCTCGATCTTCGCCTGGTGCCGATTCGGCGCTTCAAGCACCCGCTCTCGATCGACCTGCTGATCGAGAAGACGCTTGTCCACTCGCGCTTCGTCCTGCTGCGCTGCCTCGGCGGGCTCGATTACCTCCGCTACGGCGTCGAGCAGATCGCCGCCGCCTGCCGGCAGCATGGTGTCGCGCTGGCGGTGCTGCCCGGGGATGACAGGGCCGACGAGCGGCTGGCCGGGTACGGCACGGTGCCGCCGGAGTTCGCGGCGGACCTGCTCGGCTATTTCCATGCCGGCGGCGGCGCCGAGAACATGCGGCGGCTACTGGGGCAGGTGGGCGAATATCTCGCCGCGCTGCCCTCATCGCCCAGCAGGGATCTTGCCCCTGTCGCGCTCCCGACCCTCTTCGCCCTCGGCCCCAACGCCACACCCCAGCCCTGGCGGGAAGCGCTCGCTGCACTACCAGCCGATGCCCCCCTCGTCCCAATCCTCGTCTATCGCTCCGGCGTCGCAGCCGGTGACACCGCGATGGTCGAGGCCATCGCTACAGCCCTCACCGGGCGTGGCCTCGCGGCGCTCCCGCTCGCCCTGACCAGCCTCAAGGACATCAGCGTCACCGGCGAGCTGGCAGCGCTGATCGCGACGCGCAAGCCGGCGCTGATCGTCACCACCACCGCCTTCTCCGCCCGCGACGGCCAAGGCTTCGTGCTCGACGGCGCCGATTGTCCGATCCTGCAGGCCGTGCCGGTCGGCAGCGCTCGCGAGGCCTGGGAAGCGTCGCCGCGCGGGCTTTCCGCCGCCGATCTCGCCATGCAGGCGGCCCTGCCGGAGTTCGACGGACGGCTCGGTGCCATCCCCGTCGCGTTCAAGGAAGAGATCGCGGACTCGGCGACCGGACTGACATTGCGGCGACTGACGCCCGACACCGACGGCATCGCCGCCCTCGCCGAGCTGGCGGCGAACTGGATCGCGCTTGGCCACAAACCGCGAGGAGAGCGTCGCCTCGCGCTGGTGATGTCCGACTATCCCGCCCGCGGCGGTCGCGCCGGCTTCGCCGTCGGCCTCGACACGCCGGCGAGCACATTGGCGATCCGAGCGTTGCTGGACGCCGCAGAGTATGATGTTGGCCCCGCGACATCTGACCTAGACGGCGCGGACCTCATGCAGGTCCTCACCGAAGGACCGGCCGACTTCGCCGTCCCGCTCGCCAGCTACCGCGCCTGGCTCGCCATGATCCCGGCGGCAGCGCGCGAAGCCCTGCTCGCCAGCCACGGCGCACCCGAAACCGACCCTGCCTGCAACGACGACGCCTTCCGCTTCCCGCTCGTCCGTCTCGGCAAGTTCGCCATCGCCTTGCAGCCAGCGCGCGACGCTTCGCCCGATCGCAAGGCGCGCTATCACGACCCCGATGCGCCGCCGGGGCATGCCTATCTCGCCTTCTATCTCGGCCTGCGCGAGGTCTTGCACGCCGACGCACTGATCCATCTCGGCACCCATGGCACGACCGAGTGGCTGCCCGGCAAGGCGGTGGCGCTCTCGGCTGCCTGCTGGCCGCGGCTCGCGATCGGCGCGCTGCCGGTGATCTACCCCTATGTCGTCGACGATCCCGGCGAGGCGGCGCCGGCCAAGCGCCGGCTTTCGGCGCTGACGCTCGGCCACCTGCCGCCGCCGTTGGCAAGTCACGATACAGCCGGCGAGGCGGCGCTGCTGCGCGACCTCGTCGAGGAATATTCGCAGGCGCAGGTGCTCGATCCGCGCCGGGCCGAGCTGGTCGCGCGCGAGATACTCGACCGAGCCGAGCGCACCGGCCTCGCGGCGGCGAGCGGCGTCACGCCCGAGCAGGACATGCCGAGCGCGCTCGCCGCGCTCGATGCCCATCTCTGCGACCTCGCCGAGACCGCCTTCCGCGACGGGCTGCATGTCTTCGGCTCCTCCGAGGCCGATCCCATCTCCGCCGAGAACGAACGCCGCAACCTGCTGAAGGCGCTCGATGCCGGCTTCGTGCCGCCCGGCCCGGCTGGCGCGCCGCATCGCGGCCGGCCCGATGTGCTGCCGAGCGGGCGCAATCTCTCGACGCTCGATCCGCGCGCTCTGCCGACGCGCTCGGCGGCAAAGCTCGGCGCTAAAGCGGCCGAGGCCGTCATCGCCCGCCACCTTCAGGACGAGGGTGACTATCCACGCCGGATCGTCATGGATCTTTGGGCCTCGCCGACCTTGCGCTCGGGCGGCGAGGACATCGCTCATGCCTTGCACCTGATGGGCGCCGAGCCGGTTTGGGACCATGGCTCGACCCGCGTCACCGGCTTCGCGATCATCCCACAAGCCAAGCTCGCCGCACCGCGCGCTGACGTCACCATCCGCATCTCCGGCGCCTTCCGCGACACCTTCCCGGCACAGATCGCCTTGCTCGACGCCGCTGCACGGGCCGTAGCGGCGCTCGACGAACCGGATGAGTGGAACGAGCCCGCCGCCGCCCAGCGTCGCGGCGAGGCGGGAGCTCGCATCTTCGGCGCAGCGCCCGGCCGCTATGGCGCCGCCATGGCCGACCGCGCCCTCGACGGTGACTGGCAGGCGCGCAGCGAACTCAGCGAGGCCTATCTCGCCGCCACCAGCCATGCCTATGGCGGGCCGGACGGCGCCGCCGCGCCCGATGCCGGCTTCGCCAACCGGGTCGCCGAAGCGCAGGCCTTCGTCCATGTCAGCGACACCGCCGGCCGCGACATATTGGAAGCGACCAGCGCCGCCGACGTGATCGGCGGCTTCGTCGCAGCCATGCAGGCTGAAGGCGGCAAGGCAGCGCTCTACAGCCTCGACACCTCCGACCCGGACAAGCCGAAGGCGAGGACGCTGGCAGAGGACGTCTCGCGCATCGTCCATGGCCGGCTCTGCCATCCCCGCTGGATTGCGAGCCATCTCGCCCATGGCTGGCGCGGTGCGGCCGAGCTGGCGGAGGCGGTCGATGCGCTCTTCGTCTACGCCGCGAGCACCAATGCCGTCTCGGACGGCCTGTTCGATGCGGTGTTCCAGGCCTATTGCGGCGATCCCGCCATCTGGCAGACGCTGGAACAGACGAATGCGCTAGCTGCCGCCTCGATCCGCTCCCGCCTCGCCGAGGCGCGGGAGCGCGGGCTCTGGACAAGCCGCTCGAACTCGGCGGCGACGCTCTCGGGCCGGGAGGCGGCGGAATGAACGCCGCAACCTGTGAGACGATGCGGCGCGGCTGGTGCCCGGGCACCTTGCGGCCGATGCTGACCGGCGACGGGCTGCTGGTGCGCCTGCATCCGCCGCGCAATGCGCTGACGCCGGACCAGCTCGCTTATGTCGCCGAGCTGGCGAGCCGGCACGGCAACGGCCAGATCGAGATTTCCGGACGTGGCAACCTGCAACTGCGCGGCATCCGCGAGGAGGCGCATTCGGCGCTGGTCGACGACCTGCTGGCGGCAGGCCTCGTCGATGAAGCCGAGGGCGAAGGGCCGAACCGGCTGGTGCTCACCTCGCCGCTCGCCGGCAGGGCGGCGGATGAATTGCTCGACGCCGCTGCGCTGGCGGAGACGGTCGAGCGCGCCGGCCGCAGCATCGCCGGTCTGCCGGCAAAGTTCTCCATCGCCGTTGATGACGGCGGTGCGCTGGCGCTCGACGGTTTCACCACTGATCTCAGGCTGCGCGCTATCGCCGCCGAAGAGCTTGCACTCGGCCTGCCGGACGAGTTCTGGTTCGGGCCGGTCGCGCGGAATGACGCGCCGGCGCTTGCGGCCCGGCTACTCAACAGCTTCGTCGCCGTCAGCGGGCAGAGCTCAGGACAGATCCGTCGCATGCGCGATCTCACGCCGGATGAGCTGAGCGCGCTGGCCGTATCTTGTGGGCTTGCGCCGATGGCGGCACCGCCCGCCCGATCCAAGCCTGCTCCTGTCGGCCTCGTCGCCGAGCGGGACAACAGGATCGCCGTCCTGGCCGGACTGCCTTTCGGCCGGACCGATGCCGCAGGTTTGCGCCGTCTCTGCAAACTCGCCGGCGATGCCGGTATTCACGAGATCAGGCTGTCGCCCTGGCGCGGCTTTGCCTTCTGCGGCCTCTCGGCCGACACAGCGAGCTCCTTGCAGGAGGCATTACGCAGCGAAGACATGGTCGTCGAGGCGAACGATCCGCGCCTGCCGGTCTCAGCCTGCACCGGTGCTCCGGCCTGCGCACGCGGCGAAGCAGCGACGCTGGCCAATGCCGCGGCCCTCGCAGAAGCGATGGCGCCAATGCTGGCCGATGGGCTCAACCTCCACGTCTCCGGCTGCGCCAAGTCCTGCGCCCATCCCGGCAGCGCCGACCTCACGCTGGTCGGACGCGGTGGGCGTTACGATGTGATCGTCGCCGGCGGCGCAGGCGATGCCGCCATCGCCCATCTTTCACTGACGGAACTTGTGCGTCGGCTCGAACCGGGTCAGGACATCCGCGCGCGCCTGGAAGCGGCGCGCCACCAGAAGCAGGTCTTTCGAGTTTGAGCACACGTCACGCCTATATCCGCGACGGAGCCGCGATCTACGAGCGCTCTTTCGCCATCATCCGGGCCGAATCTGACCTGTCGCGCTTTTCCGGCACGGCCGAGCGTGTCGTCGTCCGCATGATCCATGCCTGCGGCATGACTGATCTACCGAAGGACGTGGCGATGTCGCCGGATTTCGCTGGGGCTGCCGAGGCGGCGCTGGCGAAGGGCGCGCCGATCCTCTGTGACGCCCGCATGGTCGCCGACGGCGTTACTCGCGCGCGCCTGCCGGCGAAGAACGAAGTGATCTGCACGCTTCCCGACCCTTCTGTACCGAAGCTCGCCGAAGAGATGGGCACCACGCGCTCGGCCGCCGCGATGGAGCTGTGGCGTCCGCATCTTGCTGGTGCGGTCGTCGTCATCGGTAACGCGCCGACCTCGCTGTTCCGCCTGCTCGACATGCTCGACGAGGGCGCCCCGAAGCCGGCGGCCGTGATCGGCATCCCCGTCGGCTTCGTCGGCGCGGCCGAATCGAAGGAGGCCCTGGCGCAGGACGGGTGCGTGCCCTTCCTCGTCGTGCACGGGCGGCGCGGCGGCTCGGCCATGGCGGCCGCGGCTGTCAACGCGCTGGCGCAGGTGAAGGAATGAGCGGCGTGAGCATTGAGGCGCCCCGCACCCTGCTCTACGGCGTCGGCCTCGGCCCCGGCGACCCCGACTACATGACGGTGCGCGCCCGCGACATCATCCTCAAGGCTGACCGGCTCGTCCATTTCTGCAAGCGCGGTCGGCGCGGCAATGCCCGCATCACCGCCGATGCGATCATCGCGCCGGATCCGTCCCGCGAGATCGAACTCGCCTTTCCGGTGACGATCGAGGTGCCGGTCGAGGACGAGGGCTATACCGGCCCGATCGCCGCCTTCTACGACGAGGCAGCCGAGCAGCTCGCCGGCGAGATGGCTGATGGCCGCAGCATTGCCGTGCTCTGCGACGGAGACCCCTTCTTCTACGGCTCGTTCATGCATTTGTGGCGCCGCCTCGCCCATCGCTTCCCGACCGAGGTGGTGCCGGGCGTCACCGGCATGGCCGGCGCCTGGGCCCGCGCCGAGGCTCCGATCAGCTGGGGCGACGACGTAATGACGGTGGTGCCGGGGACCCTCGCCGAGGGCGAACTGACCCGCCGGCTCGCCGACACCGATGCGGCGGTGATCATGAAACTCGGCCGCAACCTGCCAAAAGTGCGCCGTGCGCTGCAGGCCGCGGGCTTGATCAGCCGCGCCATCTATGTCGAGCGCGCCACCATGGCCGGGCAAGTGGTGACGCGCCTCGCCGACAAGGGCGACGACGAAGCCCCCTATTTCTCGATGATCCTCGTGCCCGGCGAAGGGCGGCGGCTGTGACCGGCTCGCTCGCCATCATCGGCCTTGGCCCGGGCGAAGCGCGCTATCTCACGCCCTCCGCGCTGGCCGCTCTCGAAGCCGCCAGCGACCTTATCGGCTATGGCCCCTATCTCGACCGCGTGCCAGCGCGCACGGGCCAGACCAAGCATGCCACCGATAACCGCGTCGAGGTCGAGCGCGCCCGGCATGCCCTGATGCTGGCTGTGGAAGGCAAGGCCGTCGCGGTCGTCTCCGGCGGCGATCCCGGCGTCTTCGCCATGGCGGCAGCGGTATTCGAGGCGCTGGAAGCGGGCGAGCCGGACTGGCGCAAACTCCAGATCACGGTCGAGCCCGGGATCACCGCCATGCTGGCGGCTGCGGCCAAGGCGGGGGCGCCACTCGGCGGCGACTTCTGCGCGATCTCGCTCTCGGACAATCTCAAGCCCTGGGAGGTCGTCACCAACAGGCTCACGGCGGCTTTGTCGGCCGATTTCGTGATCTCGCTCTACAATCCGATCTCGAAGGCGCGGCCCTGGCAGCTCGGCAAGGCGCTGGAGCTGGCGGCGACGATCCGCACCGCGGAGACACCGGTGATCTTCGCCCGCGCTGTCGGGCGGCCGGACGAGAACCTGCGTATTCTGACACTCGCTGAGGCCATCAAGGCAGCAGACAGCGCCGACATGGCGACGCTGGTGATGATCGGTGCCAGCGCGACGCGCCTGATCGCCCGCGAGGGCGAGAGCCCGATCGTCTATACGCCACGCTCGGTGACGAAGAGTCCCTGCGTCACCAGCCAGGGCAGGACCTGATCGATATGCTCGACGGTCTCGACATCGGGCTTGGGCGGCCGCTCGACCATCACCACCGGCAGCCCGAGCCGGCGCGCCGCGACGAGCTTGCCGAGCGTCATCGGCCCGCCGGCATTTTTGCTGACGAGAACCTCGGTGCCCTCCTCCCGCATCAGCTTCTCCTCGGCCTCCGCCTCGAACGGGCCGCGCTGCTGCAGCACCTTGGCATGCGGCAAGGGCAGCTCGCCGACCGGTTCGATCACCCGGATCAGGTATCTGTGCTGCGGAGCGGCGAAGAAGTGGGGCAGTTCGAGCCGGCCGATGGTCAGGAAGACCCGGCGCGGCTCGTCACCAAGCGCCTCGACGGCGGCGTCGATATCGGGCACGCATTTCCAGCGATCGCCGTTCTGCGGCTTCCAGCTTTCGCGCCTTATCGCCAGCAGCGGCACGCCTTCCGCCTTGCAAGCAGCCTGCGCGTGATAAGGCATGATCGCCGCGAAGGGATGGGTCGCGTCGATGACCGCGACGACACCCTCGTCGAGGAGATATTGCCGGAGGCCGGCAATACCGCCGAAACCGCCGGTGCGGGTCGGCAAAGACAAGGGACGCGGGTCGGAGGTATGGCCTGCGAGCGAGATCACGGCGCGAATCTCTGGTGCCTGTTCAGCCAGGAGCTGATCGAGCGCAGCCGCTTCGCTGGTGCCGCCGAGGATGAGGACCGTCATGGAACAGTTTTCGCCTGAAACCGCCACGCTGTCGAGCACGCCCCCCGGCCCGTGGCTGTCGCTGGTTGGGCTCGGCGAGGATGGCCGCGCCGGCCTCTGCGCCGAGGCATTGGCCGCACTGGAAGGCGCCGAGATCGTCTTCGGCGGCGAGCGCCATCTCAAACTGATCGGCGACGTGCCTGGTGAAGCCAGGCCCTGGCCGCAGCCCTTCCGCAATGCATTGCCGGCGATTCTGGCCGAGAAGGGCCGCAATGTCTGCGTGCTCGCGACCAGCGATCCCTTCCATTACGGCATCGGCGCCGGGCTGACCAAGGCGGTGCCGGCCGCGGAGATGCGCGTCATTCCGCAGCTCTCCTCCTTCTCGATGGCCTGCACGAGGATGCGCTGGCCGCAGGAGGAATGCGGCCTGGTCTCGCTGCATGGCCGTGCCCTTCAGAGGATCATCCCTTTTCTCCAGCCGGGCGCGCGGGTTCTGGCCCTCTCCTGGGACGATTCGACACCGCTCGCTGTCGCCCAGCTGATGAGCGCACGCGGCTTCGGCGAAAGCACGATCACCGTGCTGGAAACGATCGGCGGCCCGAATGAGCGCATCCGGCAGGCCCGCGCCGACGCCTTCGCACTCGATGGCATCGTGCCGCTCAACCTGCTGGCGATCGAGGTCGTCGCCAGCCGTGATGCCCGCATCCTGCCGCTGGCGACCGGGCTCTCCGATGACTGGTTTGAGCATGACGGCCAGCTCACCAAGGCCGACATCCGGGCGATCACGCTGTCGGCGCTGGCGCCGCGCGCCGGCGAGTTGCTCTGGGACATCGGCGCCGGCTCGGGCTCGATCGGCATCGAGTGGAGCCTGCGCCACCGTCACAACCGCGCCATCGCCTTCGAGGAGCGGCCGGAGCGCGCCGCCCGCATCGCCCGCAACCGGCTCGCGCTCGGCGCGCCGCCGCTTGAGGTGGTCGAGGGCAAGGCGCCCGAGAGCTTCGCCGGAAAAGCCTCGCCGGACGCGGTCTTCATCGGCGGCGGCCTGACCGATCCCGGCGTGTTCGAGGCGGCCTTCGCAGCGCTGAAGCCGCGCGGACGATTGGTCGCGAACGCGGTTACGATCGAGGGAGAGGCCAGGCTCGCCGGGCTGTTCTCGGTCTATGGCGGAAACCTGCGCCGCATCGGCGTCTCGCATCTCGACCCGATCGGGACGATGCATGGCTGGCGTGCCCAGATGGCGGTGACGCAATGGCGCGTGGTGAAGCCGTGAACGGCATCACCGCCGGCATAGGCCTGCGTCCGGGGACATCGGAAGCCGATATCGAGGCCTGCCTGACGCAGACGCTCGCTGCCGCCAATCTGCCGGCGGAGGCGATCAAGCGCCTCGCCACACTGGCCTCACGCCGCAACGAGCCGGGGCTGGCCGCCGTGGCGCAGGCGCATGACCTGACGCTTATCGCCATACCCGATGAAGCGCTCGCCGGCTTCGAGGCCGCCTGCGCCACGCGCTCGACCCGGATTTCCGGGCTCTATGGCGTCGGCTCGGTCGCCGAGGCGGCGGCTCTCGCCGCGGCCGGGCCGGGCGCAACGCTGATCCAGCCGCGCATCGCCACCGCCCGCGTCACATGCGCCCTTGCCCGGAGCGCCGCGTGACCGTCCATTTCATCGGCGCCGGCCCGGGCGCGGTCGATCTCATCACCCTGCGCGGGCGCGAACTGATCGGCTCATGCCCGGTCTGCCTCTATGCTGGCTCGCTGATCCCCAAGGCGATGCTCGACTGGTGCCCGCAAGGCGCCCGCATCGTCGACACCGCCCCGCTCGATCTCGACGCGATCATCGCCGAGATCCAGACCGCTCACGCCGAAGGCAAGGACGTCGCCCGGCTGCATTCCGGCGACATCTCGATCTGGAGCGCGACGGGCGAGCAGATGCGTCGGCTGGACCAGCTCGGCATCCCCTATCAGATCACGCCGGGCGTGCCGGCTTTCGCCGCCGCCGCTGCTGCGCTCAAGCGCGAGCTGACGCTGCCCGGCGTCGCGCAATCGCTGGTGCTGACCCGCACCTCGGGCCGCGCCTCGGCCATGCCGGAGACCGAAAAGCTCGCGACTTTCGCCGCCTCGGGCGCGACGCTCGCCATCCATCTCTCGATCCATGTGATCGAACAGGTCGTTGCCGAGCTGACTCCCTTCTATGGCGCAGACTGTCCAGTCGCGATCGTCTTCCGCGCCTCCTGGCCAGAGGAACACGTCCTGCGCGGGCGACTTGCCGACATCGCCGATCAGGTGCGGGCGGCGGAGCTGGAGCGGACGGCGCTGATCCTGGTCGGCCCGGCGCTGGCGAGCGCCGATTTCGGCGAGAGCGCACTCTATTCGACCGGCTATGACCGCCGCTTCCGGCCGCGCGGAGGACAGGAATGACCGCGCGCGGCCTGCTCATTGCCGCGCCGCGCTCCGGCTCGGGCAAGACCACGATCACCCTCGGCCTGCAACGGGCATTGTCCCAGCGCGGCCTCAAGGTGCGCGGACTGAAATGCGGGCCTGACTATATCGACCCCGCCTTCCACGCCGCCGCGACCGGCGCGCCCAGCGCCAATCTCGACAGCTATGCGATGCCGGATGCACTGCTCGGCCAAATCGCGAGCTCGGCGGTTAACGCATCCGACGTCATCGTCGCCGAGGGCTCGATGGGGCTGTTCGACGGCGTGCCGGGGCCCGATGGCCACACCGGCGCCAGCGCCGACATCGCCGCCTTGCTGGGCTGGCCGGTCGTGCTGGTGATCGACGTCTCCGGGCAGGCGCAATCGGCCGGGGCGGTGGCGCTCGGCTGCATGACTTACGACAAACGAATCCGCGTGGCCGGCGTGATCCTCAACAAGGTCGCGAGCGAGCGCCATCGCCGGCTCGCTGCGGCCGGCATGGAGCGGATCGGCCTGCCCGTGTTTGGCGCGCTGCCACGCGAAGCGAGCCTGATCCTGCCCGAGCGCCATCTCGGCCTGGTCCAGGCCGGCGAGACCGAGGACCTGCACCAGCGTCTCGACGCGCTCGCCGAAGCCGTCGCGGCAGCGGTCGATCTCGAGGCGGTCATCGCCGCTGCGGGCCCGACCATTTTGCCGGCTTCTACGCATCGGACGATCCCGCTGCCCGCGCCCGGCAGACGCCTCGCCATCGCCCGGGATGCTGCCTTCAGCTTCGTCTATCCGCATGTCGAAGCCGGCTGGCGGGCGCTGGGGACCGAGCTCGTGCCGTTCTCGCCGCTGGCCGACGAGCCACCGCCTGAAAACTGCGACGCCTGCTGGCTGCCGGGCGGCTATCCCGAACTGCATGCCGGCCGGCTCGCTAACGCCTCGCGCTTCCTTGATGGCTTGCGCGGTTTCGCCCGGGCCCGCCCGGTCCATGGCGAGTGCGGCGGCTATATGGTGCTGGGCAGGAGCCTGATCGATGCGGATGGCACGAGCCATGCCATGGCCGGACTGCTCTCCGTCGAGACCAGCTTCGCCAGGCGCAAGATGAATCTCGGCTATCGCAACGCCGTGCTGACCACGGACGGGCCGCTCGGCCCTGCAGGCAGTCGCCTCAGCGGGCACGAATTCCACTACGCGACCGTGATCTCGCAAGGCGAGGATCCGCCCTTCGCGGAAGTCACGGATTCGCACGGCTCTGCTCCCGTACCCGCCGGCAGCCGTCGCGGCCTCGTTTCCGGCTCGTTCTTCCATGCCATCACGATGCGGGAGAGGGTGTGAGCGCGCCTCCCGTCTTCGATGACGGCTTCCGCGACAAGCTCGGCGAGCTCTTCGCCTGGCGCCGCGATGTCAGGCGCTTCCGGCGCGAGCCGGTGCCCGACCAATTGCTGGCGGGATTGCTCGATCAGATGCAGCTTTCGCCGTCGGTCGGCCATTCGCAGCCCTGGCGCTGGCTGAGGGTGGATGATCCCGAGCAGCGCGCCGCGGTACAGGCGAGCTTTTCCCGCTGCAATGCAGATGCGTTGGCCGACTATGACGGCGAACGCGCCGCGCTCTATGCCCACCTCAAGCTCGAGGGCCTGCGCGAGTCGCCCATTCAGTTCGCGGTGTTCTGCGACCACGCGACGGCGCAAGGCCATGGCCTCGGCCGGCGAACCATGCCGGAGATGCTGGACTATTCGGTCGTGGCGGCGATCACGCAGTTCTGGCTCGCCGCCCGCGCCCATGGATTCGGGCTCGGCTGGGTCTCGATCCTCGACCCCGTCGAGATCGCTGGGATCGTCGGCGCGCCGCCGGAGTGGAAGCTGATCGGCTATCTCTGCCTCGGTTATCCCGAGGAGGAGAATGAGGTGCCGGAGCTTGTCCGCGCCGGCTGGGAGAGCGATCCGCGGCTCGCCGAGCACAGTTAGGTAGGCCGCCCGTACACTCCTCGCAGGCCGAGCGCGGTCAGGCTGGCCAGCACGGCCGCGCCGCCGACCAGCCCGGCTGCGGCGGGCCAGCCCAGCGCCTCGATGACACCACCAACGGCGACCGGACCAACGACCTGGCCGAGATTGCTGCCCTGCATCATCAGCCCGACCACGACCGGCGTCAGCCCGGCCGCCGGCGCGAGCACTGGCGCGGAGGCGAGCAGCGTCGCCGGGATGATCCCGCCGACCATCGAGAACAGGACGCAGAGCAGGAAGGTGGCGGTATCGGGCAGTAGGCCGAGGAAGATGCCGATGGCGGAGAGCCCCATCACCAGGCTAGCTGCGACGATCAGGCCGCTGCGGGAAGCGCCGCGCGCGAGCAGCATACCGGCAGCGAGGTTGCCGATGATGTTGACCGCGCTGGCGAGCGCGCCGAGCAGACCGGCTGTCGCGAGCGAGACCTGCATGCGCTGCATCAACAGCACCGGGAGGAAATTGAATAGGGCGAAGAACATCAGTGCGTAGAGCGCGAACGTCAGCGCCAACAATAACGGCCCGCGCGCACCCAGCACCCTGCCGGCGTCCCCGATCAACCCGGCCCAGGATCGCGGCGTGCTTGCGTCGATATTCGGCAGGGTCAGCAAGGTCAGCACGATCACCACGACCGCGAGCGCACCGGTGACCTGCCAGATCATCCGCCAATCGGTGAACCAGAGCCCGGCGAGCATCGCGAGCGCGATGCCCGTCGGCATGAAGCAGCTCCACAGCGCCATGGCGATATCGCGCTGGGCGGGACTGGCGACACGCTGCAACATGGCCGGCCCGGCAATGGTGATCAGCAGAAAGCCGAGGCCCTCGACGACGCGGGAGGCGAGCAGCATCGGGAAACGCGGCGCCGCCGCGCCGAGGAAGGCGCCGACGGCCACGGCAGCCAAGCCGAGCAGCAGGACGCGCCGCGCGCCCAGGCCGATGGCGAGCGTGCCGACCGGGATGCCGCCGACCATGCCGAGCACAGCGAAGATCGAGGCGAGCCAGCCGAGCCTACCGAGATCGAGCCCAAACTCGGCCTGGACCAGCGGCATCGCGATCGCCGCCTTGCCAACCTGCAGCGCCGCGACGATGCCGCTGGCGACGACCACGGAAACAGCGAGCCAGTCGGTCCTGGCGCCGGGCGTCGCGATAGCTGCCGTCATGAGCGAGCCCCCGCAACGGCGATCCGGATTGGGCGATCGATCATGCTCGGCTCCTCATCGGGACAGCGGCGTCGCTCGGAGATGTAGTTTCCCGGCGATCTCGAAAAGTGAGATAATTGGCATCAAGTCGATCAAGGAAATCGATCATGCTTGATGCGCTCACCCTCGACCAGATGCGAACCTTCGTCACCGTGGCCGAGGCCGGCAGCTTCCGCTCGGCGGCGACGCGGCTCGCGCGCGCCCAGTCCGCGATCAGCCACGCGATCGCCAATCTTGAGACCCAGCTCGGCCTTATCCTGTTCGACCGCTCCGGCCATCGCCCCGCCCTGACGGCAGAGGGCAAGGCCCTGCTTGCCGACATCAGGGAGGTGCTGCTGCGCGTCGGCGCGCTGAAGGCTCGCGCCCATGGTCTCAGCCGAGGCGTCGAGATCGAGCTGTCGCTGACCATCGACGTGCTGTTCCCGTTTCCGCTGATCGGAGCTGCACTGTCAGAGCTGCGCGAACGCTACCCGTCGGTCTCGATCCGGCTCGCCATTGAGCCGCTCGGCGGGCCGATCGCGGCGCTGCTGGAGCGGCGCAGCGCGCTCGCCATCACGGTGGGGGAGAATTTCCGCGACCCACGCATCGCGATCGAAGCGCTCACATCGATCGAGATGATCGCGGTCGTCGCGGCGACGCATCCGCTGGCACGCACCGGCGAAGGGCCGCCGCTTACTCGCTCCGAACTCGCCGGACATCTCCAGATCGTCCAGATCGACCCGACGCCGATCTCGGGCACGCAGGATTTCAACGTACTCTCGCCGCAGACCTGCCGCGTCACCGGGCAGGACACCAAGCATGCTATGATCCTGGCCGGACTGGGCTGGGGGCGGCTGCCGAACTGGCTGATCGAACGCGACCTCGCCGAAGGCAGGCTGGTCCGGGTCGCGACCATGGCGCTCGGCCGGAACGCGCAATTGCCGGCGGAAGCCTATCTCGCCCACCGCCTCGACGAGGCGATGGGCCCGGCCGCGCGCGCCTTCGCCGAGGCGCTGGCGCGGCTCTGCGAGGTCAGAGCGCGACCTTGAACGCGGCTTCCGTCTTCGCCTTGATCTCGTCGAGGGACACGCCCTCGGCGAGCTCGATGAGGGTCATGCCACCGCCGTTCTCATCGATCTTGAAGACGCCGAGATCGGTGATCACCATGTCGACGACGCCGGCGCCGGTCAGCGGCAGGTCGCAGGCCTTGAGCAGTTTTGGCGATTCCGAGCCGTCCTTGTTCTTGGCGACGTGCTCCATCACCACGACGACCTTCTTGACGCCGGCGACGAGGTCCATGGCGCCGCCCATGCCCTTCACCATCTTGCCGGGGATCATCCAGTTGGCGAGATCGCCATTCTGCGCGACCTGCATGGCGCCGAGAATGGAGAGGTCGATATGGCCGCCGCGGATCATGCCGAAGGAATCCGAGGAGGAGAAATAGCTCGTCGTCGGCAATTCGGTGATGGTCTGCTTGCCGGCGTTGATCAGGTCGGGATCCTCCTCGCCCTCATAGGGGAAGGGACCCATGCCGAGCATGCCGTTCTCCGACTGGAGCTGAACGCTCATGCCGTCGGGAATGTAGTTCGAGACGAGGGTGGGTATGCCGATGCCGAGATTGACGTAGAAGCCGTCCTTCAGCTCCTTGGCGGCGCGAGCGGCGATCTGTTCACGGGTCCAGGCCATGTGCGTGATCTCCTCTCAGACCGTTTCGCGCTTGCGCACGGTGCGCTGCTCGATGCGCTTCGCCGGATTGGCGACGTGCACGATGCGCTTCACGAAGATGCCGGGCGTGTGCATATGGTCGGGGTCAATCTCGCCGGCCGGGACGAGATGCTCGACCTGGGCGATCGTCATGCGCGAGGCCGAGGCCATCATCGGATTGAAGTTCCGCGCCGTCTTCCGGTAGACGAGATTGCCCTCGGTATCGCCCTTCCAGGCGTGGACGATCGAGATGTCGGCGAAGAGGCCGCGCTCCATGATGTAGCGCTCGCCGTCGAATTCACGCTCTTCCTTGCCTTCAGCGATCAGAGTGCCGACGCCGGTCTTGGTGAAGAAGGCCGGGATGCCGGCGCCGCCGGCGCGGATGCGCTCGGCCAGCGTGCCCTGCGGGTTGAATTCGAGTTCGAGCTGGCCAGACAGATACTGCTCGGCGAAGAGCTTGTTCTCGCCGACATAGGACGAGATCATCTTCTTGATCTGCTTGGTCTCGAGCAGGATGCCAAGGCCTGCGCCGTCGACGCCGGCATTGTTGGAGATGAAGGTCAGGTTCTTGGCGCCGGAGTCGCGGATCGCCTCGATCAGCGTATCGGGAATGCCGCAGAGGCCGAAACCGCCGGCCATGATGGTCATGCCATCCTTGACGACGCCGGCGAGCGCCGCCTTGGCGTCAGGAAAAACCTTCTTCATCGGAATGCCTTCGTCGCTGGGGGATCGTAAGGGAGGCTTTAAAAACAACTAGCCGAGCGCATGGTGCGGTTGCAACCTGTGTCGCTGACGCGGCACTCGTGCGACGATGCAAGGGCGTGAGCCGCTAACGCCAACACATGACAGGCCGGCCCGGCCGATGCTACCAAACGGCGCGCCCTGCCTTCCGGAGCCACGCCCTTGCCCGCTTCCCGCTCCATCCTGCTGATCATCGGCGGCGGCATCGCCGCCTATAAGTGCCTGGAGCTGATCCGGCGCCTGAAGGATCACGGCATCGCCTGCCGCTGCATCCTGACCAGAGCGGGCGAGCAGTTCGTCACGCCGCTCGCCGTGTCCTCGCTCGCCGGCGAGAAATGCTTCACCGACCTGTTCTCGCTGACCGACGAGGCCGATATCGGCCATATCGCGCTGTCGCGCTCGACCGACCTCATCGTGGTCGCGCCCGCCACCGCCGACCTGATCGCCAAGATGGCGAACGGCCATGCCGACGACCTGGCCTCCACGGCGCTTCTTGCCACCGACAAGCGCATCCTGATCGCGCCGGCGATGAATCCGCGGATGTGGGAACATCCGGCGACGCGGCGCAACATGGCGACACTGCAGAAGGACGCCGTCCTCGTCGTCGGCCCCAATTCCGGCGCCATGGCCGAGCGCGGCGAAAGCGGCCCCGGCCGCATGGCCGAGCCGCACGAGCTCCTGGCTGCGATCGAACTGGCGCTTGCCGGCGACAACAGACAGACTCCGGCGATCGGCTTCCTCGGCCGCTTGCCCGGTGGGGCTCAATCGGGTCCGAAGCCGCTCGCCGGCAAGCGCGTGCTCGTCACCTCCGGCCCGACGCATGAGCCGATCGATCCGGTGCGCTACATCGCCAATCGCTCCTCGGGCAAGCAGGGCCACGCCATCGCCGCAGCCGCGGCGGCGGCGGGCGCCCAGGTGACGCTGATCTCCGGCCCGGTGACGATTGGCGATCCCGCCGGGGTCAACACCGTCCATGTCGAGAGCGCCCGCGACATGCTGGCGGCGACTGAAAGTGCGCTACCGGCCGATATCGCGATATTCGCCGCCGCCGTCGCCGACTGGCGCACCGCCGATGCCGCCGGCCAGAAGATGAAGAAGGACGGCAGCAAGCCGCCGAGTCTCGCTCTGGTCGAGAACCCCGACATTCTCGCCACCATCGCGGCCCGCGAGATCGACCGGCCGGCCCTCGTCGTCGGCTTCGCCGCGGAAACGCAGAACGTCGTCGACTATGCCCGCGCCAAGCTGGCGAAGAAGGGTTGCGACCTGATCGTCGCCAATGATGTCGGCGGCACCGGCGTGATGGGCGGCGACGCCAACACTGTCCACCTCGTCACTACCGACAGCGTCGAGACCTGGCCTACTCTGCCAAAGTCGGAGGTGGCGACGCGCCTCGTCGCGCATTTCGCCGACTTGCTGTCGCAGAAGAGCTGAGGCGATGGCGACGCTCCGCATCAGGCGCCTGCCGCACGCCCATGACCTGCCGCTACCGGCCTATGAAACCGCTGGCGCCGCCGGGCTCGACCTGCGCGCCGCTTTGCCGAGTGGGCCGCTACGGCTGGAGTCGGGCGCGCGGCTGCTGGTGCCGACCGGGCTCGTGCTCGAATTGCCGGAGGGGACGGAAGGCCAGGTCAGGCCGCGCTCCGGCCTGGCGCTACGCCATGGCGTCACCCTGCTCAATACGCCCGGGACGATCGACGCCGACTATCGCGGCGAGGTCGGGGTCATCCTGATCAATCACGGCCAGGAGGCCCTCACCATCCGGCATGGCGACCGCATCGCCCAGCTCGTCGTCGCGGCGGTGCTGCAGGTGGGAATCGTCGAGGTCACGGAGCTCAGCGAAACCATGCGCGGGGCCGGCGGCTTCGGCTCGACCGGGGTGAGCGATGCCGCGCCACGGCAGGCGGCCGGAGGCAAGGCATGATCCAGATCTCGCGCCGCAGCCTGCTCGCGGTCACCGCGGTGGTCGACATCGCCCTGCATGCCCGCCCGGCCCCGGTCGCGGCCAAGGCGCTGGCGGCGCGGCACGAATTGCCGCCGCGCCATCTCGAAACCGTGCTACAGGCGCTGGTTCGGGTCGGCATCCTCAAGGGCGTGCGCGGCCCGCGCGGCGGCTACGAGCTTGCGCGCGAGCGCCGCCGCATCACAGCCGGCGAGATCGTGCGTGCCGCCATGCAGGCCAATGCCGACGAAACCTTGCCACCACTGCCGCAATCGGCCCTGGTGGATGAGGTGATCGACCCGATGATGCAGCAGGCCATGGAGGCCTGGCTCGGCAAGCTCGACGCCGTCACCGTGGCCGATCTCTGCCGTGAGGCGGAGGAGCGCGCTGCGACCGGAAAACCGATGGTCGACACAGATTTTACAATTTAGGACGTTGAATAGCTCATTTCTCGACAAATTCTGTGATTTGATGCTAGCGTGAGATCAGGTTCACAAGCCCAGACCAGCCAAGTCCAGTCCAGCAAGGAGGCCGTCATGGCCGATGCAGCGCAGAAGCCCGCCCACGTTCCCGGCCGCGGCCGCGTCTACAACTCGATCACCGACACGATTGGCGATACCCCGCTGGTGCGCCTGAACCGCCTGCCGGCCGAGCGCGGCGTCCAGGCCACGATCCTGGCCAAGCTCGAATTCTTCAACCCGATCTCCAGCGTCAAGGATCGCATCGGCGTCTCGATGGTCGACGCGCTCGAAGCCTCGGGCGCGCTCAAGCCGGGCGGCACGCTGATCGAGCCGACTTCGGGCAATACCGGCATCGCGCTCGCCTTCGTCGCCGCTGCGCGCGGCTATCGCCTGATCCTGGTCATGCCCGAGACGATGTCGCTGGAGCGCCGCAAGATGCTGGCCTTCCTCGGCGCCGAGCTGGTGCTGACGCCCGGCCCCGGCGGCATGCGCGGCGCCGTCGCCAGGGCCGAGGAACTCAAGAACGAGATTCCCGGCTCGATCATCCCGCAGCAATTCGAGAACCCCGCCAATCCTGCGATCCATCGCAAGACCACGGCCGAAGAGATCTGGAACGACACCAATGGCGCGGTCGACATCGTCATCTCCGGCGTCGGCACTGGCGGAACGATCACCGGCGTCGGCCAGGTACTTAAGGCAAAGAAGCCGTCGGTGAAGATGGTCGCGATCGAGCCGGAGGATTCGCCGGTCCTGTCGGGTGGCCAGCCCGGCCCTCACAAGATCCAGGGCATCGGCGCCGGCTTCGTGCCCGGTATTCTCGATCGCGGCGTCATCGACGAGGTCGTCACCGTCGGCAACCAGACGGCGTTCGAGACCGCACGCGCGCTCGCCAAGGCCGAGGGCATCCCGGCCGGCATCTCCTCCGGCGCGGCCGTCGCCGCGGCGCTCGAGGTCGGCGCTCGCCCGGAGAACGCCGGCAAGACGATCGTGGTGATCATCCCCTCCTTCGCCGAGCGCTATATCTCCAGCGCCCTGTTCGAAGGCCTGTGATCCCAACAAACCTGCAGATCGTCCGGCTGAGCGAAACCCTGCCGGACGACCTGCCCAAGCTGCAGGACGAAGCGGCCGCCGAGGGCTACCGCTTCGTCGATGGCATCCTGGAAGAATGGGATGCCGGCCGCTATGCCGGCGCAGACGAACGGAACACGCTACTGGCCGTCTATCGCGAGGGCGTGCTGGCCGCGATCGGCGCGGTGACTCCCGACCCTTACGACCCGGCTCCCGACCTGCTGCGCATCCGCCATGTCTATGTCAGACCGGCGAACCGGCGCGAGGGCGTCGGCCACGTCCTCGCCGGCGCGCTGATTCAGCAGGGCCTGGCGCTGGCGCCGCGGCTCTCGCTCAATGCGGCCGACGCCGGTGCCTCCGCGTTCTGGGAGGCGCTGGGCTTCCGGCCGGATCGCGGCGGCACCCGCCGCAGCCATCTTCTGGAACGCTGAGGCGTTCAGCCCCGCAGCGCGATCCAGTTGCCCCAGGGATCGACGGCCGATCCGGCATCGCCACCGCCGGACGCCGCCATGCGCCGGCTCAGCGCCGCATGGGCCTCCGCGTCGCGCGCCACCAGTTCGAAGCTCGCAAGGCCCGCCTCGTTGTCGCGGCGTGGGCCGGCGCCACGGCTGTGCCAGGTATTGGTCGCGATGTGATGGTGGTAGCCGCCGGTCGCCATGAAGCTGGCCCCGGGATAATGCACCATTACCTCGAAGCCGAGCGCGTCGCGATAGAACGCCTCGGCCTGCTGGACGTCGCCGACGCGCAGATGGATATGACCCATCACGGTACCCTCCGGCATGCCGGAATAGGCGCGCCCGTCGGCGTCGCGTAGCAGGGCGTCGAGATCGAGCCGCTCGGTCGCCATGGCGATGCGGCCGCCGTCGAGCCGCGGCCATTCGGGGCGGCTGCGGTCGCGATAGATCTCGATGCCATTGCCCTCGGGATCTGAGAGGTAGAGCGCCTCGCTGACCAGATGGTTCGAGGCGCCTTCCAGCCCGGTGCGCGTCTCGGCCGCATGCCGCAGCCAGTTGCCGAGGTCACGGCGCGAGGGCAGCAGGATCGCCATGTGGAACAGGCCGGCAGCCGAAGAGGGATGCTGCGCACCGGCTTCCAGCTTGACCAGCGGCTCGCCGCCGGCGCCGAGCACGGCGCGGTCGGCATCCCGCTCGATCACCGAGAGCCCGATCGCATCGCGGTAGAATGCCGTAAGGCCAGCGAGGTCGCGTACGCGCAGGGAGACCGCGCCGATATGGACGGGGGCGTCGAGCGACTCGTTGCGATGGGCCAGGGTCTCTGTGGCTGCGGACATGGGACTGCTCCAAACTTGCGGGCGGCAACACCGCTCCCAGACAAGATGGGCCTTTCAGCCGCGCTTGTCGTCCCTGCAGGAGGCAAGTCCGAGATTGCGCCACCGCAATCTCGGACAGTCGTCAGCTGCGCTCCGCCAGCGTCCGTGCGATCGCAGCGCGAAGCTCGGGGATGCCGAGCCCCTTCTCGCTGGAGGTCAGCAGCACCTCGGGGAAGGCGGCGGGACGGCGCTTGATCTCGTCATAGGTCGCCTCGGCCATGAAGGTCTGGTCGGCCTGCTTCAGTGCATCGCCCTTGGTCAGCACGACCTGATAGCTGACGGCGGCCTTGTCGAGCGTCTCCAGCACGGCGCCGTCGACGTCCTTGATGCCATGACGGGCGTCGATCAGCACGTAGACGCGCATCAGATTGGCGCGGCCGCGCAGATACTCATGGATCAGCTTGGTCCAGGCCGCGACCTTTTCCTTGCCGACCGCTGCATAGCCGTAGCCGGGCATGTCGACGATGGTCAGGCGCTCGTCATGGCCGACCTGCCGGAAGAAATTGAGCTGCTGGGTCCGGCCCGGCGTGTGCGAGGTCCGCGCCAGCGCGTTGCGGCGGGTCAGCGCGTTGATCAGGCTCGATTTGCCGACATTGGAACGGCCCGCGAAGGCGATCTCCTGCCCAACCATGGGCGGCAGGTCGTCGATCCGGGTCGAAGCCCAAACGAAATCCCAGGGGCCCTCGAACAGCTTTCGGGCGGATTCGAGTTCTTCGGCGCTGAAGGGTGTGGTCGTGCTGGCGGTCATGGCTTCTGCCTACACGGCGGAGCGGAGCGCGTCGATGTCCGCGCCGGCGATCAATGGCAGGTTGCGCGCGATCTTGTCCGGCTCCCAGTCCCACCAGCGGATCTCGAGCAGCGCCGCAACCACTTCCGGCGGGAACCGCAGCTTCACGACGCGGCCGGGATTGCCGACGACGACCGCATAAGGCGGCACGTCGCGCGAGACCTGCGCGCGGGTGCCGATGATCGCGCCGTGACCGATGCTGACGCCCGGCATGATCACCGCCTCGCGGCCGATCCAGACATCGTTGCCGATCACGGTATCGCCGCGCAAGGACAGGCCATCACGGGTGAAGTCCGGCACGGTCTCGAAGCCGAACATGCCGAACGGATAGGTCGAGAACCCGCCCATCGGATGGTTGGCGCCGTTCATGATGAACTGCGCCGCCTGGGCGATCGCGACGAATTTGCCGATGATCAGCCGGTCGCCGATGAAGTCGAAATGATAGCGCACGCAGCGGGCGAGGAAGTGCTCGGGCCCGCGCGAGTCATCGTAATAAGAGTAGTCGCCGACCTCGACGAGCGGATGGTCGACGACGGCCTTGAGGAAGGCCGTGCCCTTCCAGCCGGCGATCGGATGGCGGGTCTTGGGATCGGGAAGCGGCATGGCGCGGCACTAAGCACATTGCCGTCGCTCCGGACAAGCCGCGAAACCACGCAAACCCTCCGGCCAAAACAAAACGCCGGAGCCCCAGGAGGCATCCGGCGTTCGATCTCTCTGACGGGCGGGGCTCTCGCCCCGCTGCTTCACTTCTTGTTGCTGTTCGCTGGCTTGCCGGGAGCGGGCACGGCCGGGGTCGTAGTCGCGGCGGCCGGCTTCTTGCCGAACATGCCCTTGAGATTGTCCCACAGCTCGATCTTCACGCCATGCTTGCGCATGATGTAGCCCTGCTGGGCAACCGAGAGCAGGTTGTTCCAGGTCCAGTAAATCACCAGGCCGGCCGGGAACGAGCCGAGCAAAAAGGTGAAGAACACCGGCATCCAGGTGAACATCATCTTTTGGACCGGATCCGGCGGCTCCGGATTCATCTTCATCTGCACGAACATCGTCACGCCCATCAGGATCGGCCAGATGCCGAGATGCAGCATGGCCGGTGGCGTGAACGGCAGGAGGCCGAACAGGTTGAAGAGATTGGTCGGGTCCGGCGCGGCGAGGTCCTTGATCCAACCATAGAACGGCGCGTGCCGCATCTCGATGGTGATGAACAGGATCTTGTAGAGCGCGAAGAAGACCGGGATCTGCACCAGCACCGGCCAGCAGCCGGCGAGCGGGTTGATCTTCTGGGTCTTGTACAGCTCCATCAGCGCCTGCTGCTGCTTCATCTTGTCGTCAGCATAGCGCTCGCGGATCGCCATCATCTCCGGCTGAACCGCCTTCATCTTCGCCATCGAGGCGTAGGACTTGTTGGCGAGCGGGAAGAACAGCAGCTTCAGCAGGACGGTGACGACCAGGATGGCGATGCCGAAATTGCCGACATGCTTGTAGACCCAGTCCATCACGTAGAACATCGGCTTCGTGATGAAATAGAACCAGCCCCAGTCGATCATCAGCTCGAAGCGCTTGATGCCGAGGTTCTTTTCATAGCCGTCGATCGCCGCGACTTCCTTGGCGCCGGCGAACAGGCGCGAGGAGGCGCTGGCGGAAGCGCCGGGCGCGACATTGACGGCTTCGCCGAGGAAGTCGGCCTGGTAGGTGCGCACCGAGCCGGTCTGGACCGAGGAATAGCGACCCTCGTACTTCTTGCCCTGGTCGGGGATCGCGGCCGCGGCCCAGTACTTGTCGGTGATGCCGACGAAGCCGCCGACGACGTCCTTCCAGACCTTGCCATGCGTCGCCGAGCCGAGCGCCGGCTCCTTGTCGATGGCGTCGTAGGTATATTCCTGCAGGCCCTGCTCGCCGAGCGAGCCGATCATACCCTCATGCAGCACGTAGTAGCCGAGCGTCGTCGGCTTGCCGACGCGCACGACCTGGCCATAGGGGTAGAGCGACACGGCGTTCGCGCTCTTGTTCTCGACCTCGTCACGGATCGAGAACATCGCGTTGTCGTCGACCGCGATGGTGCGCTTGAAGATGAGGCCCTGGCCGTTGTCCCAGGTCAGCGTCACCGGCTTGGCCGAGGTCAGGACCTCGCTGTCCGCGGTCCAGACCGTGTTGGCGTTCGGCAGCGGAACATTGGCGCCGGGCCCGGCGACCCAGCCGAAATCGGAATAATAGGCGTTCGGGCCACCGGCCGGCGAGAGCAGCACGATGATCGGGCTCTTCGGGTCGACGGTCTCGTGATAGGCCTTGAGCGAGACGTCGTCGATGCGCGCGCCGGTCAGCGAAATCGAGCCGGCGATCTTGCTCGTGTCGATCCTGAGGCGCGGGCCGGCGGCGAGGGCTGCGTCGCGGGTCGCTGCGACAGGAGCGGCCGTGACCGGCGCTTGACCGGGCTGCGCCGGAGCGGTGCCCTGGGCCGGAGCCGGAGCCGGAGCGGTGCCAGACGCGGTCGGCGCGCCGGAGGGCTGCGGCGCCTGCTGGCTCTGCGTCTGCTGGTTCTGCTGGGCGATCTGCTTCTGCTTCTCCGCCTGCGGCAGGCCGTAGAAATATTGCCAGCCGAGCAGCACGACGACCGAGAGCGTGATCGCCAGCAGCAGATTGCGGTTGTCTTCTTTCATCATCCGTCTCGGAGGCAGTCTCGCGGGCCCTGACGGGCCGCTAGGAGGCTTTGCGGGGGGCGGAGCGGCGCTTGCCGCCACCGGCTGGGCGGGCGCGGTCGAACGCGACCGAAAGGTCGGCGATCATCGCGGTGAAATCGGCCTGGACGGTCTCGGGCCGGGCGACGATCACGAGATCGCAGGGCTTGCCGGCCTGCTCGGCCAGAGCGAGCGCGGCAGCGGCGCGCAGGCGGCGACGGATGCGGTTGCGCACCACGGCGTTGCCGGTCTTGCGTGAGGCGGTCAGCCCGAGACGCAGATCGTCCTGGTCCGGCTTGTCGAGCACCTGCACGGTGAAGGCGGACGAACGAAAACGGCGGCCGTGCTCGGCCGCCGCGAGAAAGTCCTTGCGTTGCGTCAGACGGGCGAGGCGCATGGCGGTTGGCCAGTCTTCCGGAACGGGCGCGCCTGAAACGCGCGCCTTTGGGCTCATCAGGCCGACAGGCGCTTGCGGCCGTGGGCGCGACGAGCGGCGATGACCTTGCGGCCGCCCTTGGTCGCCATGCGGGCGCGGTAGCCGTGGCGGCGCTTACGCACCAGCTTGCTGGGTTGGTAGGTTCTCTTCACGGTCCGTCTCCGGGGCCTTGTTCGGCAGGGCAAGCGCAGCTTTCGCGGGAAAGCCGATGCCAGCCAAGCCTGTCGTGCAAAAAGGGTCCGCGCCGCCCAAAGGCAGCGCAGGTGGCGGGCTTATGGCGGATGGGGGACCCCGAGTCAATGGCGAAACGCCTGCGCCGCGCCGTCGCAGCGGCCATTTCGCCACGGGCTTGCGCTTAGCTGCCAAAGCGCCGATATAGCGCTCGGGAGGTTGGCGAGGGACGTCTCACTCGCCAACCCGGTCAGGTCCGGAAGGAAGCAGCCGTAACGAGACCGAACGGGTCTTCGTCCAACCTCCTACTTCGCGCAAGCCCGCGAACCGCATCTTCTCTCACATTCCTGACGCGTTCGCGCCGCCTGCGGCAGATGCGGCGTTGACCACCGCGCTGCGATTGGCGAAAGCATGGTCATGACCGACGAGACCGTCCCCGCCGACGAGCCGGGCTTCCCCGGCATGGCCCCGGCGCCAGCCCCGGCCGCAGCCCCCGCCGGCTATCGCGTGCTGGCGCGCAAATACCGCCCGGCGCATTTCGGCGACCTGATCGGCCAGGACGCCATGGTCCGGACGCTGACCAATGCCTTCGCGGCCGGCCGTATCCCGCAGGCCTGGATGCTGACCGGCGTGCGCGGCGTCGGCAAGACCACGACGGCGCGCATCCTCGCCCGGGCCCTGAACTATCAGACTGCCGACGGCAGCGGCGCCCCGACCACCGATCTCTCGCAGTTCGGCGTACATTGCCAGGCGATCGTCGAGGGCCGCCATATCGACGTGATGGAGATCGACGCCGCATCGAACAACGGCGTCGACAATGTCCGCCAGATCAACGACGCGGTGCGCTACGCCCCGGTCTCGGCGCGCTACAAGGTCTACATCATCGACGAGGTCCACATGCTCTCGGGAGGCGCCTTCAACGCCTTCCTGAAGACGCTGGAGGAGCCGCCGCCGCACGCCAAGTTCATCTTCGCCACGACCGAAATCCGCAAAGTTCCGGTGACGGTGCTGTCGCGCTGCCAGCGCTTCGACCTGCGCCGCGTCGATGCGGCACTCCTCGTCGGACATCTCGACAAGATCTGCCGGGCGGAGGGCATCGAGGCCGAGGAGGAGGCGCTCGCCGCCGTGGCCCGCGCCGCCGAGGGCTCGGTGCGTGATTCGCTCTCGATCCTCGACCAGGCGATCGCCCATGCCGGCGGCATGATCACCCTGGACGAGGTCCGCAGCATGCTCGGCCTCTCCGACCGGGCGCGGGTCATCGACCTGTTCGAGCTCACGATGAAGGGCGACATCGCCGGAGCGCTGGGCGAGCTCAGGGCACAGTACGATGCCGGTGCCGACCCGGCTGTGGTGCTCTCGGACCTCGCCGAGTTCAGCCATCTGGTGACGCGTCTCAAGCTCGTGCCGGACGCGGCCAAGGACAACAGCCTCTCGCAGGCCGAGCGGGTGCGCGGCGCCGATTTCGCCCAGCGCCTGTCGATCCGCGTGCTGGCGCGGGCCTGGCAGATGCTGCTCAAGGCCGTCGGCGAAGTCCGCCAGGCCGACCGGCCGGTGATGGCAGCCGAGATGGCGCTGGTGCGCCTCGCCCATGCCGCCGACCTGCCGACGCCGGACGAGGCACTAAGAATGCTGCGCGACGGCAGCGGGGCTACTGGCGGAAACGGTTCCGCAGCACCGCGCCCGCCATCGGGCGGCGGCGCGACCGCGCTCGCGGCCCGCCCGGTGCTCGCCAGCGCCAATCCGATGCCCGCCGCCGCGCCCGCTGCGCAGCCGCGGGCCAGCGCCCTGCCGCAGCCGCAGAGCTTCGAGGAGGTCGTCGCGCTCGCCTCGCGCCATCGCGACATCACCATGAAGCTGGCGCTGGAGCGCGATGTCCGGCTGGTGCGCTTCGAGCAGGGCCGGATCGAGTTCTCGCTGGCCGAGCACGGCAATCGCCTCCTCGCCAACGACCTGTCGAAGCGGCTGAAGGAATGGACCGGCCAGACCTGGCTGGTCGCCATCGTCAATGCCGAGGGTTCCGCGACCTTGCGCGAGCAGGCGGTGGCGGCGCGCGACAAGCGCGAGAACGATGCCGCCAACCACCCGGCCGTGCGGGCCGTGATGGAGCGCTTCCCCGGCGCCCGCATCGTCGATGTCCGCGATCCGCGCGCGGCGGAGGCCGAGACACCTGCCGCCACAGCCGGCGGCGACGAGGACCTGCCCGAAATCGAGCCGCTCTTCGACGATAGCGAGCCCGACTTCGACGGCGTCGAATTCTGGACCGACAACTGAACAAGAGGGGAGCGCCGCCATGCGCGACATGATGGGCCTGATGAAGCAGGCGCAGGACATGCAGAAGAAGATGGCCGAGATGCAGGCCCAGCTCGAGACGCTCGAATTCGAGGGCTCGGCCGGCGGCGGCCTGGTCAAAGTGGTGATGACCGCCAAGAACGTGCTGAAATCGGTGAAGATCGACCCGAGCCTGATGGTTCAGGGCGAGGAGGAGATCCTCGAGGACCTCGTCATCTCCGCCAGCAACGACGCCCGCAACAAGGGCGAGCGCGCCGTGCAGGAGAAGATGGCCGATGTCACCCGCGGCCTGCCTATCCCGCCCGGCATGAAGCTGTTCTGAGCGCCCAAGGCCGTCATGCCCGGGCTCGACCCGGGCATCTCTTGCAGAAAAGCCCTCTTATCCCGAGATGGTCGGCTCAAGGCCGACCATGACGACCTTCCGAGACCCATGTCCCGCACCATTGCCGGCCCCGAGATCGAGCGCCTGATCCAGCTCCTGGCCAAGCTGCCGGGCCTAGGGCCGCGCTCGGCCAGGCGCGCCGCGCTCCATCTCGTCAAGAAGCGCGAGCAATTGCTCGGCCCGCTGGCCGAGGCGATGGCGGTGGCGCGCGAGCGCATCATCGTCTGCTCGACCTGCGGCAATGTCGACACCAGCGACCCGTGCGGGCTCTGCCGCGATCCGCGCCGCGACGAGAGCCTGATCGTCGTGGTCGCCGACATCTCCGATCTCTGGGCGCTGGAGCGCTCGGGCGCGGTCGGCGGGCGCTACCATGTGCTCGGCGGCGTGCTCTCGGCGCTCGACGGCATCAGGCCCGAGAACCTCTCGCTCGATGCGCTGGTGGCGCGCGCCTCCGATCCGGCGGTGAAGGAAGTGATCCTGGCGCTCAATGCTACGGTCGAGGGCCAGACCACCGCGCATTTCATCACCGACCTCCTGGCGCATCTCGAGGTCAAGGTGACCAAGCTCGCCCATGGCGTGCCGGTTGGCGGCGAGCTCGATTATCTCGACGACGGCACGCTGGCGGCTGCGATCCGCCAGCGCACAGGCTTCTAGAGACTTCAATCGTCCCAGAACGTGCCGCTCTTGCAGCGATAGCCGACGAAACATTGCGGCGTGTCGCGAGCCGGAACCCAAGCTGGAAAAGCCGTCTCGTCGAACTGGCAGAAGCTGCGATCGCGCACGAAGCGGTCATAGGTGTAGCCGCCGGTGCCGAGCACGATCGCGCCGTTGGCGAGGACGCTCTGGCGGTTGGCGGCGCAGCTGTGCGCCGGGGATTGCGGCCGCCCTTGCGCGAACACCGTGCCGGCGAAGCCCAAAGCAAGAATTGCAATCAGGACCCGAGTCATCGTTCGCCTCCACAGCGTTAAGCCTGTTCGCATTGTAACATGCTTGCGCGGCTCGCGTTCCCGCTTTGCCTTGACGGCGCCGCATGGTTCCGCCATCGCTCCGCCCGACATCGCATGACCCGCTGGAGCCCGTCCATGTCCCTGACCGATCTCGCCGCCACCATCGACGCCGCTTGGGAGAACCGGGCCGAGATCGGGATCGCCACCAAGGGCGCCGTGCGCGAGGCGGTCGAGCAGGCGATCGAGCTGCTCGATTCCGGCCAGGCCCGCGTCGCCGAGAAGGTCGGCGGCGACTGGGTCACGAATCAGTGGCTGAAGAAGGCGGTGCTGCTCTCCTTCCGCCTCGCCGACAACGAGATCATGGCGCATGGCCCGGGCGAAGGCGTGTTCTGGGACAAGGTGCCCTCGAAGTTCGCCGGCTGGGGCGAGAACCGCTTCCGTGCCGCCGGCTTCCGCGTCGTGCCGCCGGCGGCCGCGCGCAAGGGTTCCTATCTCGCGCCGAACGTCATCCTGATGCCGTCCTTCGTCAACATCGGCGCCTATGTCGATTCCGGCACCATGGTCGACACCTGGGCGACGGTCGGCTCCTGCGCCCAGATCGGCAAGAACGTCCACCTCTCCGGCGGCGTCGGCATCGGCGGCGTGCTCGAGCCGCTGCAGGCCAATCCGACCATTATCGAGGACAATTGCTTCATCGGTGCCCGCTCCGAGGTGGTCGAGGGCGTGGTCGTCGGCGAGGGCTCGGTGCTCGCCATGGGCGTGTTCATCTCGGCCACGACCAAGATCGTCGACCGCGCCACCGGCCAGGTCCATGTCGGCAAGGTGCCGCCCTATTCGGTCGTCGTCGCCGGTTCGCTGCCGGGCAAGCCGCTGAATGACGGCACACCCGGGCCCTCGCTCTACTGCGCCGTGATCGTCAAGACCGTCGACGCCCAGACCCGCGCCAAGACCGGCATCAACGAATTGCTGCGCGACTGAATCTGGAGAAAGCGGAGCCCATGAAGACGCTTCTGAGCGCCGCAGCGCTCTCGCTCTTCACATTGTCCGCGCAGCAGTTGCGGGCCGAGCCGGTCAACCTGACGCTGAAGCTCATCGACGAGGCCGGCAAGCCGCTCGCCGGCCATGCGATCAGGGTCGCGATCGGCTCGGAGGCCGAAGCCAGCGCACCTGAGGCCGGCCAGCGCCTGTCGACCGATGCCGGCGGCATCGTGCGTATGAACGCCGAGGCGACAATCGACCGCCGCAGCGTCTCCTCGACCAGCGTCTTCACCCGCCACCCGGCCGAGCATGTCGTCGTCGGCGTCGAGCTCGACCTGATCGGCCGCCGGGCGCTCTACCGTGTCCGACTCGACCAGACCAAGGCCGGCACGGTCGGCCAGATCAACGCCTTCCTGGCTGGCGCTGGCGGGCGCTTCGACCAGCCGCTCGCCTTCCATGCCGATACGCGCAGCTGGAGCCTGCCCGACGATCCGGCCGGACTGCGGCTGACCGGCATCGGCGCCGAATTGAAGGCGCACAATATGGAGGGCTCGGCCGAGACCGGCCGTACCATCACCCTCACCATCGCCAAGCAGAGCTTCAAGCGGCGGTAGGCGCGAGGTCACCCTCGCGCTCACCCACAGCGGCGCTCAGACCCCCGGAATCGGATTGGGCGTAGGCTCGGCCGAACCAGGCGCCAATTCCTGGCGCTGTACAGCCGGCGAAGCGGCGAGCGCATCGCGCAGCTTCTGCTCCTGCGAATGGTCGAGCGAGGTCTTGAGCACGACGCCGCCGGTGCCCTTGATCGCTTCGAGCACCTTGTCGCCCGTCATCTTCTGGATCAGCACGAAGAGCGCGGCATTGCCCGGCTGCAGGCTGGCGGAAAGCTCCTTCATGAAGCCGTCATTGACGCCGTAGTCGCTCAGCGCGCCACCGAGCGCGCCGGAGGCAGCGCCGATCGCCGCGCCGAAGATCGGCATCAAGAAGATCGCGCCGATCAGCAGGCCCCAGAAGCCGCCTGAAGCGGCGCCGAGCGCAGTGGTGTTGAGCAGCTGGTTGAGCTTGATCTTGCCGTCCTCGTGCATCACAGCGATCGCGGCATCGCTGATCTGGATCAGATATTCCTTCTGCAGGCCGAACAGCTTCTGCCGCATTTCCTCGGCCCTGGCTTCGGTCGGATAGACGATGACGACGAGATCGGACATGGCGCACTCCTCTGACAGGACGACACAAGCTGCCGTCGCTCTGTGACGGGCTTGCGGCGAACGCGCGACGAAGCGACGCGTTCCCTCACTCGCCCGCCACCTCCTTCGCCGCGGCGAGCGCCGCGCCGCGCAGCGGCAGCTCCTGCATGCGTAGCAGGAAGATGAGCGCCAGAGCGAATCCGGCAAAGCTCGCGGCGAAGACATAGCGGAACAGGCCGACCATGGTGGCGCGGTCGACCGCGCCGGCCTTCAGTGTCTCGGCCGAGAGCCCGGCGCCGCTGGCGCCGAGCCCGCCAAGCACGATCGCGCCGAAGACGGCGACGATCAGCGCCCCGCCGATCTGGCGGAAGAAATTGGCCGTGCCGGTGGCGGTGCCGAGCTGGTGCATCGGCACGGCGTTCTGGATCGAGACCGTCGCGACCGGCAGCAGCGTGCCGAAGCCGACGCTGATGAAAGCCAGCACCAGCCCGAAGCCCCAGAGCGGCAGCTGGTCGCCATAGGCGATCAGCGCGGCCGTACCGGCGAGCGCGACGGTGAGCCCGGCCACCGGCACGCGCTTGTAATGCGTCAACTTGCCCAGCGCCCGCCCGGACGAGGTCGCGCCGAGGACCGTGCCGCAGGTCAGCGGGATCAGGCCGAGGCCGGAATTGGCGGCAGACAGACCCGCCACCGTCTCGAAATAGAGCGGCAGATAGATGGTCAGGCCGATGAAGGTGCCCATGCCGAAGCCGGCCGCGATCGTACCGTTGCGGACGACCGGATTGGCCAGGACCGTCAGCGGGATCAGCGGCTCCTCGGCACTACGCAGGCGCCAGGCGAAGCAGAGCCAGAGCAGCACTGAGACGGCGACGAGGCCAAGGATCTGCGGGGATGTCCAGGGATAGTGCGTGCCGCCCCAGGACAATGCCAGCAGCAGGGTCATCGTCGCGCTGGTCATCAGCAGCGCGCCGAGCACGTCGAGCTTGTGCGGCCGCTCATGCCGCGGCAGGCGCTGCAGGGCCTTGTCGGTCATCCAGTAGGCGCCGAGCCCGAGCGGCAGGTTGATCCAGAAGATCACCGACCAGTGCAGCGCCTCGGAGATCAGGCCGCCGAGCACCGGCCCGAGCAGGGACGAGGTGAAGAAGACGCTGGCGAAATAGACCTGGTACTTGCCGCGCTCCCGCGGCGGAACCATGTCGCCGACGATGGTCTGCGCCATGGCGATCAGTCCGCCGCCACCGAGCCCCTGGACGAAGCGGGCGGCGACCAAGAGCCAGAGCGAGGGCGCGAGCGCGCAGGCGACCGAGCCGATCACGAAGATCACGATCCCGCCGAGCATGGTGACGCGCCGGCCATGGATATCGGCGAACTTGCCGTAGAGCGGCGTCACCGCGGTCGAGGCGAGCAGATAGGCCGTCACTACCCAGGGCAGATGCGCGACATCGCCGAGCTCGCGGCCGATCGTCGGCATCGCGGTCGCGACGATGGTCTGGTCCAGCGCCGCCAGGAACATGGCGAGCATGGTCCCGGTCAGGATAGACCGGATGTCGGCATGGGAAAGCGCCGCCTGCGCTGGCGGCGTCTCGACCCGCTTGTCCATCGGCACCTGTCCGTCCTGTGCGCAGGGAATGCCCAACGATATGACCAGGGCTCGCCATGCGCCAGAGTTGGGGACGCAAGGCCGCCGCGAAGTGGGCGCAGCCCGGCATTGGCCGCGCCGCGGACTGCCGCTAGCATGATCTTCTCCGCTGCGAGGGCCCATGCGCGCGCATTTGCTTCTGCCCCTGCTGATGATGCCGATCACGGTCGAGGCGCTCGAGCTGACCGGCCGCTACGGCTATGCCGGCGAATGGGCGGTGTCGGCGCGGCTCACCGAGGCGGACGCCGCCAACTCCCGGCGCAAGCGCGATTTCGCGGGGCCGATCACCCTGAAGCATCTTGCTTTGTGCGGGCCGGGCGAGGTCGCGGAGAAATCCGGCACGCTCAACCTGCGCCGCGACGGGCAGCGCTATGCCGCCATACTGATGATCGGCGAGGAGAGCTGCGCCGCGACAGGCGCCTTGTCCGAGGACGGCGTCGCCTTCGCCGATTGCGGCAAGGCCGGGAAAATTCCGCTCAGGCTCTGGTTGAAATGACCAATCTACGCTGTCTGGCTGCGCTGGCGGCCGCCCTCAGTTGCGGCACCGCCCTGGCCGATACGCGACCTTCCCTGTGCCAGCCGAGCGAGACCGCGATCTTCTCCTGCGCGATCGGCGGCAAGACCGCCTCGCTCTGCGCCTCCCCGGACATCGGCCCGGGTCAGGGCAGCCTGAGCTATCGCTTCGGCCGCAAGGGCGCGATCGAGCTGACGCATCCGGACAAGCCCGCGCCGCCGGACCAGTCCTTCAGCACGGCCGTCGTCGGCGATGCCGGATTCGCTGGCGACATCGTCCGCTTCTCGCGCGGAGACACGCGCTACACGCTCTATTCGATCATCGTGAAGGGACGAGGCGAGCGCGACGGTATCCTCGTTTCCAGAAACGGCCGCCAGATCGCCGACCTCAAATGCAGGGATTTCGCTCTCGGCACGGACGCGTGGAAGCTGCTCTATCGCGCCAAGCTGCCCAAGGCGGAGCCGGCCTCGCTCGACTAGTCCTGCCCCTCAGCTTCCGGCACCTTCAGGATCATCGCGCCATCGGCATCGATCGGCCGGCCATCCTCGGTCTGCACGGTCAACGTGACCTTGCGGCCACTGTCGCGCTCGATCAGCGAGGAGTGCGGCTCGCCCGGCGCGAACAGATGCTGCTCGCCCCATTGCCTGAGCGCCACCATCACCGGGAACAGGTCGCGGCCCTTGGCGGTCAACCGGTATTCCTGCCTGGTGCCGCCGCTGGCAGCCGGAACCGCTTCGAGGATGCCGCGCGCCGTCAGCGTGCGCAGCCGCTCGGAGAGGATGTTGCGGGCAATGCCGAGGCTCTTCTGGAACTCGCTGAAGCGGGTCATGCCGTCGAAGGCGTCGCGCACGATCAGCATCGACCACCAGTCGCCGATCGCGTCGAGCGCGCGGGCGCTCGGGCAATAGTCGCTGACCAGGCTGCGCCGCTTGACCATCGTTCCCGCGTTCTCCTCAAGGCTCCGTGATCGGCTTTCGGTTGCAAGATAAAACTAACAAGGCTACACCGCAATGAGTTTCATTATGAAACTTATCTAGCGGAGACCTGCCCATGCGACTGGATCCTGAGGCGGCGCCGACCGGCGCCGCGAGCGCTGACGCACGCCCATCGCCCCTCCCGACGACGCGGCTTTCAGCCGGCATGATCCTGCTCTTTGCGGTGGCGAGCGGGCTTGCCGTCGCAAACGCCTATTTCGCCCATCCGCTGCTCGACATCATTGCCGATGATCTCCAGCTCTCGCGCGCCACGGTCGGGCTCGTGGTCGGCGCGACGCAGCTCGGCTACGGGCTCGGGCTCATCCTGCTGGTGCCGCTTGGCGACCTCGTCGACCGCCGCAAGCTGGTCGTGCTGCAATCGCTGCTCTCGGTCGCGGCGCTGATCTGCATCGCCTGCTCCGTCTCGGGTGCGATGGTGCTCGCGGCAATGGCGGCGATGGGCTTCCTCGCCGTGGTGACGCAGGCCTTCGTCGCCTATGCGGCGAGCCTGGCGCGGCCGGAAGAGCGCGGCCGGGTCGTCGGCTCCGTCACCAGCGGGATCGTCCTCGGCATCCTGCTGGCCCGCGCCATCGCCGGGGCGACGGCCGACATCTCGGGCTGGCGGGCGGTCTATCTGCTCTCGGCGGCAGCGACGCTCGTCATCGCCATGGTCTTGTTCAGAGCCTTGCCGCCGGAGCGCAGGCCGCCGGCTCAGCTCTCCTATCCCAAGCTGATCGTCTCGCTTTTCACCCTGTTCCGCGACGAGAAAGTGCTGCGCATCCGGGCTGTGATCGCCATGCTGATCTTCGCGGATGTCACCACGCTCTTGACGCCGCTCGTCCTGCCGCTCGCGGCTCCACCCTTCTCGCTGTCGCATACGGCGATCGGCCTGTTCGGCCTCGCCGGCGCGGCGGGGGCACTCGGCGCGGCGCGGGCCGGCGCCTGGACCGATCGCGGCCATGGCCAGCGTGTCACCGGCATCGCGCTCGCGTTGATGCTGTTCGCCTGGCTGCCGATCGGGCTGCTGCCGCAGTCGATCCTCTTCCTGATCGCCGGCGTGCTGATCCTCGATTTCGGTCTGCAGGCGGTCCACGTCACCAATCAGGCGATGATCTACCGCGTCCGGCCGGAGGCGCAGAGTCGGCTGACCGCCGGCTACATGGTGTTCTATTCGATCGGCAGCGCGCTGGGCTCGTCGAGCTCGACGCTGGTCTATGCGCTGGCCGGCTGGACCGGCGTCAGCCTGCTTGGCGCCGGCATCGCCGCGGTCGCGCTGCTGTTCTGGGCGGCGACGCTGAAAGCGATGCCGGTCGAGGCGACGCGGGCCGTGGCGGCAGAACCCACTCCTTGAAACGATCAGGGCCGCTGCCTTGCGGCAACGGCCCTGACGCCCCCTTACCGAAGACCGGTCACTTCAGCTTGGCGGCAATCGCCTGCAGGCCGGCATTGGCGCATTCCTCGTCGAGGTGGCCGCCCGGGGCGCCGCCGACGCCGACCGCGGCGATGACCTCGTCACCGACCTTCACCGGCACGCCGCCGCCGAGCAGCAGGAAGCCCTGGATATGGACGAGGTTGCGGGCGCCGGCATTGTTGGCGGCAGCTTCCGCCATGGCGCCGGTGTTGTTCTTGGCTGAAACCGAGGTGAACGCCTTGGCGCGGCTGGCGTCGATGGTGTGCGGGCCGGCGCGGTCGGCGCGGATGGTGGCGAGCACGACGCCGCCGCGGTCGACCACGGTCGCGGCGACGTTGAAGTTCTTGGCGGCGCAGGCGGCGACGGTGGCCTGGGCGAGCTCGACGGCGAGCGCGGTCGGCAGAGCACGGACCTGGGCGATCTGAGCCTGGGCGAGCGTCGGCAGGGCGATGGCGGCGGACATTATGGCGAGACGGGCAAACGACATGGCAATCCCTCTGGTGACCACCGTTATGGTGTGAGGGGATGATGCCGAAGCCGGCCTCGCCGTTGCATCCGGGCGATCCGCGCAAAGCCTACGTAGTTCTACCGATCGGCACCGACGAGATGCAGCCGGACCATCTCGGCGACGGAGGTCGTCTCCAGCTTCTCAGCGATATGGGCACGGTGGGTGTCGACGGTGCGCGGCGAGATCGCAAGCGCCCGGGCGATCTCCTTGGTCGAGCGGCCCTCGGCGATCAAAGCAAGGATCTCGGCCTCGCGCTGCGACAGGCGCTCGAGCCGCTCCCGGAGCGAGGCCGTACCGCTCTCGGCGGCGAGCATGCCGTCGAGCGTCGCCAGCGCCGCCTGGACAGTATCGATCAGTACCTGCTCGTCGACCGGCTTGGTCAGGAAATCGGCGGCGCCATTGCGGAAGGCGGCGCGGCAGGCCTCGACATCGCCATGGCCGGTGATGACCACGACCGGCCAGCGGCAACGGGCGGCAGCGAGCCGCTCCTGCAGCTTCAGCCCGGTCAGGCGCGGCATGCGGATATCGGTGACGATGCAGCCCGGCCGTAAGCCCGGCAGCGCCTCCAGGAAGGCAGCGCCGTCGGCATGCGGCTGGACCTCAAGCCCAATGGTGCGCAGCAGGAAGCTCAGCGCCTCGCGCACCTCCCAGTCGTCGTCGATCAGATGGACGAGCTGCCGGCTCATTCGGCGGCCTCCCGCTGAGATTGGTCGGCGATGCGCGGCAGGCGGACGCTGAAGACTGCGCCGCCGCCCGGCGCATTCTCGGCGGCGAGCGTCCCGGCGAAGCGCTCGACCAGCCTTACGCAAAGCGCGAGGCCGAGGCCGAGCCCGGCCGGCTTGGTGGTGAAGAAGGGCTCGAACAGGCGCGCCTGCGCTTCCGCCGACAGGCCGGGACCGCTGTCGCGGACCGCGAGCACGGCATCGCCGGCTTGCGTGCCGACCTCGATCGTCACGCTGCGCTCGCCATCGCGGCCCTCGACCGCCTCCAGCCCATTGCGGGCGAGGTTGAAGACGACTTGTTCGAGCTGGACCCGGTCAGCGCGCACCAGTGGCCGGCTCTCGTCGCCAACGACCCGCAGCGTCGCGCCGGCACTCTGAGCGTTGGCGGCAAGAAGATGGATGACTTCGCCGGCCAACTCGGTCAGGTCGACCGTCTCGACGACGGGCTCGGACTTGCTGATCCAGGCGCGCAGCCGCCCGAGGATGTCGCCAGCGCGGCGGGCATTGCGCGCGATCGCCTCGAAGGCTCCCGTCAATGTCTCCTTGTCTGCATCAGGCTGCGCCAGCAGGCGCCTTCCCGCCTGGGCCTGGCCGAGGATCGCGGTCAGGGGCTGCGTCAACTCATGGGCAATGCCGGAGGCGAGCTCGCCCATGGCGTTGACGCGCCCGGCATGGGCAAGGCGCGCATCCTGCTCGGCCAGCACCGCCTTGCGCGCTGCCTCCTTCGCAGCGCTGCGGGCTTCGAGCAGGCGCTCGATCAGCAGCGCGGCAAGCGCAATGACCAGACCCGCCAGCGCGAGGAAGCCCAATGGTGGCAGCGGCCAGTCCGGTGCACTCGTCGTCAGCGTCAGGCGCAAGGGCTGGGTCCGGCTGGCGATCTCGGCGCTGAAGGCGCGTGCAGGCGCGCTGGGCGCTTGGCCCGGCTCGATCAGCCGCAGATGCGCCTGTGCGCCTTCCGGCAGGGCCGTATCGCTCGCCGAAAGCCGGTCCATGTCGATGACGAGCGCGAGCGCATAATGGCCGACGCCGTCGGTCAGCGCCCGCTTGACCAGAAGGAGCTTGCCGCCATCGAGAGCGCGCGTACGCAGATTGGACCCGACTGCCTGCCGCGCTTCCTCCGCGACAATAGTGGGATCGGCGGCATCGAGCAGCGAACGCGGCGGGCTGAGCGCGAGATCGACCACGTCGATGCCGACGATGCGCGGATAGAATCGGACGATGCTGGCCGCGACCTGTTCGACCGTCGCAACCGGGGCCGGCTCGGCCGCCTGCACCAGCGCCGACAGGCTGGTCAGATGGGCATCGTGCTGGTCGACTCGCTGCGAGATCAGCCGATGCAAGGTCCGCCCGGCCTCGTCCAGCGCGGCCGCGTCATGGCTGCGTCGGTTCAGGGAATAGGCGACGCAGGCGAGCCCGAATGCGACGAGGCCCGCTACGAGGATGGCGGCGCGGCGCGACCTCCTCAGCATCAGCGTATCGACCTCCTGCCGGAACCTGCCGGCAAGACTAGCCGGTTTCGCGCCGCCTTACAGTGGGCGGCTGCCGGCGGCTAGCCTTCCGCCAGCGCCGCGGTCGGAGCGTCGAGGGAAAGCGCAATACCGCCAGGTGCAAAATCGATCTTCGCGGTGCCGCCGAGATAGCTGCCGAGCACCTTCTCGATCATCTGCGAGCCGAAGCCGCGCCGCTGCGGCGCCGTCACCGGCGGCCCACCGCTTTCCTGCCAGTGGAAATGGAACTCGCCGCCCTGGTTGCTCCAGGAGACGTCGACATGGCCGCCCTCCTGCGAGAGCGCGCCGTATTTCACGGCATTGGTGCCGAGCTCGTGCAAAGCGAGCGCCATCGCCAGCGCGCATTTCGAGGAGAGCGTCACCGAGGGCCCGTCGACGGCAAGACGCTCGCCGGAGCGGTGCGGCGACAGCACGACCTCGACCAGTTGCTTGAGATCGGCGCCGTGTCGGCTCGCCATCATCAGCACATCCTGAGCCGCCGCCAGGGCCTGCAAGCGGTCAGAGAGGCGTCGCTTGACCATGTCAAGCGGCTCGTCCGAACCGCGCAGCGACTGGTTGACGATGCCGGAGACCATGGCGAGCAGGTTCTTGATCCGGTGGTTCAGTTCACCTGCCAGCAGGCGATAGCGCTCCTCGCCGGCATGCATCTGGGTGATGTCGCGCGAGACCGAGAGGATCGCCTCGGGCTTGCCGTCCGCTGCGATGATCGGCGAGACCTGCACGTCCCAGTAGCGGGGATTGCCCGCAGCCGTGTTGGCCGCCCCCTGGAAGCGATAGCTGTTGCCGGCGCGCGCCGCATCAAGAGCAGCCTCGGCTTCCGCCTTGCTCGCGCCCTCCCAGAACTGCATCCACGGACAGCCGCGGATCGCCTCGAAATCCTGGACCTCCATCACGCGCTGGCCGCCCTCGCTCATGAATTCGAGTGTGCCGTCGAGGCCGATCACCTTGATGCAATCGTCAGAGGCCGCCAGAACGGCGCGCAGGAAACGGGCATCCTTGTCGAGCTGTGTCGGCACAAGCGGGCTTTCGAGTCAGGGTGAAGACGATGCAGTTCGACCGCTAGCGCAGTCCCTGTCAAACGCGCATGTCATTTGACAGGTCGCAACCTATCGCATCAGCCGACATCCTTAGCCGCCGAACCTCCTGAGGTTGACGCTGCCGGCCGGCGCGGTCAGCTTGGCGCCACGTCACGAGGAGCCGGACATGGAGAGTATTACGCCACGCCAGCGCGAGATCGTGGCGCTGGCCAGGGCGCAGGGACGCGTCAATGTCGAGGAACTGGCGGCGCGCTATGAAGTCAGCGCTCAGACCATCCGGAAGGACCTGAACCAGCTCTGCGACCAGCGCATCATGTCACGGGTGCATGGCGGAGCTGTGGTGGCGTCCGGGGTCGAGAACCTCGCCTATGAGGCGCGTCGCTTCATCGCCCGCGACGAGAAGGCGGCGATCGGCCGGGCCGCGGCAGAGCTGATCCCGAACGACGCCTCGCTCTTCATCAACATCGGCACAACCACCGAGGAGGTGGCGCGCGCGCTCACCGACCATCACGGCCTGCTCGTCATCACCAACAACCTGCATGTCGCGACGCTGCTCTACCCGCATGAGAACATCGAGGTGATCGTCGCCGGCGGCCCGGTGCGGCGCTCCGATGGCGGCGTGATCGGCGCCGCCGCCGTCGACCTGATCCGCCAATTCAAGGTCGACTACGCCGTGATCGGCACCTCCGCCATCGACGAGGAGGGCGCGCTGCTCGATTTCGACTATCGCGAGGTCCGTGTCTCCCAGGCGATCATCGAGAACGCCCGGCAATGCCTGCTCGTCGCCGACAGCACCAAGTTCGAGCGCTCGGCCCCGGTGCGTATCGGCCATCTGCGCGATGTCGACGTCTTCGTCACCGACCGCCTCGATCCACCGCCCTTGCGCGAACTCTGCCGCAGCGAGGGCATCAAGCTGGTCGAAACCGAAACGCTCGCGGCGCATGCTGTATACCGAGAAAGTGAAAGCTAGAATTTTCACTTTGACTTTCGTTTTGCCGTTGCGCGCAAAAAAATCACGCTCTACCGTGCATTGAAGCGGCGACCGAAAGGGCCGCCTGCGGGAGGAAGCGTGTGACGGCTCCGGTGTTCGACATCGCCATCATCGGCGGCGGCGTGAACGGCTGCGGTATCGCGCGCGATGCCGCCGGGCGCGGAGCTTCGGTGGTCTTGTTCGAGCAGTCGGATCTCGCCAGCGCGACGTCCTCGGCCTCGACCAAGCTGATCCATGGCGGCCTGCGCTATCTCGAGCACTATGAATTCCGGCTGGTGCGCGAGGCGCTGACCGAGCGCGAGGTGATGTGGCGCGCCGCGCCGCACATCATCCGCCCCTTGCGCTTCGTGCTGCCACATCATGCGGGCCTGCGGCCCTGGTGGATGTTGCGGCTCGGCCTCTTCCTCTACGACCATCTCGGCGGCCGCAAGCTGCTGCCGGCGACGCGCTCGCTCGACCTCAGGCGCGACGCCGCCGGCGAACCCTTGCAGCCGCGTTTCGGCCGCGCCTTCGAATACTCCGATTGCTGGGTCGAGGATGCCCGCCTCGTCGTGCTCAATGCCCGCGACGCAGCCGAGCGCGGCGCCAGGATCCTGCCGCGCACCAAGGTGATCGGCGCCCGCCGCCAGGGCGATCTCTGGGTTGTCACGACCGAGGGTCCCGACGGCGTCCAGGCCGAGACCAGCGCCCGCGTCCTCGTCAACGCTGCCGGCCCCTGGGTCGCCGATGTGCTCAACGGCATCGTCGCCAGCAACCGCCCGGCCTCGGTGCGGCTGGTCCAGGGCAGCCATATCGTGGTGCCGCGCCTGTTCGAGCACGATCGCTGCTACATCTTCCAGAACGCCGACGGCCGCATCATCTTCGCCATCCCCTATGAGGGCGACCTGACCCTGATCGGCACTACCGACAAGGACTATGACGGCGATCCGGCCAAGGTCGCTGCCAGTGAGGACGAGATCGCCTATCTCTGCACCGCGGCGAGCGAGTATTTCCGCAAGCCGATCAAGCGCGAGGACGTGGTCTGGACCTATTCCGGCGTGCGCCCGCTCTATGACGACGGCGCCAGCAAGGCGCAGGAAGCAACGCGCGACTATGTGCTGACGCTGGACGAGCCGGCCGGCTCGGCGCCGCTGCTCTCGGTCTTCGGCGGCAAGATCACCACGGCGCGCCGGCTTGCCGAGGCGGCTGTCGAGAAGCTGTCCGCCGCCGTGCCGGCTCTGCGCACTCCGTCCTGGACGGCCGCGGCGCATCTCCCCGGCGGCGATTTCCCGGTCGAGGGCTTCGAGGGGCTGGTCGAGCGCATCTCTGCCACCCGCCCCTGGCTGGACCGCAAGCTGGCACGCCGGCTCGCCCGCGCCTACGGAACCCGCGCCGAGACCTTGCTCGAAGGCGCCAAGGCCATGCCCGATCTCGGCCGCGTCTTCGGCGCCGACCTGACCGAACGCGAGGTCGCCTGGCTGATGAGCCAGGAATGGGCGGTGAGCACCGAGGACGTGCTGTTCCGGCGCAGCAAGCTCGGCCTGCGCTTCTCACCCGAGCAGCGACAAGCACTCGACGACTACATGGCCGCAAAAGCCGCGCCAGCCATTCCCCAGCAGGTGGAGGCGCGCGGATGAGCCTGACCCTCGACGGCATCGGCCTGACGCGTGGCGCGCAAACCCTGCTCGCCGACATCACGCTGACGCTGGAAAGGGGCTCGCTCAACGTGCTGCTCGGCGCGACGCTGGCGGGCAAGACCTCGCTGATGCGCCTGATGGCCGGGCTCGATGCTCCCAGCAGCGGCAAGGTCCTGATCGAAGGCCGCGACGTCACCGGACTGCCGGTGCAGAAGCGCAATGTCGCGATGGTCTACCAGCAGTTCATCAACTACCCGGCGCTGTCGGTCTACGAGAACATCGCCTCGCCCCTGCGCGTCGCCGGCCTGCCGGCGAGCGAGATCGAGACCCGGGTGAAGAGCGCGGCGGCGCTGCTGCGCCTGGAACCTTATCTCCAGCGCAAGCCGCTCGAGCTCTCCGGCGGCCAGCAGCAGCGCACCGCGATCGCCCGCGCGCTGGTGAAGCGGGCCGAACTCGTGCTGCTCGACGAGCCGCTCGCCAATCTCGACTACAAATTGCGCGAGGAACTGCGCGAGGAATTGCCGCGCATCTTCGCCGAATCCGGTGCGATCTTCGTCTACGCCACCACCGAGCCGAGCGAGGCGCTGCTGCTCGGCGGCAACACCGCGACGCTGTTCCAGGGCCGGGTGACACAGTTCGGCCCGACCGCGCAGGTTTATCGCCAGCCGTATGACCTTGTGACCGCGCAGGTCTTCTCCGACCCGCCGCTCAACACGCTGTCGGGCACCAAGCAAGGCGGCGAGGTCAGGCTCTCGACAGGCCAGAGCATCCCGGCGACCGGGGCTTTCGCCAGCGTGTCCGACGGCGCCTACACGATCGGCTTTCGCGCCCATCATCTCGCGCTCGATGCGCTGCCTGCTCCGGCGATCGAGCTGCCGGCGAACGTCTCCGTCTCCGAGATCACCGGCTCGGAATCCTTCGTCCATCTCGATGTCGGCGAGCATCGCCTGATTGCGCTGGTGCCGGGCGTGCGCCGCCTGGAGCCAGGCGCGGTAGTCACCGCCTGGCTCGACCCCGCCCGCATCTTCCTGTTCGACGCTGCCGGCAGGCTGGCAGCAGCGGCTCCGGCAAAGGCGGCGTGAAATGGCCAGGATCACGCTCGACAAGTTGGCCCATTCCTACAAGCCCAACCCGCAGGGGCCGCAGGACTATGCCCTGCGCGAGGTCGACCATGTCTGGCGCCAGGGCGGCGCCTATGCCCTGCTCGGCCCCTCCGGCTGCGGCAAGACCACGCTGCTCAACATCATCTCCGGCCTCGTCGTGCCGACGCGCGGGCGCATCCTGTTCGACGACAAGGACGTGACGCAGTTGCCGACAGAGGCGCGCAACATCGCCCAGGTTTTCCAGTTCCCGGTCGTCTACGACACGATGACCGTCCGCGAGAACCTCGCCTTCCCCCTGAAGAACCGCGGCGTCCCGAAGGCGCAGATCGACGTCCGCGTCGCCGAGATCGCCGGCCTGCTCGACCTCACCTCGGCGCTCGACCGCAAGGCCAGCCGGCTCGGGGCCGACGCCAAGCAGAAGATCTCGCTCGGGCGCGGACTGGTCCGGCCTGATGTCGCCGCGATCCTGTTCGACGAGCCGCTGACCGTCATCGACCCCCATCTGAAATGGCAGTTGCGCTCGATGCTGAAGGAGCTGCACCGCAAGCTCGACCTCACCATGATCTACGTGACCCACGACCAGACGGAGGCGCTGACCTTCGCCGACACGGTGGTGGTGATGCATGATGGCGGCGTCGTGCAGACCGGAACGCCCGAGGAGCTGTTCCAGCACCCGGCACACACCTTCGTCGGCCATTTCATCGGCTCACCTGGCATGAACGTCTTGCCCTGCAAGGTCGAAGGCTCCCAGGCGAGCCTCGCCGGGCAGGAGATCGCGCTGACCCGGCACTATCCCGCCCTCACCGGCAAGATCGAGCTCGGCATCCGCCCGGAATATGCGACGCTCGCCCCGCGCGGCGCCGGCTTGCCGGTCAGGATCGCCAGGATAGACGATATCGGCCGGGCTCGTATCGCGCGCGTCGAGCTCGATGGCCTCAAGCTCGCCGCGAGCGTGCCGGAGGGCGCGAGCTTCGACGGCGACCAGGCCGCGCTCGCACTGCAAGCTGGCCAGATCCACATCTACAGCGACGGCCATCTGGTCAAAGGCGAAGCGCTGCCGGGAGGCCAGCCATGAAGCCGGTCAACCAGAAGGCCTGGCTGCTCGTCCTGCCGGTGCTGCTGATCGTCGCCTTCTCGGCGGTGATCCCGCTGATGACGGTGGTGAACTATTCGGTCCAGGATTCCTTCGGCAACAACCAGTTCTTCTGGAACGGCGTCGGCTGGTTCGCCGAACTGCTCGATCCCAAGAGCGACCTCGGCTCACGCTTCTTCGACTCGCTCTGGCGCAACCTTGCCTTCTCGGGAATCATCCTCGCCATCGAGATCCCGCTCGGCATCCTGGTGGCGCTGTCGATGCCGCGCCAGGGCTGGACGGTTTCAGCGACGCTGGTCCTGATGGCGCTGCCGCTATTGATCCCGTGGAATGTGGTCGGCACGATCTGGCAGATCTTCGCGCGTGGCGATATCGGCTTGTTCGGCGCCGCGATCAACGGCCTCGGCATCCGCTATAACTATGTCTCAGACCCGATTGCGGCCTGGTTCACCATCATCGTGATGGATGTCTGGCACTGGACCTCGCTGGTCGCACTGCTCTGCTATGCCGGCCTGAAATCGATCCCGGACGCCTATTACCAGGCGGCGCGCATCGACGGCGCCTCGCGCTGGGCCGTATTCCGTACCATCCAGCTGCCGAAGATGAACCGCGTGCTTTTGATCGCCGTGCTGCTGCGCTTCATGGACTCGTTCATGATCTATACCGAGCCCTTCGTCGTCACCGGCGGCGGCCCCGGCAATTCGACGACCTTCCTCTCGATCGAACTGGTGAAGCTGGCGCTCGGCCAGTTCGACCTCGGCAAGGCCGCGGCGCTCTCGATCGTCTACAACCTGATCATCCTTGCGGTGTGCTGGGTCTTCTACACGGTGATGACCACCGCCGACGCGCGGGCCGACTCCGAAGCGGGGAGGGGCTGATGCGCGGCGGCCGATTGATCCTTGGTCTCTACCTCATTGCGCTGATGTTGCCGATCTATTGGCTCGTCAACATGAGCTTCAAGACCAACACCGAGATCACCAACGCGCTGACGCTCTGGCCGCGGACCTTCACCTTCGACAACTATGCCAAGATCTTCACCGATCCGAGCTGGTACAATGGCTACATCAACTCGCTGCAATATGTGGCGCTAAACACGCTGCTCTCGCTCGCCTTCGCGCTGCCGGCGGCCTACGCGTTCTCGCGCTACCGCTTCCTCGGCGACAAGCACCTGTTCTTCTGGCTGCTCTCGAACCGGATGGCGCCGCCGGCGGTGTTCGCCCTGCCCTTCTTCAACCTCTATTCGGCGATCGGCCTGTTCGACACGCCGCTCGCGGTGGCGCTGGCGCATTGCCTATTCAACGTGCCGCTGGCAGTCTGGATCCTTGAAGGCTTCATGTCCGGCGTGCCGCGCGAAATCGACGAGACCGCGGCGATCGACGGCTATTCCTTCCCGCGCTTCTTCGTAAAGATCTTCATGCCGCTGATCGCGTCGGGCATCGGCGTCGCCGCCTTCTTCTGCTTCATGTTCTCCTGGGTCGAACTCCTGCTGGCGCGCACGCTGACCAGCGTCAGCGCCAAGCCGATCGCCGCGACCATGACCCGCACTGTCTCGGCCGCCGGCATGGACTGGGGCGTGCTCGCGGCAGCCGGCGTGCTGACGCTGATCCCCGGCGCGCTCGTGATCTGGTTCGTCCGCAACTACATCGCCAAGGGCTTCGCCCTGGGGAGGGTGTGATGGAACTTAACTGGATGGCCTGGACCTGGCAGACCGGCGTCTTCTTCGCCGGCATCGCCAGCCTGCTCCTGATCCTGACCCTGCTCGCGGTCTTCCGGCCGGAGACCGAGCGGGTCGGCGTGCTGGGGATCGCCACCACCCGCGGCGACCGGCTCTTCATCTCGCTGCTCGGCAGCGCCTTCATTCACCTCGCCTGGCTCGGGATCGTCGGCCAGCCGCTGTGGTGGGCTTCCGGCCTCGCGCTCCTCTATGCCGCAGCGGTGTTCCGCTTCGTCTGAAAGGGGCTCGAGCCCAAGAACAAGAAACGACCGACCCCGGAGAAGGGGCGGCACATCCAAAGGGAAACGTCGGAGGACAACGATGACGATGCTCAGCAAGACCCTTACCAGCCTTTCCGGCGCGAGCCTGCTCGCGCTGACGCTCGCTGCCGGGCCGGCCCTCGCCGGACCGGAAGAAGCCCGCAAATGGATCGACAGCGAGTTCCAGCCCTCGACGCTCTCCAAGGAGGAGCAGCAGAAGGAGATGGAGTGGTTCATCAATGCCGCGAAGCCCTTCGCCGGCATGGAGATCAACATCGTCTCGGAGACGATCACCACGCATGAATACGAGGCCAAGACCCTGGCCAAGGCCTTCAGCGAGATCACCGGCATCAAGCTGACGCACGACCTGATCCAGGAAGGCGACGTGGTCGAGAAGATCCAGACGCA